>ERZ779725.1970-NODE-1970-length-10491-cov-3.058835_pt1 | contig 10491 bp, 3 predicted proteins | sample MGYA00511890_ERZ779725 | MGnify/ENA primary metagenome ERZ779725 (study PRJEB29588, sample SAMEA2148549) | human gut metagenome | biome: human gut; feature: human-associated habitat; material: faeces | place: Denmark | collected 2008/2010 ...
GTAAAGTTCCCATTTGGGAAACCATCCATGTTCCTTATACATGCCGAGCATGGTATGAATCATATCCATCTGGCGCTCAGGATACACTAATGTCATCAGTTGGTGTACGTTGCGGTATGTATCCCACAATGAAAATACAGTATAACGGTTACGGTTGGTAGTCAGAATCTTATCGCCTTCCATCTGCGGATATTGACCGCTAACGTCCTGAAGGATATTCGGATGAATGAGGGTATGATACATGGCTGTATAGAATACTCCTTTTTGTTCTTCAGTTCCGCCTTTGACTGTGACACGTGAAAGGTCATCATTCCACATCTTACGCGCTTCGGCACGCAGCTTGTCGAAGGTGGTTCCGAACGGTTGCTCCTTTTCCAGATTCAAACGTGCATTCTCAATGCTCACAAAGGATACCCCCATGCTGACTTCTATCGTTTCGCTCACTGTTGAGTCAAAAGTAAACCATGCACCGACATCGTCACCACTCATTTCCTTTGTATAGGAAGTGTAAAGTTTATACTTGCCTGCCGGGTCATCCCACTGGGCTTCCACACCCATCGGACGCATCATTTTCCAATAACCGCGTTTTGCCGGTACTTTGTTGATACGCATTACAAAATAGATAGGAAATACCGCCTGAGGATTATAACAGAAAGTTCCCAACAATTTGGTACCTTCAATCTCACGGTCGTTTACAAAACGAACGGTAGCACCACTCTCATTGGTCAATCCCTCTCCCAGATTCAACAAGATATTGCTTTGTCCGGCAGGAAAAGTAAAGCGTGCCATACTGGTACGTGGAGTGGCAGTCAGTTCACATTTCACATTGTATTTATCCAGTATATTGGTATAATAACCCGGATTTGCAGTTTCACCTTGATAGAAGCTTCCATAATTATGATAATCCACATCCAGTTTGCCGGTGGTAGGCATTAATAACAATGATCCCAATTCCGGACAGCCTACCCCGCTAAGATTAACGTGCGCAAAGCCGGTAAGATATTTATTATTGAATTCGTATGGAGTGGACCACCATTGCTTGTCTTTATCCTTATCCCCTTCGGGAACCCCCATCACATTGAAAGGAGTCACCGACATCATTCCATGAGGGGTTAATGCTCCGGGGTTTGTCGTACCGTAATTAGTAGTACCCACAAAAGGGTTTACATAATCTACCGGCTCTTTCTGTGCTGCCGCAGAAAAAACTGAGATACAAGCCAGAACAGCCGATAACAAAATTTGTTTCTTCATGCTATTTGTTGTTTATATAAGTTCTATTATTTCACTACAATTTCATCTGTAAACAAGAAACCTCCGAATTCGCCCGAAGATGCCTGATAACGTATGTAACGTGCTTTGGCATTTCCTTCCCAACCAAAGTTGATGAAAGTCACTTTGTCATCCTTCACTACTTTATGCTCCATGCGCTTCAGTTCCGTAAACTCCTTACCATCATTGGAAACGGAAATGATCACTTCTGAAGGCATAAAGACTTCAGGTCCACACACCTGCATAAAGTCTGCTCCAACAGAATGAATTTCTGTTTCTTTTTCCATATCAATGGTCACATCCATTCTTTTCTTGTCTATAAAACCTTGCCAACGCCTGTCACCATAAGTCCAGCCTCCGATCACACCATCTACCAAGGCACTGTCACCACCGGCCGAATAGCGGGGATAATAAGCGGCATCCGGTCCGTAAGCCACTTTCTTACCTACTGCCAAATGTTGTACGGGCTGATCCGCTCCCGGACGATTTCCTATCTCATTTTTCAAATCAAAAGGATGGTATCCTTCAGCTTTCAATGCCTCTACCTCTTTCAATGCACGAACATGAAAATCATCATAGTTCTTCACAGAAGGGGCACTCCAAGCAACTTCCGCCAAGGCAAGAATACGAGGATAAATCATCATTTCCGCATGTTCCGGAGTCGGAATATATTCTGTGAATAAATTAGCTTGTACTCCATACACCAACTGGACTTTATCCGCACTCAAAGTATCGGGTACAGGATTAAATGAATAAACTTTGGACAAAGGCAGATAGCCTCCTATTGCTTCCGGCTGGGAATCAGGAGCATCCTGATAAGAATCAAAATAGCAGAACTCACCCGGACTCATAATAGCCATGTGGCCGGAATCAACCGCTTTCATTCCCCCTTCCGTGCCACGCCATGACATGACAGTGGCATTAGGTGCCAAACCACCTTCCAATATTTCATCCCAACCCAATAATTTACGTCCGTGGGCATTCAAAAAGACCTCAATACGATGAATCAGATAACTCTGTAACTCGTTCACATCTTTCAAGCCTTCTTTTTTCATACGTGCCTGGCACAGTTTGCAAGTGGGCCATGAGGCTTTACCTGCCTCATCCCCTCCTATATGAATATATTCGGACGGGAAAAGTTCCATTACCTCTGTCAACACATTTTCCAGAAACTCAAAAGTCTTTTCATTACCGACACAGAAATCGGCTTGTTTGTAAGGTTCGTGTGTACAAGACAACTCAGGATAAGCAGTCAGTACTTCTTCCGAATGCGCAGGCATCTCTATCTCAGGAATAACAGTAATAAAACGCTCCTGAGCGTATGCCACCAGTTCGCGGATATCATCTTGAGTATAATAACCTCCGTGAGCATCTTTACTGCCTTCTTCTTCATACCGTCGTCCGTTATTCCACCATTCTTTCCAGGTAGGAAACTCACGCCATGCCGCAAATTCTGTCAGACGGGGATATTTTTTTATTTCAAGACGCCAGCCCGCAGCGTCAGTAAGATGCAGATGCAGACGGTTCAATTTATAATATGCCAAAGCATCCATCTGCTTTTTTATAAATTCCTTATCGAAGAAATGACGGGAAACATCCATCATAAAGCCACGATAAGCAAAACGGGGTTCATCCGTAATGACTCCTGCCGGCAATCCTTTTTCATCAACCATTTGCAGCATAGTCTGAACTCCATAGAACAATCCTGCCCCGGAAGTTGCACGAATAAGTACCTGATCAGGAGTTACCGTCAGAACATATCCCTCGGAAGAGTTTACCTCCGGCAGTTCCGCCACTTGTTTCAAGACAACATTATGTCCCTCTTCTGCTATTACCGGTTTCAAATTCATGGAAGAAGCCACCAGATAATCTTCCAAAATCTTCTTGTCCCCCTCAGACGCATCTATATATAACCCTGTTTCCGAATTCAATGAAAACACTTCCTGCTGTAATTCCACCTTTAATGGTGCGGGAATAACAGAAAGTGTGCGTTGCTCTTCTTTCGTGCAACTTGCAAACAGCAAGCCCAATGCAACTTCCGCCAATATAATCAATCTTCTCATCTTCTCTTTTCTTTAATTCTATTAATTTCATTAGTACGAATGCCCGGTTTCAATTCTCCATTAATAATGTAATGAAATCCGTCCTGCGAAACTATTACAGCTCCGGCACGCGCACCTTGCTCATATTCGCCTAATGTAGTCCATTTATCCGTCTGCGGATGATAGAGCAGCAGGTTTCTATTAAACCGATACCACTCTACAGGATGTGACAAATATTCTTTTCCCGCATAAATACCTTGCAGAGCTTTTAAGAATATATCCTTATCAACTCCTCCGGCACACAATATCATACCCTCGCCAAAAGAGGTTCCCATTCCACCACCTAAAGAGATCTCATTACCTTCCGCATCATACGGGGTGGCAACCGATGACCATTCTTTCGTTTCCGGAGAATACATATATCCATCTACTGACAAAGAAGCCTGATGCCCTTCAACAGCCGGGGCAAATCCCCCCCACACATAAAGTTTTCCATCTTGTGCCACGCAAACAGGTTGTACTCTGGGTTCACCCGGAATATCTGTTTCTCTTTTCCATCCTCCAGACAAATCCAACAGATCAAGCATGTACATGGCCGAGGATGGAATGCCATTTACATTTCCACCGACAATATATAGTGAATGTCCTACTAATGCACCTGCCATATTATCCATAGTTACAGGCAAAGAGGGCAAAGTTTCTCTTTTCAAGGTGTCTTTTTGCAAAGATAAAAGAAAAACATCAGACAAGCTGTGTGTTGCCGTAGTCCCTCCAACACAAATTAACCCTTTTTCAGTAGAAATAGTGACTCCATAAGCTGCTGCCTGAGGCAGTTGGCCTATTTTCTTCCACTCAAAAGCCGTATCATTTGACAAAGGGGCGATATATATATCCCGATAATAAGCTTTTTTTCCTCCATCGGCTACCGGTATATCAGGGAAATTACAACCTCCGGCTATCAGCAAATTTCCTTCAATCACTCCCGCATATAATGCAGAAACTCCCTTAAGAAAACCGGTATTCTCTGTAGGGAACCCATGCATTTTCTCAAGAGATATTTCAGAAGCATCCGATTGACCGCTACAAGCAGCCATTGTCATCATGCCCAGTATCGCATAAACGCCATATATTATTTTTCTGATCATGTTTTCATGGTGAAGCAAATAATAAAAAGTGTGCCAAAAGCAAATCAGCCATCCCGCTTGCCCCAGAAACGGATTGCACCAACGCAAACACAACATTCCTTACGCATATGGACGGAGGCATTCCACCTCACGCCCAACGGTACTCTATCACACTTTTGGCACACAGTCATTATTTGAATATAACTATCAATTTAATGAAATTTCATCAACAAACAAGAAAGCCGGATTTCCTTTGCCACCGTGCCAAGCAGGAATGCTATGTTCCGCTAAAGCGGTCACTTTCACATAACGGGCAGTCACCGGATCGAAAGTCAACGTATGGTTGAACACTCCATTCTTGTCATCCTGCTTCATTGCCGGATATTTTTCTGAAGCAATTTCCTTAAAGTTCTTTCCGTCTTCGGATACAGCTACAGAAAAAGCACGGGCATCAAACACCCAGTCACCTTTTTCCACACAAGTAGAAATAGAAGCGCTGCTGATTTCTGTCGGTTGCTGCATATCAATAACTGCTTCCATATCATTTTTATAGAAAGCAATCCAACGGCCCGTCTTATAGTTACCGTTACCTTTCAATCCGTCCACCAAAGTGGGAGCGCCTTTGAATTCATATTGCTTGTTTACCGGTTGCAACATAGTGACAGGTTTCATACTAGCCTTGTTAAAAGCAATTTCCTCTGTAACCACGCGGCTATTTCCTGCAGGACGTACAGTAATCGCTTTAAAAGTACAATTCTGTTTCAATTTCAATGTTTCCGTATACAACTGGGAAGCAGCGGAAGGTTCCGTTCCATCCAAAGTGTAATAGATAGGACTATTATCAATAGTAGACAAAGTAACATCCAGCGTACCATCTTTCGGATTAGGAGTAAATACAGCATTTACATCAAAGACATGCTTGGCATAATTATATTTATAAACATCATAAATATCTACCAACTGAGGCAAACGCTTCAAGAAACCTTCATAGTTTTTCTTTTCCGGCATGGTCCACTGAATTTCAGACAAAGCAGCCATACGGGGTAATTCCATATATTCTACCTGACTGTAGGTAGGAATGTATTCAGTCCATAAGTTGGCCTGTACGCCAATGATGTATTTCGGCTCTTCCGGAGTCAGATCAGCCGGCATCGGCTCATAGTTATATACTGTTTCAACGGGTACATATCCACCAATAGCCTCAGGTTCATTAGCAATATCCTTGGTTTGGTAATAGTCGAAATACAAATAAGTATTAGGAGTCATAATTACATCATGTTTCTGTTTTGCGGCTTCAATACCTCCGGCAACACCACGCCATGACATTACAGTGGCATTGGGAGCCAATCCGCCTTCCAGAATTTCATCCCAACCGATAATCTGACGTCCGTGTCCGTTCAGGAACTTCTCTGCATGATTGATAATGAAACTCTGCAATCTTTCCTCGGCAGTATGATTCTTGTCAGACTTAAGACCTAAAGCCTTGATACGAGCCTGGCACTTTGGACATTTTGCCCAACGTACCTTAGGACATTCGTCACCACCTACATGAATATATTCTGACGGGAAAATCTGAATAATTTCCCCTAATACATCTTCAATGAATTTCAAGGTTTCATCATTTCCTGCGCAAAGCACATCTTCTGATACCCCCCAGATTTTCCATACTTCGTACGGACCACCAGTACAGCCCAAGTTAGGATATGCAGCCAAAGCAGCCTGCATGTGTCCCGGCATATCAATTTCCGGTATAACCGTAATATGACGTTCGGCAGCATAAGCTACAATTTCTTTTGCTTCTTCCTGTGTGAAGAATCCACCATAAGGCTTGCCATCATATTTTCCCGAGTTATGTCCGATAACCGTTTCCGCTCTTTTAGAACCTATTTCAGTCAGTTCAGGACGACTCTTGATTTCGATTCTCCATCCCTGGTCTTCAGACAAATGCCAGTGGAAACGGTTGATGTTGTGCAAAGCCAGCATATCAATAAAACGCTTTACTGAATCTACCGGGAAAAAATGACGTGACACATCCAACATTGCACCACGATAAGAGAAACGAGGATAGTCATTGATTTCAACCGCCGGTAAAGCGATATCCACTCCTTGTGCTACCGGAATAGATTTACGCAACGTCTGGATGCCATAAAATACTCCGGCTTCCGTAGGTCCTGAAATAACCACTTGGTCGCTGGTTACCTTTAACTGGTATCCTTCAGGATTTTCAGCATTTCCACCTAATTGCAGGATTATTCCTTTGCCGTCTGTACCGGCTTGTACAGCCAATGACTTTCCGGTAAGATCTTTGATATAACTTGCCAAAAATTCAGCGTTCTTTTGCATTTTTTCATTGCCTTCCGGATACATTATCTTAGTTCCATTTGACAAAATAAACGGAGCAGCCTGATCCATTACCGAAATTTCCTGCGGTAACGGAATTATCTGATAATTTGCTTCTTTCACTTCTGTGTTACAGGATAAAAGCATAAAACCTGCCATTGTCAGCCCTGCAAGGCCCATTAAAGTTTTCATAATAGATATTAATTGATTAGTTAGTATCACTTAATTGCTTAATAGTTATATCAACCTTTTCATTCTTCTTCAGTTTATCTGAAGTAATAATCACTTTCTTTGTCTGTCCCGGCAACAAGTCAAAGAAGTTGTCAGTAAATCTCACACCTTGAACAGGAATCTCTATGAACACATCCCTGGCCAGCTGTCTGGCAGACAGAGTCACTTCATATTTTCCATCCATCGGCTTCACTTTATAGCGGATCTCAGTCTTCGGAAGCTCCTGATCTTTTGCGTGGTTAAAGTAATAAATTTCTTCGGATAAAACCTCACCTTTCTTATTTTTTAATGTCATTAGAAGAAAAGTATTTTGAGGACTTGTTGTTATACCCGCATAAGGTTCCTTATAATATAAGGTGGAAGCATTGGCCGGAACCTCACCCTTGATACTCTTTTTAGTCAGAACTTTTCCATTAAAATTCATCACACGCAACAATAAAGTCACCTCTTTATCCGCTTCCAGCTTGTCCGACATAACATAAATATTCAAATCCTCCCCTTCCTTGACAGCATCTACCAATACCGGAGCAAAAGCTCTTTTTGCCTGATAATGCAACGCTTTCCAATTGCCATAATAATCAATGCTCGACCAGGAAACGACCGGCCAGCTGTCATTCAGCTGCCAATATAAAGTCCCCATACAATAGGGACGGTTACGACGATGGGCTTCCAAACCCTGGCGCACTCCTACCCCCTGCAAAACCAAACCCATATAAACCAACTGATCGAAATCTTCAGGCACTTTATAATACAGTCCCATAGTCTTCTTGATGAGGAAATTACCGATAGTGGCTTTTTGATGAGCATTCATCACCTCCGATTCCAATGCATAATCTTCCGGTGAGGCAAAAGTAGCAATCGTCTTCATTTCAGGAAATGCCTGAAAACCAAACTCACTCATAAAACGCGGAATTTCCGTATCCAGACTTTCAAACGGTTTCTGACCATACCAGATACCCCAATTATGGCTGTCTGCAATCTTCCAACTTTCGGGACGTCCCCAATTGGCCTCGTACGGAGAACCATGCATATAGAAACGGTCCGGATCAAGTTCAGCTACTTTACGAGGCAACAACTCACGGAAAAGTTTGTCATAGCCCTGCTTCATTCCTTCCATAATACCGGGATCAGTGTATTTCTTATCCCATCCCCAGTAGCGCATACCTTCATAAATTTCATTGTTTCCACACCACATAGCCAGACTGGCATGGTTCCGTAAACGCTTGATATTATATTCCGCCTCGGCCTCTACCCGTTTCATAAAAGCAGGATCGGACGGATAAGTAGTGCAGGCAAAAATAAAATCCTGCCAAACTAAAATTCCATTCTCGTCCGCCGCCTGATAAAAAGCATCATCCTCATAAATTCCTCCACCCCATACACGAATCATATTCATATTGGCATCTTTCACATCCTTGAACAACTGGCGGTAACGTTCTTCAGTAATGTTAGGCAGCAAAGCATCATCCGGGATAAAATTCGCGCCTTTGGCAAACATAGGTTCACCATTGACTACAAAATAGAAGGATTCTCCCTGATCGTCTTTTTCTTTCACCACCTTTATTGTACGGAGTCCGATACGCTCTTTTTGAGAAGCTATCACTTTACCATCCACCTTTATTACGGCTTCAAAGTCATACAATGCAGGTTCCCCCCAACCATTAGGCATCCATAAATGAGGCTGCCGTATCTCTATGGGAAGAAGAATATGGTTTGTTCCCGGCTGCAATGTCACCTCTTTCTGTTCGGTTACCTTTTCACCCTCCTTATAAGAATAAGCAACGGTTACTTCCGCTTTCTGAGGAGTTGCAGAAACACTGTTTACAGTCAGGCGGTTTTCAACTTTCGCCAGATCTTTTGTTACCGAAGCCTGACGTACATAGTAATCATCAATGCGTGCCACATCATAGAAAGTCAGTGTCACAGGCCGCCAAATACCACTGGTTACCAAGCGGATTCCCCAATCCCAGCCATAACTGTAAGGCGCTTTACGGCTATAGATACTAACCCGCTTATCACTATGATCATTATCAGCAGGATAATCAAAACCATTGGTTTCCCATTGGGGTAAAGTTTGCTTGACAGGTGAATGAAACAGAATCTGCAAATGGTTTTCTCCCTTCCGCAACACCTCTTTTACCGGAAGAGTATAGCCGACAAACATATTGTCCGTACGTTCCAACAAAGAGCCGTTCAGGTAAATATCCGCATACGTATCCAACCCTTCCAAAATCAACAAGGCAGCATCCTGCGAGAGTTGCTCATCCGTCACATTAAAAGTAGTTTTATAAACCCAGTCCTCATTCTCTACCCACTGCACTTTTTGCTCATTCATCCCATAAAATGGATTAGGCAGCTTATTATGAGAAATCAAATCCTGATGTACCGTTCCGGGCACCGTAGCCGGCAACCATTCGTTCCGGCCGACCTGGGCGAACTCCCATCCCTTATCAAGACTCAGACTCTCTGACTTCTTATACTCCTTTGCACTGAGCATCATCGGAAAGCATCCTAACATCATCAAAACTTTTAATGTTTTCTTCATCTTACCTATCTTTATTAATTCATATACTATTCAGCCCGGAATGTGGATGCAGGCAAACCGGCGCCATTTACCAGATTGGCACGGGTAAATGGCTGCCATCCGTAACGAACCGTTTCCGGCTCTTTCACCTTGTCACTCCATACTTTTATTTTACCGTTTTCAACAACAGCCTGTGCCGGATAAAATAATCCATCATCACCTGCCACTTCGAATGTACGAAGCGGTTTCCCATCCGAAGTGGACAACTCCTCCGCATAATCAAAAGAAATATAAGCCGCACCTCCACTAAATACGACTGACTTATAAAGCGGTCCCGAAGGAATGACATTTTTATATCCGTATGTTTTATTCAAAGCCCATGCAGCCAACCGTTCACCGACTTCTCTTTTCTGTTTGGGATGTACGTCCAATGAGTCTCCCCTATCTGAACTGACAGCCATACCGGTATGAGGAATCTCCGCCATCAAACGACGCTGGCTATCACGGAACCAAGTCCATGACGGACGGTCTATACTGGACAATTGGACAAAATAGAATGGAAGTTCCGCATCCCCCCAATTCTTGCGCCAACTTTCCACCAACAATCTGAACAACCTTTCATGAGCCTCCCGATTATGGGCATTAGACTCACCCTGATACCAAATAAAGCCTTTGACCGGAAACTGTTCCAAAGGACGGATACCCGATTCATACAAATAACAAGGCTCATAAGGATGGCGTTGCAATTTATTGGAAGACTGCTTTACATTCAAGGCAGCACGCCCACACACCCAGTCTTGGATAAAATCATTCTGCATCCAATTACGTAAAATAGCCGGGAAACGATATTCCAATGTACTACGGTCTATCCATGCTTCAGTAGGAGATCCGCCAATGGCATTGCAAATCAGTCCTACAGGGACTTGCAAACTATCCTGCAATTTCTTTCCGAAATAGTAAG
>ERZ779725.1973-NODE-1973-length-10479-cov-2.579720_pt1 | contig 10479 bp, 7 predicted proteins | sample MGYA00511890_ERZ779725 | MGnify/ENA primary metagenome ERZ779725 (study PRJEB29588, sample SAMEA2148549) | human gut metagenome | biome: human gut; feature: human-associated habitat; material: faeces | place: Denmark | collected 2008/2010 ...
GGTCAATTCCAACGCCCGCTTTGCCGAGACCGCCGTTAAAAATTACGCCGCGATTTACGCCGAAAGCTATGCTTCGGGCAAGGACGCAAGCAACATAACGAAAAACGTTCCGGAAAACGTGCGCGTTACGATAATAGACGGCGACGCGAATTTCACCGTTTTAGCGGACAGCGAGGACGGCTCTCTCGTCGGTAAGCCGCACGCCGACCGTACGGAAATAGAGAATGCTATAAAAGGCGAAAACAAAGCCGTTGTGCGCAACTCCGTTTCTCTCGGCAAAAAAATGGTGTATTTTGCGGTCAAAACCACAAAAGAGGACGGCTCGGTCGCGTTTGTCAGAGTCGCGTTGCCGATTGAAAGCGTAAACGCTTACGCGGCTTCTACCGTTCCGCTTGCCGTTTTCGCTTTGCTCATTGCCTTGCTCGTAGTTTACCTTGTCTGGATTTTTTCGGCGAACGGGCTTATGAAGCCGTTAAAGGACGTCAAAAACATTCTTAAAGAAGTAAACGACGGAACTTATCGAGAAAAAATCCCTATGACGGGCGATGACGACATCAACAAAATTCTTGCCGAAATAAACGATTTAAGCGAAAAAATTCTTTCGCTTGTCAACAGCGAAAAGTCCGCACGCGAAAAGCTCGATTATATCCTCGAAAACGTTTCGGACGGCATTATCGCGGTTGACGAAAGCGGCGACATAACGCTCATCAACAAAGTTGCCGCCAAGGCTTTCGGAATAGAAAACGCAAAAGGGCTTTCTTACAAAGTTTTGACCGCCGACCAAACGTTTCTAAGCAGTGTAAAATCGGCTCTTCAATCGAAAAAACCTTGCGTTTGCGAATTCGAATCTTCCGACAAGCTCACCTATATGGTGAAAATCAGTATGCCGAGCGAAGTCGCCGTCATTGTACTGACGGATATCACGGGGGCAAAAAAGGCGGAACAAATACGCGGAGAGTTTTTCGCGAACGCCTCTCACGAGCTAAAAACTCCGCTCACGGCGGTAAAAGGCTTCAACGATATAATCTCGATGTCGTCTTCCGACGAAAGGACTAAAACTCTCACCGCAAAGATAGACAAGGAGCTTGAAAGGGTCGTTCGGCTCATAAACGATATGCTCGAAATCTCTAAGCTCGAAGGCAAAAGAGAAGTAAAACCCGAGTCGGTTTCGCTTAAAGCCGTTGCCGAAGAGGTCAAAGAGGAGCTTGAACGGCTTTCCGAAGACAAGGGAGTTACCGTAAGCGTTACCGGCGAGGGAGAAGTCGAAATGGCGAAAGAACATGCCGAAGAACTTATCAAAAACCTCGTCGAAAACGGCATAAAGTACAACGACAAAGGCGGCAAAGTAGAAGTGAAAATCACTAACGACAAAAACTTTGTTACGCTTTCGGTCGCCGACGACGGCTTCGGGATTTCAGAAGAAGACCAAAGACGAGTCTTTGAAAGGTTTTACCGCGCGGATAAATCTCGCTCGCGCGAGACGGGCGGCACCGGGTTAGGGCTTGCGATAGTCAAGCACGTCGCGGAGTTGTACGGCGCAAAAATCACGCTTTGCTCCGTTCTCGGTTCGGGTACGACGATAACCGTGAAATTTGAAAAAAAATCTTAAATGTCGATAAATCTTAGAAAATTATAAAACTTTTTTTCGGGGAACGGGTTAAAATCCCGTTTCTTTTTTGACAAAAAAAAGCGAATGTGTTAAAATAAAGTCAATAAAAAGAGAGGTTGCGACATGAAGTATCTTATAGCTTCCGACATACACGGTTCGCTTTACTTTGCCAAGCTTTTGAAACAACGCTTCGAGGAAGAAAAAGCGGAGCGGCTCGTTCTGCTCGGCGACATACTCTATCACGGTCCGAGAAACGATATTCCCAAGGATTACGACACCAAAGCCGTAGCCGCACTTTTGAACGGGCTGAAAGAAAATATACTTTGCGTACGCGGCAATTGCGACGCGGAAGTAGACCAAATGATGCTTTCTTTCCCCGTTTTATGCGATTTCGGCGTTATTTCGGACGGCGATAGGCTTATATATTTAACGCACGGGCATAAGTACAACAAGGACAATCCTCCGCCCGTAAAAAACGGGGATATCGTGCTTTCCGGGCATACGCACGTTCCCGTGCATGAGGTGTCGGGCGGCGTTCTGTATCTAAACCCCGGCTCCGTTTCTATTCCCAAGGGTGGCAGCACTAACTCTTATCTTACTTACTCGGACGGCGTTTTTACACTCAAAAAGATAGAAACGGGCGAAGAAATTTGCTCTTTCGAATTTTAAAAAATTGCGTTTAATCGGCTTATAGACCGACTTTAACGGATACGGGAGGGATTTATATGAGAATTATAACTTTAAGCAGGGAATTCGGCAGCGGCGGCAGAGAAGTAGGCAAACGCTTAGCGGACGAACTCGGGTTCAACTATTACGACAGGGAGATAATAACGGGCATAGCGAAGGACACCGCGCTTGACGAAAAATTTGTCGCTCACGCGCTCGAAAAAGGCGTCAACCTTTATCCGCTCCATTACGGCGTAACTTTCACCATACCCGCCGTCAACAGAGAAGTTATCGACGTTATGGTCGCTCAGCAAAAAATAATAAAAGAGCTTGCTTCAAAAGGCGATTGCGTTATCGTCGGCAGAAGCGCGGACGTTATTTTAGCGGACGAAAAGCCGTATAATATCTTTGTTTATGCGGATATGGAAGCAAAAATCGCAAGGTGCAAGCTTCGCGACGGCGCCGAGGGACTTACCGACAAAGAAATAAAAAGACGCATAACGGAAATCGACAAAGGGCGCATGGACAGCCGCGCGATGTTTACCTCGGCGCGCTGGGGAGACAAGTTGTGCTATAACGTTATGCTTAACACGACAAACGCGGATATAAAGGCTTTGATTAAGCCTTTGTCCGAGCTTGCTTTAAGCTACTTTACGAAAAAATAGTACAATGTAAAAGCTAAAAGGCAGCGGTATAAGTCGATTATCGCTGTTTTTTTGTTTTCAAAAGGAGAAACATGGCAATCAGATTATCCGACCATTTCAATTATAAAAAGTTGCTGCGGTTTGTTTTGCCGTCGATACTTATGATGGTGTTCACTTCCGTATACGGGGTTGTGGACGGCATTTTTGTTTCCACCGTAGTGGGTAACACGGCGTTTAAAGCCGTCAATCTCGTTTTGCCGCTGCCGATGGCACTCGGCTCGCTCGGGTTTATGCTCGGCGCGGGCGGAAGCGCAATTGTTTCAAAAACGTTCGGCGAAGGAAAGGACGAGCTTGCAAACAAGTATTTTTCGCTTCTTGTCTACGTTACCGCGATAGGCGGCGTTGCCGTGGCGATAGTCGGCGAAATACTTCTCGAGCCGTTTTGCAGATTTTTTAAAGCCGACGGCGAATACCTCGATTATTGCCTGAGATACGGCAGAATAGTCATTGCCGGCGTTCCGCTTTTTATGCTGCAAAACATATTCCAAACCTTTTTCGTCACGGCGGAAAGACCTAAGCTCGGGTTTTTGGTTACGCTTATCGCAGGTTGCAGCAACATTGTTGGCGACTGGCTTTTGGTGGGCGTTTTTCGCTTCGAGGTCGAAGGCGCGGCGGTTGCAACCGTGCTCGGCGAAGCTTTGGGCGCGATTATCCCCATAGTCTACTTCTTTAAAAAGAATAACGGCTCGATACTTCGGCTCGGCAAAACCGAAATGCACGGAAAAGTTCTGCTCGACGCCTGCACTAACGGCTCGTCGGAATTTTTGAGCAACGTTTCCGGCTCGTTTGTCAGCATGCTTTATAACTATCAGCTGACAAGGCTTGTCGGAAGCGACGGCGTGGGCGCATACGGCGTTTTAATGTACGTCAACTTTATATTTTTTGCGATTTTCATCGGTTACGCCGTGGGCATTGCTCCCGTCGTCGGTTATAATTACGGAGCAAAGAACGACTCGGAACTCAAAAACATTTTCAAAAAGAGTATGATTTTGATGGGCATTTTCGGCGTTGCTATGACTGTTTTTGCCGAAACTTTCGCTCCCGTTCTGGCGAACGTGTTTTCCGCCGGCAATCAACACATGTACGAACTCACTTGTCGAGCCTTTTTGTTCAGCGGATTCGTCTTTTTAATGTGCGGTTTCAACATTTTCGGCTCGGCGTTTTTCACCGCGCTCGGCAACGGTCCTATTTCCGCGCTTATTTCGTGTTTAAGAACGCTCGTTTTCCAGACCGGTTGCGTGCTTTTACTGCCGCTTTTTCTCGATATCGACGGAATCTGGCTGGCGGTCGTCGTGTCGGATTTTTGTACGCTGATTGTCACTTGGGGCTTCCTTTTTGCAAAGCGCAAAAAATACTCTTACATGTAACGGCTCGCCGAACTTAGACAACTAAAAGCAAAAACGAGAAAAAACGCCCGTTTTAAATTTTAAAAAATCGGCGAAAAACGCTTTACTTAATTAAAGTAAAAAGGTAAAATAAAACCGATAAGTTTTTTAGGGGTACGGAATATGAAAGACGAACGCAAAACGACAAAAGAAGAAGCCGAACAAAACCTTGACGCGCTCTTTACGCTCTTAGCGAAAATCAGCGACAAAAAGGACATGCAGGAGCTGTTTCTCGACTTATGCACTTATAAGGAAGTGGAGCAGATGGCAACGCGGCTTAAATGCGCAAAGCTTTTAAAAAGCGGGTATACGTACAACAAAGTCATCGAAGAAGTAGACATTTCGAGCGCGACTCTCGCCCGCGTTTCCCGTTGCGTTTCGCACGGCAGCGGCGGCTACAACGTCGTTCTCGATAAGTACGATGATTAAATAAGATTTTTTTTAGCTCGGTAATTAGTCGATAATCGACTTATAGCCGAGCTTTTTTTGTAGTTGAAAGGTGAAAGTTGAAATTTGAAAATCGAAAACTTAAAGACGGTAAAAAAGAGCCGTGATCGGCATAAATATAATTTCGAAATGTTCTAAAAAACAATTGACAATATTAAATTCGCAGTGTAACATAAAAATAAAGTACGACAGTCGATAAGGGGGCTTGAAATGATAAACGTTGCTATAATCGAAGACGAAGAAAGAGAGAAAGACGTGCTTTTGTCCTGCTTAAAGCGTTATTGCGCGGCGAAAAAAACGGAGTTTTCCGCAAAGTGGTTCAAAAACGCGGAAATGTTCATCGAAAATTACACCGCGCGTTACGACCTTGTGTTTATGGACATAGAACTACCCGGTATGAACGGCTTGCAGGCTTCTAAAAGGCTGAGAAAGTTCGACGCGGAGGTGCCGATAATTTTCGTCACCAACATGGCTCAATACGCCGCTAACGGATACTCGGTAAACGCCCTCGATTTTATCGTCAAACCGATAATCTACGACAATTTTTCGCTTGCTTTGTCACGTGCGACGGAAGTTATAAAAAGCCGTGCTTCCGGGTTTATTACCGTCCACACCGGCGAAGGCTTTACAAAAATGGCTCTCTCCTCGATAAGGTACATCGAAGTTTTCAATCACAGCGTGGTTTACCACACGGAAACGCAGACCGTAAAAACTTACGGCGCGTTAAAGGACGTGGAAGAACAATTTTTGCAGGCGGGGTTCTTTAAATGCAGCCGTTGTTATCTCGTCAATTTAAGGCATGTCGTATCGCTTAACAATCTTACGATAGAAATCAGCGGCGGCGGGCAAATACAGATAAGCCGCTTGCGGCGCAAAGATTTTCTCGAAGCCGTTGCCGCTTACTTTGGCGGAGGTGAAAAGTAATGTGGAATCCGTCGCATCCGTTCTTTTGGTACAAAGCGATTTTTACCGTGCAGCTATTGTTTTCCGAAACGCTTTTTACCATGAACTTCGAAAAGAAAAAGTATTTTTGGTTAAGACTTTCAAGCGGGTTTATCGTGTGCGTTCTTTTTTCATTTGCGTTCCCTACGATATATAACGCCGCGTACAGCGTATTTGTTTTCACGGCAATGTTCGCGCTTTCTATATTAGCGTTGAAATTTGCGTATGGCGAAAGCTTTAAAAACGTTTTGTTTTCCGCAATTATCGGCTACACCGTTCAGCATGTCGCGTCCGAAGCGTTTGAACTTTTCAGCGTTGCTTTCTCACTTGAAGGCGGGTTTTTCACGAATATTTACGGTAGCGGAGTTACGGAAACAAAAACCTTGAATTGGTTTGTCGCGCTTTTGTACTTATGGACTTACGGAATGACTTATTGGGCGGCGTATCTTATAGTCGGCAGAAAGGTCAATAAGTACGGCGTCGAAAAACTTTCCGCGCCGCAAATGATTGTAATCGGCGGAGGGGTATTGTTTATCGACGTCGTGTTCAGCTCCCTTTTAACCTACGCCGTTTCTCCCGAAACCGATAAACTTGCCTTGTCGATGTTGCACGGGTTCAACATTATCTGTTGCGTGCTTGTCATCTGTTTGCTTCTTGTTTTACCTTTGCACTTAAACACCGTAAACGAGCTTGAAATAGTCAAGGAAATAAACCGCGAAAAAACAAAACAGTATGAGCTTTCGACGGAAAACGTTAAGCTCATCAACTTTAAGTGCCACGATTTAAAACACCAGATACGCCGATTTGCCGAAGCGCGGGAAATAAATTCCGAAGCTATATCGGAAATAGAAAACATAATCGCCGATTATGACGCAACCGTAAAAACCGAGAACGAAGCTCTCGATGTAGTGCTTACGGAAAAGAGCCTTATTTGCAAAAATCTCGGTATAAGGTTCGCATGCATAGCCGACGGAAGAAAAGTAGGCTTTATGAAGCAAACCGATATTTATTCGCTTTTCGGCAATATCCTCGATAACGCTATAGAGGCGGTAAAAGCCTTCCCGAAAAACGAAAGAACGGTCAGTTTAAACGTAAAATCGGTCAATAACTTCGTTATCGTCACTTTGCGCAATAGATACAAAGGCGAACTTGTTTTCCGCGACGGTCTGCCGGAAACTACTAAAACGAAAGAAAAAGGTTTCCACGGTTACGGAATGAAAAGCGTACGATACACCGTCAGGCACTACGGAGGCGAACTTTCAATTGTCGCAAAAGACGGAATATTCAACCTCAATATAGTTTTCCCTATCGAAAAGGAAGGGGTTTTGCCGGATGGTTTGCCCGCTTAATAATTCCGCGAAAGCGTAGGCTGTTTAGCGGCGTTTTAGCAAAGCGGACTTTATTGCGGCAAACATATAAACAAACATTTCACGCCGATAAAAAAACATTTCACGCCGAAGGTCTTGCGCTCCCTTCGGCTTTTTGTTATTATCGACGTATCGAAAAGCCGCCCCAACCGTTTTTTGAGCAAGGCTTTTTCGGATTCAAAAAAATTTACTTAAAAAGGTAAAAAAGAAGGAGGATTTAATGAAAAAATCTTTGCAGACAATTATTGCTTGCTTGCTCTGCGTTCTATGCGTATTCTCCGTTGCTTGCACGAAAACGCCGACGAGTTCGAGCGGAAGCGCAGGCGGCGGGAGCGGAAACGTCGAGCCGGACGAGTATTACGTTACGGAATTTTCCGTGCTTACGCCGCCGACTAAGACTAAATATACCGTGGGCGAAAAGTTCGACTATTCCGGAATGAGATTAAAAGCCGTGTGGAACGACGGTGAAGAGGAAGAAATCGGCGCGTACGAGTGCGACGAAATCTCGCCGAAAGGCGCGCTCGCGGAAAACGTAACCGAAATGACTTTCGAGTATTACGGCAAAAAGACCACTTACCCCATAACGGTCGAGAAAAAGGAAATCGGCAGTCTTACGATAGATACTTCCAAAATAAATCTCCGCGTCGTTGCGGGCAGTTACGTCAACTTGAAAGATATCGCCGTGACGATTAACTACGCCGACGGCAGAAGCGATGCCGTAACCGATTATTCGCTCACGGAAAACGGCAAAGAGGTCGAAACTCCGTCGCGTTACCTCGTAGAAGCGGGCGCGCATGTGTTCACGGTAGGGTATCTGGAAATAAGTCAGGTTTTCACCGTCTTTGGTTATGAGGGGACATCCTTCGAGTTTGGCGGCGATTGCGTCCGGTCGGATTTGACAAAAGCGACGGAAACGGTTCCCGCTTTTGCCGAAGCCGCAAATATGGTAAAAAGTTATAAAGAGACGAACTCCGGACCATGGGAAGAAATACAGGTGCCTGCTTATTCCGCAAGCAGAACCCAGGGTATAACTTCAATCAAAGCAAACGCCGTCATTAAAATTCACTTTTATCGGGAAAAAGCGTCTTATGCGAAAATCGGCTTGAACGCAGCGACTTATTATCTCTATTACCCCGCGCATGGCATAATCTATCCGATGGAACTTCCAAAGCTCTTTTCTTCGATAAAGCTTAACGGTATCGAAGTCGACGTTAAGAACGATACTCTGCCGGGCGGAACCGATTGGAAGAGAGTATTTGCGGACGTCGATTTGTGCGAAGGATTCCTTAAATCGGGCGATAACGTGCTTGAACTTACCGTGGATGAATTTTATTGGAATTCTAAATTCCAGGATGGAGAAAGAAGCGGTACTCAGTTGTACGGGGAAACGGTGGTTTCAATCAAAAAACTGAACGTTGAGAGCGTTGACGACGTTGAAGCGGTTGTTCATGCGATTGCCGTTACCAAAAAGCCGACAAAAATCGTTTATTCTAAGGGCGAAACTTTCGACCCTGCGGGAATGGAAGTTACGGCGTACTACAATGACGGTACGCAGAAGATAATAAGTGACTATTTTTTTGATGATAAGAAGTTATCCGAAAACGATACCGAAATCGAAATTACTTACGAAGGTAAAACAACAACCGTAAATATAGAAGTTTCGCATGAACATGTCGGCGACGGCAAATGGATAATTACGGACAAAGAGCATTATCAATTGTGTTCCGTTTGTAAAAAAATCAAGGTAAAACAAGGGGCGCACGATTTAACGAAAGATTGGACCTTTACCGCGCCGACGAGAACAAAATACGCCAAAGGCGAAAAACTCAATTTAACGGGTATGTCGCTTACCGCGAGTTGCTCCGTTTGCGGGACTATAGACGTTACCGAAAAACTAAAAATCAGTTCGCTCGTCGCGCCGGCTCCGGACCCGACAAGCGGAAAAGCGCGTATAACCGTTACCTACGAGGACATAATCAACACTTTCGATATCACGATTAGCCGTATAGAGGTCGTTGCCGGTTGGGATAAATCCGGTAAGCCGGACGGTTCGCATACTTCGAGCTATTTCCTTAACAAGGACGCTTTTGATCTCGGCACTTACTCTATGCGCGAAGATATGTGCGCTTCGTTCAGAGCCGGGGCGAAAATGCGTTTCTACTTCCTCGTCGAGGAAAACTGTAAAGCTAACCTTTCTTTTAGAGCCGGTTGCGGAGCGGGAAGCGTTAAGGCGAATTCTTTCTTCGATATAGGAATTTATAAATTATCAAGCGAAGTTCAGGACGTTTCCGAAGTAACGCGAGAAAAAGTGGATATTCCCGATACGGTTCGTTTCGGCGGCAATCAATTTTCGGATTGGACGGATTTCGACAAAGAATATAGCGTAGGCGAGGTTTCTTTGCAGAAAGGCTGGAACGTTGTGGAAGTAGTTGTTTTGAGCGGTATGGATCGCGACTTCAACTTCAAATCGATTATACTCGATTTTGCTCAATGAAAACAATAAAAGATAGGAGGATTTTAGAATGAAAAAGCAGTATATTTTATCGTAGGTCGAAATTATTTTCGTTCAAGCCGAAAACATCATAGTCACTTCTACGGGTGACGGTAACGACAGCTACCCCGATAGCCCTGACAACTGGGAAATTAAGCCGACGTTTTAAAGGAGAAAAAATCATGAAGAAAATAATTTGTTGTTTGGCAACCCTTGCCGTAGCTTTCGGCGCATTGTCCGCCGTTACCTTTGTTAAGGCGAATGAGGCGACTACGCCGGCTTTCAAAGGCGTAAGCGTATCGCTCAACGAGAATATCGTTTTAAAATTCGAAGTCGAAAACTACACGACCGGTTACACCTTGACCTTTAATTACAAAAACAAAGATTACGTAGGCGAAGTAAAGGGCGGCGTTGCCGAATTTGCTTACGTAACCCCGCAATATTTAGACGAAGTTGTCACCGCAACTATCTACGACGGCGAAACGAAAGTTATCGAAACGAAAAAGAGCGTAAAAGAATATCTTTACGAACTTATTCGCGCAAAAAAGGCTGATTATAGCAAAATGCCTTGCGAACAGTTCGCCGCAATGAAGCCCCTTGCCGTAGATATGCTCAATTACGGCGCGGCGGCTCAAGCAAAGTATCTTGAAAAGGATTCTTACACGCTTGTAAACGCCGATTTAACGACCGAAGAAGCAGCTTTGGCAACTACTTTTGTCGCTCCCGACAGCACCGCGCAAGCAACGCTTAGCGGAGAAAAAACGGGCTACGAATGGGTGAGCGCGGGCATAAGGTTTGACTATAACGTTTCGCTTTATTTCGTAATTAAGCCCGAAACCGCCGGCGCGAAGTTAAAGCTAAAAGTTGG
>ERZ779725.1974-NODE-1974-length-10473-cov-2.846804_pt1 | contig 10473 bp, 13 predicted proteins | sample MGYA00511890_ERZ779725 | MGnify/ENA primary metagenome ERZ779725 (study PRJEB29588, sample SAMEA2148549) | human gut metagenome | biome: human gut; feature: human-associated habitat; material: faeces | place: Denmark | collected 2008/2010 ...
GATAAGAGTAAGCGCTTCTCTTATCCGGGAGATTTTTTGTAGCAGAAGAAACAAGGAAAATTCTTCTGCCATATTGCAGAAAGTCCGGGCAATTTTCTGCAACTTTATCGAAGGAGGAGAACGTTTCAGGGCAGACCGTTAGCATGAATGCAAAAGATGTCATGATCCTTGAAAGATAATAACAGCTGAACTTTAATATTGTATGGTTCGTTTAATTTGCAGTAAACGGGACAGCAACATTTTATTTTGCACCTTAACAATTACATATATTTACCTTATAATGAACTCATAAGAAAATGCAAGAAATTAGGTTGATATACCGGAATAGTAACAGTAAGGATTTCAGACAACCGGAGGAAATGCATATGAAAGAGCAGCAGGAAAAAATAAGAGTATTAGATCCACATATAATACTGATATTATTTATAATTCAGCAAACATAACTATAATTGATAAAAATAATGATTTTGATATTTTAAATCCAAATAATAAATTAAGTATTTTAAAACCACAAAGTAATTTAATTATAACTTATTATTTAAAAGTAAATGGAGTTTATCAATCAATACCACTAGGAACTTTTGCAGTTGATAAATTAACAAATGAAAATAAAAAACTAAAAATAAGTTCTTATGATACAACTTATTATATAAATAAAATTTATACTAATAGCCAAATGTATATGTCACAAACTATGGATGTAATATTAAAAGATTTATTTAACTTTTATAATATTGTAAATTATAAAATTGATGATTCATTAACACATACAAGTATAAATGGTTATATTCCATGCGTTTCATTTAGAGAAGCATTAAGATTAGTTTGTGAATCACAAAATGCTTTTGTTTATGTAGATGCTTATGGAATAATTAATATAAAAGCAATTCAAAATACATCAGTAAATCAATTCAATAAAAATGATGATTTATTATATAAAGAAATAGGAAATTATCAACAAGTAAAAATAACAAAGTATAATTATTCACTAATTCCTATTTATACAACTACCAAAGAAATATTTAATTCAACTGATGCATTACAAATAGGAACTCATATTTTGCAATTTAGTGAATTACCAGTTAAATCAATTAAATCAATTACAATTAATTCAACTGAATATACAAAAGATGATTTTTATAATGTTGTAAACATTGTGCATTTATCTGCAACTGCTGTTAAATTAGAGTTAAAAATAAATGCTGATACACTTTCTATAAAAGGCGAAGTATTCAATATTACAACTACAACTGAATTATATCAATCACTTAGTTATGATGAAGAAAATTCAAAATTAAAAACGATTAGCAATAATCCATTAATTGATATTAATGTAGATCAAGTAGCACATAGATTTTTAAATTTAGGAAATCTTAATTATACAATTTCTCATTTATCATTACCATATATCGAATTAGGAGATTTATGCACTTTAGATACTGGTTATACAACTCACGATACAAGTGGTGGTGAAAGTTTTAAACCAATTAAAGTGATTAAGAAATTCAACATTTCAAAAACAGAATTTACAAAATCAATTAAACAAACATTGGAGGGAAAATAATTTATGAGTAAAGAATGGACTAGATCTAGCATTTATAATTTTGATATTGAATTTAATAGAATTGAAACATATAATAAATATATAAAGAGTTGTTATGGCAACTTTTTCCCAACAACAACATCAATAAAAGAATTATTATATAGCGTTGTAATAAAAAATGATTATACTATTGAAGATATTCCTGATTTACAAGATTATTGCAGAATAAAAAATAATCTAAATATATTATGTGAAGTAAATCAAATAACAGAAATAGAAAAACTACCATTAAATTACACAAACCCTTATGAATATTTTAATTATCAAAAAGCTAATGAATTAGAAGCTAGATTAAGAGCTAATTTAGATGTAATAGGGAATAGGCAATATTCTAGTAATATATGTGGTCTACTAAGTTGCGGTCAAACTATGTCAAATATAAATGGAAATATGGAACAAATGAAAATCATTTTAAATAATTAAGGAGAAAATTATGAGCAATGCAATAGAATATTTTGTTGATGAACAAGGAACTAATCTAAATAGTTTTATTATGGAAAAAGATGATGGAACGCAAGAAAATATTAAACTATATAGAAATGCTAATATTTCAAAAAATGGCACTCCATTAAATGCAGCAAACTTGAATGTTATTGTTGATAGCGTTAATAATATTGTAAATCCAGATAATGCAACAATAATTGATTTTACCTCTAGTGAGGGATTAATTTTAATTACTAAAAATACATTAGAACTAAAAGAAGGTAAGACTTATGTTTTCTCAAACTACAATGACAATATAGCACATAATATTAATAAAATATTAAGTCGTTTAACAACAATACAGTATCAACACATATATATAGGCTATAATAGCACAACATACCCTATTATATTAGGTGGGAATAGTATTTATTTTATTCCCTCTTATTTTACAATGCAATTAAAGTATCACAACCCAAATGAAATATATAATAAACCATATTTTGAACTTATTGGTTTTGAAGGATATAATTATGCGAATGAAAATTTTAAAATAAATTATGAATGTTCAAGCAATGGAATTTTAAAGATTTATGCTTATAATTTAACTCTTGTTGGAACTGAAAGCCAAGGTATAGATATTCCATTAGGATTAAACAATTCAAATGTAATACTTAGGGAAATCTTATATGCTAATGTAAGTCAACATACAAATCCTAGTATTAATGCGATAGTTTCAGGCTTTGATAGTAACACATATATACGCAGTGTAAATATAAAATGGAATGGTTCATCGACAAGTTTAAAGGCTTCATTGTACATTGTTGGTAAAATAGCAATAATATAGTGAATTAGGAGGTTAAAAAATGCAATTACAATTTGATGTTAATAAACAAATAATAAAAAGAACTGATAGAGAAAATCCAGTTGAAAATTCAAGTGAATATTTATATGCAAAATTTACATTTACTTCTGATTGGAATGATGTTAGAAAGATTAATGTATTTTTTACAACTGATGGTACAAATTGGTTTGTAGTACAAGATATGAAAAATGGAATATGCGAAATCCCATAAGAAGTAATTAAGTTTCCATCTTTCATGTTATATTTAGTTGGATTTAATGATGAAAATTTAAAAGTAATTACTACTAATATATGTAGAAGTGTTTTTGTTGCAAAGACAGGAACTCAACAAGGTGAATTAACTAGAATTAATAGAATTATTTCTGAAACATTAGATGTAGTGCAAGATGGTAATACTGTTTATCTTGAAATACCTGATGAATATATTACAAATGAAAAATTAAGGGTTGAATTAGAAAAGAAACTAGATAAAGTAAATAATTTAACTGATAAAGATCAAGCATATACCAAATCAAAAGATGGCAGTCAAACAATGACTGATATTGATAATGAAGCAACACAAAATTCTTTAGCTAAAAGAGATGAAAATGGGAATATTAAAATTGGTGATGCAACAAAAGATAATGAGGCATTAAATAGAAAAGTAGCTGATACTCGTTATTTATCAAAGAATGCACCTTTTAGCTTATTATCAAGTGATAACTTGAAAGAATTATTAAATATTCAAGATAATCTATTTTCGCTTTATGTTAAGGCTATATTTAAAGATTATGTAGATATTGAGAAAGAACCAACTACTGATAAAAATCCTATTCCATTAAAATACTTTAATGAAAAGATGAAGTTAAAAGCTGACTTAGGTGAAAATGGGAAAGTGCTTCCTAGCCAATTACCAGAGAGTGTTTATGATGCTATAGAGGGTTATTATTATAATGGTGAATTTTATCTTGACAGTTCACATACGCAAAAGATAACACCAAAACAAAGCAAATTATATATTGATAAAGCTACTAATTTACAATATTTATGGACTGGAACACAATATACTATTCTTTCACCACAAATAGCCTTAGGCGAAACTGTTGGAACTGCTTATGAAGGTATTAAAGGAAAGAAAAATGCTGATGCTATAAAAACAATTAATGAACAATTAAATAAAACAAAAGAAACAACTCCTATTCCTTATGATGAATTATCTTTTGCAACTGGCAATGATGTTGATTGGACAAGCGATAGTCAAACTACATCACCTAAATCTATAAACGATAGAATAGCAAACTTTTTAGGCTACCATATAGCAAGTGCGATACCAGAGAATAAGATATTACAAGATTCATACGCTTATAATTTGGAAGTAGTTGCAACAACAATCGAATTTGAACTACCAACCGATGCCGATGAAACCTATACAAGTGAATTATCATTTACGACTGGAGATGTCTTAATTTCAATGTCATATTCAATAGATATAACATGGACAGGGGAAGATGTATCAAACGATAACACATTTATACCTGACACAAACAAGCATTATAATATAATCTTTTGGAAAGACAAAGCTGGATTCCAAGCAGTAGTAAGAGGTTATTAGGATGAACAAGAAGTTAAAGAGAAAACAAGCATTGATAATGGCTGAACCATATAGAACACCATTTAATAGCAAAGTAGCAAAAGTAAGTGGTGATGTAATAGAAGATAGCGTAGGTGGAATAAACAAACCTACAAGAAGTTATGACTTTAAGGTTAATGGATTTTCTAATGTTGTTAAGTCTAGTAATTTGTTTTTCTTGCCTAATATTGCAAGTACTACAAAATGTGGGATAACATTTAGTGCAAGCAATCAAAAAATAAATTTAAGTGGCACATCTACTCAGCAATATATTCAATATTATTATAAGGATATGACTGATAAAATGGTTGTTGGTAAAACTTATTTTTTACAATGTAGTATTCGAAAAACCTCAATACTATTAAAAGCTAATATTTTGAAAAACGATGATACTTATGTTTATTATGACTCTTTGAGTCATGCAAGGTTTACATGGATTAGTGATTTTAAAAGCATAACTATTATACCTCAAAATGTAAGTGCAGTCGGCACAGCCGTAAATTTATCAAATATAACATTTGGTTTGTACGAAACGGACAATGTATCAATTCCATACGAACCCTACTTTGACCCTTACATTGAGAGCTTTGCCGATAAGAAAAATTTGCTTGGTTTTGATGATGTAAATGGAACAAAAGATGGTTTAAATTACCAAATAAAGAATGGTGTGATTACTTTAAATGGTACAACTAGCGTTCAAGGATGGAATATACTACATAAGTTAAAAAATGATTTGAATGTTGGTTTTTATTCAAATAGTAATTTTAACGATATACCACTAAAAAATTCATCTTTATATCTTAATACTTATGGAACAAGTGATAATTTCTTTCTTGGTTGGCAAGATATTAATGGAAAGCACTATATTAATGAAAATCAATACAATGAAAAAACTAGAGATTATTTAAGCATTTATATAAATGACAACAACACTGTTGTTTCAAATGCAGTATTAAAGCCTATGGTTGTTAAAGGTAAGACAGCTCCATCAACATTCCTACCATATCAAGACAAATACTCAGCTTTCTTGAATGTTAAAGGGAAGAATTTAATTGGACTTGATAATCAAACTTTAGAAATTAATGGTATAAAAGTTCAAATTAAAGATGGTGTAATAACAGTTAATGGTGTATCATCTGAGAGAAATGTAAGTGCTGAAATAAATTTAAAAGATAGTATTGGTAGTGGTACTTATTCATTCAATGCTTTTACAACTGTTGGAAGTAGAATTGATGTATATGTGAATGCACCTTTAGTTTCTTTAGCAGATTTAAGCAAAAATACTACTAAAACTAATGTGTCTTTAACATCTGCTACTAAATTAAATTTATATTTTCTAAAGGGCATACAATATGATAATAGAGTATTAAGACCTATGTTGGTAAGTGGTAGTACAGCTCCAACCGAATACGAACCATACTACTCTTTCACTAAAGAAGTATTAATCAAACAACCTTTACGAAAGTTTGATTATCTTACTTATGATGGGGTATATCGCCAAACTAATGAGATTGTGTTGGATGGTAGTTGGAATGTTGTTAAAAATAATTATTTGTTTCCAAGTGGATGGTTTGCAATAAATACAGCCAATAATTGTTTTCCAGATAGAAACGATTGGGGTGAACAATTTTCAAAACTTTATGTAACGACAACAAGTGATTTACCATTAATCTCTTCTTATGAAATGAGAGATGGAGGTCATAAAAAGGGTATTGCAATTAATAACAAAGTTATGATGATAAAACTTGATGATTCAGCCGACAACTCACTTAATAATTGGACTGTCGAAAAAGTCAACAACTACTTCAAACAAAATCCAATTACAATTACTTACAAAACAGTAGACCAAACTTTTGAAGCAACATCTTTAACTAGATTACTTTTCAAAAATGGCTATAACAAAATTACAGCTTTTGATTCTATCAATAATAATGCAATCGTTGAATATTTAGAGTATTATAAAAGCAAAGGAGATTAATTTATGAACACAACTCAATATGGAAGACTCTTGCCTAATGGCACTTTGGAAATTATGCCTGATAAATTTAAAACTTCTATTATCATTGGTGTTAAGCGTGTTATTAGACCTACCGAACTTCAACTTATCCAAGCTAATTGGAAACCGATTTTCTATGAAAATTCTGATAAAGAGAGTATAATAGAAATGGGTAATAAAATTATTGTTTTTAAAAAGCAAAAGGAGAACTTAGAAAATGGCAACTAAAAAATTATTAATTGATAAAAATAAAAAAGTTCTTAAAGACACTGCATCTAATAGTTTTTTTGTATTACCCGAAGTAGAAGATCCTAATGCTCCAGTAACACAAGCACAATTAAATGAAGTATTACAAAAAATACCAACAGAAATAATAAGAAGTGAAAATGGATTTATTGTTATTGCAAGAAATGGAAAAAAGATAGAAAATCAAGAAGAACACATTAAAGATTTTACTTTAGATGATGCCTTAAGCTTAAAATCTAGTAATGCAGTAAAAAATTATGTAATCAAGAAAGCTATAGATGCTAATATTACAAGTATTAATAATTTAGAAACCGAAGTAAGTAGAACGAATGATGATATTAGCCAATTGAATAGAAAAGTTAATGTATTGCAAAATGCAACAGGTGGTGAAATCAAAAATCCTACTAATTTAACTAGCTGTGCACATCGATATGAAAATAATAAATCACAAATTATTTTAGAACTATCCACATTAGACACAAGCAATGTGACTAATATGGAATATATGTTTAGTGGTTGTATGAGTTTAACATCCATACCAGCATTAAATACAACAAATGTGACTAATATGAGATCTATGTTTGATGGTTGTTATAATTTAACAAGTATTAAATGCTATGGTATGAAAGTAAATTTTGACATTTCAGCAGCAAAACTCACTAGAGAGGCATTATTAGTTGTTTTAAATAATTTAGCAACTGTCACTGCAACTACAACATTAAAAATGGGAGCTACTAATTTAGCACAATTAACTGATGAAGATAAAGCAATTGCAACTGGAAAAGGTTGGACACTTGCATAATATAGAAAGGAAAAAATTATTTTATGAAAGAACAAACAACAACTGCAAATATTCAAGTTCGTAAACTTGAACCAAACAAAAACATGCACTTAAAAAATGTTAAAAATGGGGATATTTATGAAAGTGCAATTTACTTAGGTAGTTATGATATTGCAAGTAATTATGTAGAAGTTACAGAAGAAGAATATCAAGATTATTTAAAACAAAAAGAGAAAGAATCACATGCAAACAACTAATAAACTTAAAGATGCATTTTTAACACAACTTCAATTTGATACATTAATTACAAAAGTTGAGAATGATGTAACAACTGTTTAGAGGAATATTTGAATGGAAAACAAAACAAATGAATTAATATCTCAAGAAAATGAAAATCAAGAAATTGTAAAAGCTGATGCAAATCCTGATTTACCAACATTTGCTTATAATAATGAAAAAACTATTGATGAAAACGCAAATGATTTAACAGAACTAGTAGCAAATAAAGAGGCATTAAAAGATCAAGACTTTATTAACGAAGTAGCTACAACAAAAAAAGAAGCAATTAAAGAATCTGCCAAAACTAATAAAGATATTCATTTAGCAAAAAAAGAAGCTGAAAAAGTTAGTGCATTAAATGAAATAGACAAAGCATTTTATGAAAAATGGAAATTAATATTAACATGGGGTGGAGTAAAAGAACCAATTACAAAAGGCTTATCAATATTCTTATTATTTTTAATTTTACCATTTTATACAATCGTTACAGTTTTTATAACTTTACCAATTTCAATAATAAAAACTTTATTTGGTGCAATTAACAATTTACTTGAAGAAATATCTAAGTTTGGTAAAATTGCACGCTCTATTGCTTTTACAGTGTTGATTATAGGAATGTTAGCATTAATAGCTTATATAATTTTATCTTTATTAAATAAATATGGTATAATTAATATTTGGAATTAAAACGTTATTTAACATTATTTAAAATAGTGTTAATATAAAATGTGGGAGGGCATGTAATGTGAACTTCATAAAAAAGTATTGGGATATAGTATGTGGAATGTTATTAGGCTTCACATCTTGCATACTTGTATCTTTCAAGAAAGAAAACATCCAATTAATTTATTCTATTGTTATTTTGATTCTTGCTTTCATAGGAGTGTTAAAGGTGGTTAAGACATGTATTGAAAGTGATAAGAAACAAAGTAATAAAAATAGAACTCATGTTATTGATAAATTAGTGGATAGTCAATCTTGTATGAAAGCGATAGACATTGCAGAAAATCCTACTAAAACAGGTGAAGAACTTGGAAATCTTATTGTTAAAACAACGAAAGGGGAAAGGCGACTAATGAAAAAATTATTTACTTGGATCAAACTTTATTGGCATCAAATTATTGGTTTCGGCATTGATATTTCATACGCATGTGTTGTGATATATATGTACATTACTGATAAATTTGGTTTTGTATTAGGCTGGTTACCTCAAGAAACTGCATGGCAAATTAGTGGAAAAGTCATTTTTGGTTTAATAAGCATTTTATTTGTATTCTTTTCAATTAGAGATAAGGTTAAATGGGTTGGCGTAGGTACTATTGAAAGCGCAAGAAAATATCTACAAAATTTATCTAATGGTGTAACTAAAGGATTAAGTCCTGAAGCAAGAAACACAATTAAATCACATTTAAAGATTTTAAACAAAAAATTAAAAATTGCTGAAGAAGAAACTAGTAAATACGATGCAAAAGTCAATGAGTTAACTAATTCTTTAAAAACATTAAAAGAACTATGTGATAAAGGAATTGGCGATTCTAACGAATTTAATTTAAAAGTTGATGAATTGAATCAAACTCAAAAAGAATTAACTAGAGCTACACAAGTGGTAGAATCCATTAAAGCAGAAATTGCAAAATATGAAGATGCTTTAAAATAATTTGAAGTGCATAATTAATATGCACTTTTTTATATTTAGGAGGTAATGACTATTGAAAGTGTAAGAAAATAGCAGTAAATTTTATCTATTAATAAAATCATGTTGGTTTATGTTATTTTTAGTTTGGTTAATAACAATTATAAGTAATAAATATATTGTTATAACATGTCAAAATGAAAAATTTATTGAAATATGTTCTTTCATAGATAATAATGTATATCTTACATTAATTTTAAAATTTGCAATGTATTATCTGGAATGGATACTTATTATTTATGCAATTTTAAAAGAAAGGCTTTTTAAATATAAACCTATTATTATATCAATTTTAATTTATGATAGAACTAGAACAAACTGCAGATGGAAGTTATACACTTTTCGTACCTGAACTAAACGAACATTATCATTCCGTAAAAGGGGCTTTGACGGAGTCTGAACATATATTTATCAACATGGGAATGAAACATCATCCCTCCTCTACACTGCGAATACTGGAAATCGGTTTCGGAACCGGGCTCAATGCATTTCTCACTCTGTTGGAAGCTGATAATTCAAAACGTCAAGTTCACTATACAACAATAGAACGCTACCCTGTAAGTAATGATATTGTACATCAACTTGCCTATCCAGAACAGATCTGCCCAAAACGTAGTAACGACTTCTATGCACTGCATAATTCAGCATGGAATACAGATATAAGCTTAACACCTTACTTTACTTTACATAAAGTAGAAGGAGATTTTACGAACTATAAATTCCAAGGAGCATTTGACCTCATCTACTTTGACGCTTTTGCCCCAGAAAAACAACCGGAAATGTGGAGCCAGGAACTATTCAACACCTTATATGCTTCTCTAAATTCTGGTGGTATTCTCACAACATACTGTGCTAAAGGAGTAATACGCCGAATGCTACAAACTGCGGGATTTACAGTAGAACGTCTTCCAGGCCCTCCAGGTGGAAAACGAGAAATATTGAGAGCTTCAAAATAAAAGATTTCCCTTCGTAGGGACA
>ERZ779725.1975-NODE-1975-length-10473-cov-2.476963_pt1 | contig 10473 bp, 11 predicted proteins | sample MGYA00511890_ERZ779725 | MGnify/ENA primary metagenome ERZ779725 (study PRJEB29588, sample SAMEA2148549) | human gut metagenome | biome: human gut; feature: human-associated habitat; material: faeces | place: Denmark | collected 2008/2010 ...
GCCCCGGCTCGTCTGAAATTCATGAAAAAGCCTCAGACGGAAGCGTCATACATAGAAGAACTTTTGGGAAAGCTAATTTTGGCTAATCCGCAGGTTTCCGTCCGTTTTATAAAGGACGGCAGAGAAATTTTTTATTCAAAGGGCGACGGAGATTTGAAATCGGCTGTTTACTGCGTTTACGGACGTACGATTGCCGAAAATATTATAGAAGTTGATTACGAACGTGACGGCGTTAAAATAAACGGCTGTATCGGAAATCCGAATATTGCAAAGCCGACCTTAAAATATGAAACGTTTTGCGTAAACGGACGTATCTGCCGTACAAAAACGCTTGTTTCGGCATTGGAATACGGCTATTTTCAGAAAATTGCGCAGGGCAAGCACCCGTTTTGCGCCGTTAATATCGGTATAGACTATTCGCTTTGCGACGTAAATATTCATCCGCAGAAAGCGGAGGTGAAATTCAGCGACGAGGGGCTTATATACAGGGTCTTGTCGGAGGCTGTATCAAATGCGTTAAACGGCGAGCTTTATGTCCGTCATACCGAACCGCAAAAGATAGTGCGCCCCGAGTATAAGGCAAGCGAACCAAAAGGTACGCAAGAAAATATTTTCGGAAAAACTGCTCCCAAAGAACCCCCGAAAAAAGAGGAATATAACGTACCGTTTAAAAATATTGCAAGCTTTGCGGTATTAAAGGGAAAGGACGAGCCTTCGGAGAAACCGAAAAACGATATAAAGCCGAAATTCACGGAAACGGTTGTGGAATTTCCGATAAGAGAAGAAGTGCAGCCGTCCGTTTCGGATATTCCCGAGCCGAAAAAAGAGAATAAAGCGCAGATACCGCCGTACAGAATTGTGGGGCAGGTATTTAAGACGTATATAATTATAGAAACAGACGATGAAATGCTTATGCTTGACCAACATGCCGCACATGAGCGCATGAATTACGAAATGTTAAGAGAAAATTCAAAAAAAGGTACAGCGTCTCAAATGCTTCTGACGCCGAAAATAATAACGCTTTCTCCGTCGGATTTCAATACTGCCGTGTCGGGCAAGCAGGTGTTTTGTAATCTCGGCTTTGATATCGAACCGTTTGGAGAAAACAGCATTGTAGTGCGCTCCGTTCCGATGAATATACGCTTAACTTCTTTGGAAAAGCTTGTATATGAGATAATAAACGAAACGGAAAAATCGGGCGGTATACATAACGAGGAATTTAATCAAAGAATGCTTTATATGATTGCGTGCAAGATGAGCATAAAGGCGAATACCGCATTAAGCGACGAAGAAGCCGACACGCTTGTAAAGCGTGCGTTTGAACTCCGCGGAAACACAACGTGTCCGCACGGGCGACCGCTTTTTATTTCATTTTCAAAAAGTTTTATAGAGGGAAAGTTTGAAAGATGACCGATAAATTAAGAAGTCTTATAGTGATTGCGGGTCCTACGGCATCGGGGAAATCGGCAGTTTCCGTCAAGCTTGCCAAAATGCTTGATACCGAAATAATTTCCGCCGATTCCATGCAGATTTATAGAGGACTTGATATAGGCACGGCTAAAATTACAAATGAAGAAATGCAGGGCATACCGCATCATATGATAGATATTGTTCCGCCCGATTGCTCATACAGTGTAAACGAATATTCCGTATCGGCGCAAAAAATTGCGGACGAGCTTTGCGGACAGGGGAAAATCCCGATTTTATGCGGTGGGACGGGACTTTATATAAATTCCGTTATCGATAATTTCGATTTAACCGAGCATAAAAGCGACCCCGTTCTTCGTGAGGAGCTTTATAAGCTTTACGATGAAAAGGGCGGAGAATATCTGCTTGATATTTTAAAGGAATTTGACCCCGAAACAGCCGCCGCACTTCACCCAAACAACTACAGAAGAATAGTGAGAGCGATTGAATTTTACAAGGTTTCGGGCATAACCATTTCCGAGCAGAAGCGCATAACGCAAAAAGCTCCGAAAAAATATAAAACGTATTTTTTCGTGCTTACAACCGATAGGGACAGGCTCTATGAAAGAATAAACAAACGAGTTGACAAAATGCTTTCGGACGGTCTTTTGGACGAGGTAACAAAGCTTTTCCAATCCGGCATTCCGAAAAACGCCACGGGTATGCAGGCGATAGGATATAAGGAATTTGCAAGCGTTTTGGCAGGTGATATGAGCGTGGCGGAGGCTTGCGAGGATATAAAAAGAGAATCACGCAGATATGCGAAGCGTCAGCTTACGTGGTTTAGGGCAAATAAGGACGCAGTTTGGATTGATACGGCGGATTTTTATGACAATCCCGAAAAAATTGCGGAGCATATTTATAACATTGTGAAAGAGGGGGAGAATAATGGCTGAGGATTACAGAGAACAGGCGAGACATCGTGCGCAAAAGCGAAAAGGAAAAAACAAAAAAGCAAAAGCAAAGCTTCGTATGGGTGCGGCGGCAAAGTTTATTCTTTTGGCGGTTTTGGTTTGCGGCTGCTTGTTCCTTTATACAAAATTTGCCGTAAAATCAACCACAAAAACAGTCTATCAGGGAACGGCGGAGGAAACGTTTTCCGCACGGGGAATTGCGGTTTTTGACGAAGAACTCATATCCTCCGCAAAAAAAGGTATAGCAATAATAAACTATTCCGACGGCGAGCGTGTTTTGGCAAAAACACACGTTGCAACGATATATTCGGGCGATATAGACGAAAGCAAAAGCAATACCGTAAAACAGCTTAACGAAAAAATAAACTACTTGGAAACAAGCATGAAAAATCAGCACGCAAGCGGAAAAAATCCGCAGAGCGTAAACAGCGTGCTTTCGGAAAAAATGAAAAAAATATCATCATACGGCGCAGACGGCAATCTTCAGAGCGCTTTAAGCGAATCGGCTGAATTAAAAAGCCTTATTTCGTCAAACAACGAAACAAATCTGACCTCACAGCTTTCGTCCTTAAAAACGCAGAGAGATGATGTTGAGCGTTCCATATCGGGCGAAAAAGAAGACTATATCTCAAAAACCGCAGGAGAAATTTATTCGGGTACGGACGGCTATGAAACGGTTATAACAAAGGAAACGGCGCAGAATGCCGATATAAACGTCTTTCAAAATCTTTGGAATGCAAAGCCCGTGGATTATGAAAAATCCTCCGACATATACGTATGCGGAAAAATTATAAACAACTACGAAATAACGGTGCTTTCCGTAGCAGACGCAAAGAATACCGAGGGAATCGAGGCGGGAGACACGGTTTATATACGTCTTGAATCGCAGAGAAACGGGAAAATCCCCGCCATTGTGGATAGCGTAAGCGCCAACGGAAACAAGGCGGTAATAAAGCTTCGCGTAACGCATGATGTTGAAAATTTCTTGAAAGAGCGCAAGTTCAATTTTGAATTTATAAAGGCAACCTATGAAGGACTTCGGGTTCCGTCGGAGGCAATTATGAACGACGGCGAAAAGCCGTATGTGTTTGTTGTTAAAGACGGCGTAGTCCGCAAAAGAGAGCTTGAAATTATGTATTCCAACAGCGATTACAGCATCGTAAAGGAAGATAATTCCAACGAAAAAAGTCTTTTGCTTTATGACCTTGTGGTCGTAAAAACGAAAAATATTTCCGAAGGTATGGCTATCGGGTATTAAAAGATAAAAAAATTAAAAATGGGAGTGAAAAGCATTGACAATTAAAGAAAAACTTGATATAATAAATTATAATATAGAAAAAAGTGTCGAAAAATCGGGAAGAGATATTTCCGAGATTACCGTACTCCCTGTGTCGAAGCGGAAAACTCCCGACGAGATACGCTCCGCTCTCGCTTTAGGTTTTGATAAAATAGGCGAGAATTATGTTCAGGAGCTTCTGCCGAAATATGACGAGCTGAAAAACGAAGTAAAGGAATTTCACTTTATCGGACATCTTCAGTCAAACAAGGTAAAATATATTATAGATAAGGTTTCGCTTATACATTCGGTTGACAGCCTGACGCTTTTGAAGGAAATAAACAAGCGTGCAGGCGGTATAGGTAAAATTCAGGACGTCCTTTTGGAAGTGAACTATGTCGGCGAGCAGTCTAAAACAGGGGCGGACAAAAATTGCGCTTTGGAAATGCTTGAACACGCACACGAGTTTGAAAACGTGCGTATAAAGGGGCTTATGACGATGCCGCCTGCGTATTATGATGAAGATGAGGTCAGAAAAGTGTTCGCTTCATTCAGAGAATTTTATGAAAAACTGGGAGCAAGGGATTTCGGCAGTAACGTAAAGTTTTCCGTTCTTTCCATGGGAATGAGCGGAGATTATCCCATAGCTGTTGAAAACGGCGCAACAATTGTCAGAATCGGAACTGCGCTTTTCGGAAAAAGAGATTAGAAAGGAAGGTCATAATTTATGGCAAACGTAATGAAAAATATGATGAGAAAGCTTAAACTCATTGAGGAAGACGATGATGAATTGATACCCGAAGAGGAAATGATTCCCAAGAGAAACGAAACTCAAAGAGAGTTAAAGGAGCCTTCATCGCTCGGTATGCCCAAAAGAGGCAAAATAGTAAACATACATACGACAACCCAGCTTAAGGTTGTTGTTGTTCAGCCTGAAAGCTTTGAGGATTCAAAAGAAATTGCAGACCATTTAAAAACGAAAAAACCGATAGTTGTAAATCTTGAAAAAATCGACCAGGAGGTTGCTAAGAAAATTATCAATTTTCTTTCGGGTGCGGTTTATGCGCTTGACGGAAACATTCAGAAAATTTCGGGCGCAATTTTCCTTATCGTTCCTTACAACATGGGAATAATGGGCGACTTTAAGGACGAGCTTAGGGATAAGGTTATTTTCCCGTTCTAAAATGGAAAAACAGCTTATCAAAAATTCATCAGCGGATAAGGAGGAAAAGATTTTTCTTTCCTCTGTTTACGATAAACTGAAAACCGCTTCGGAAAAGGGATATGCACAGGCGGGCGACTTTTGTACGGAGTCGGAGCAGGAGCGTATACGTTCCCTTGTTTTTTGCGATATAACGGAGGCGGATTTTGTCTCAAAAATAAAAAATGCACAGCGAAAAATGCCTGCCGTTAATTTTAGGTATGACCGTTCTTTTTCCGAAATTGTTCGGCTTTCATTGCCTAAAGACGGCGAAATTTTGCACAGAGATGTTTTGGGAAGTCTTATGAGCTTGGGAATAAAGCGGTGCAAAATAGGCGATATAATCGTAAAAAACGGCGTGTTTTTTGAAGTGAAATCGGAAATTGCACCGTACGTTATCCAAAACCTTACAAAAATTCGTTCATATCCCGTAAAAGCGGAAATATATGAGGACGAGGTTGAAAAAACAAACGAATTTTCGGAACTTTTTTTCACGGTAAGCTCGCTTCGGGCAGACTGCATAATCGGTGCAATTGCCAAGCTTAGCCGTGATGACGCAAAGGAATTGATTTTGTCGGGAAAGCTGTTTGTAAATTCAAAAATTTTTGAAAACCCGTCAAAAACGCTCTCGGAGGGGGATGCCCTGTCTGTACGGGGAATCGGAAAATTTCTCTTTTCGTCCGTAGACGGCATGACGAAAAAGGAAAGAATGAAAATAACAATAAAAAAATACATATAGAAAGTGTGGGGTTAAAATGTATACACCTGTCGAGCTTGAAAATCTTGATTTTAAAATCTCTTTGTTCGGATACGGAAGAACAGAGGTTGACGACTTTATTGAGGCTATAGCGGCAGACTATGAAAAGCTTTATAAGGAAAATGTTGCGCTTAAGGATAAAAACGCTCTTTTGGCGGACGCAATAAAGGAATACAAATCAATGGAAACCGCACTTCGCGATACCGTTGTTTCGGCGCACAGCATTTCGGACGATATAAAGAAGAACGCTTATAAGGAAGCGGAGAATATTATCACCGACGCAAAAAATAAGGCAAAAGAAATGCGCAGCGAAGCAACACAAATTTTGAGTGAAGCGGAAACAAAATCTGACGAACTGAAACAGCAGTACGGAATCTATAAATCACGCATAAAAGCGGTTATACGCTCACAGCTTGAAGCGCTCGACATGGACGGCATAGAAAATCCCATCCCCGAAGCCGAGCAGGTTTAAAGCCAATAAAAAACGGCAGGGACTTTGCTTGCCGTTTTTTTGTTTTGCGCCGTACTTCTTCGCTTTTCACTGTTACTCATAACTTAATTCTGTAGGGGGCGACCCTGTGTGTCCGCCCGTCCGTAGGTTTGTACAAACATAAGGAAAGACACACAGGTCGTTCCCTACGGTACAAAATTTAAAATTTGTGTGTTGCCTTTTCAGGCGACCACGAAAGACGCGCCCCTGCTTTTGATATTCTAATCCTCTATCAAAACTTCGTGGCCTGTTTTTGCACTTCTGTAAATTGCGTCAAGGATTTTCATGACTGTAAGTCCGTCCTCCGGTGTTGCAATACATTCCTTTTTATTAAGCGCACAGTCTATAAAGTGTGCTGTTTCCGCTTGGAACATATCGGCGGAATCCTTGAGATCCGCAAGCTGCGGTGTAACGTCCGCAAGATAATCGTTTATCTCCGTATAAATTTTCATGTTGTTGCCCTCAACCTTAAAACCGCCTTTATCGCCGAAAAGCTCAATATCCGTTCTCGGCTCACAGTTTAAGCTGTAGCTTGTTTCCAAAAGCGTTACTGCGCCGTTATCGTAACGGATAAGCGCCGTCGCCATATCCTCAACGGTGCATTTTGCGTCGGGGTCTCTGTCTTCGGGAACCCAGCCGGGAAGTGTTTTAAGATTTTTCCTGTCAGAAAGCTTGTCAAACGTTGCCGCATATACGCTGACAGGCTTCGGAAGTCCCATAAGGTATCTTGTATAATCTATAACGTGAACGCCCAAGTCTATAACGGGACCGAGCGTGTAACATCGGCAAACCAGCCGCCGGGATTTCCGTGTCTTCTCAAATATGTAGCCTTTGAATAATAAATGTCGCCCATATAGCCGTTATCGATAAAGTCCTTTGCAACTCTTGCGCCGTCTCCGAAACGCATTACAAAGCCAATCATCAAAAGTCGGTTATTTTCCTTTGCCGCCTTATACATTTTTTCAGCCTCCGCAAGCGAAATTGCCATAGGCTTTTCACACATAACGTCAAGTCCCTTATTGAGCGCCTTTATGGCGCATTCGGAATGAGCGTTATTCCAAACGCAAACGTCAACAGCGTCAAGCTCCGCTTTTTCAAGCATTTCGTCAATACTTGTATAACGTTCCTTTATTTCGTATTTGTCCGCCGTTTTGTTAAGCGCCTTTTCGTCTATGTCGCATATTGCGGCGATTTCAGCATTGTCATGCTTTTTGTAGGCATTAAGATGCACGTTTGCAATATTTCCTGCGCCTACAAGTCCGATTCTTAATTTTTTCATTTTTGTTCCTCCTCGATTTCTTTTATATATCTTTTTAGGTTTGATAAACCTGTTTTTATACCAAAAATACAATCTTCTATTCCTTCAAATTCGATTGAAACATAACCGTTGTAGCCTGCTTTTTTGAGTATTCGCAGGCATTTTTTTATGGGAACGTCTCCGTAACCTATAATCATGCCCCTTAAGCTGTTTCCGCCTCTTGTGGGGAATGTATGCGGCAGGCACGGGTCGTCGTAAATCGCCATATCCTTTGCATGAGCGTGTATGGCATACTGTGCAAGACGTGAGTATGCCGTGAGCGGATTTTCGTCAGCACACAAAAAGTTGCCCATATCCAAAAGCAAGCCGAAATTATCGCAGTCAACAGCGTTATAAAAACGCTCCACTCTGTCGCTGTCCTGCGAAATATAACCGTGATTTTCCGTACACGTTTTTATTCCGAGCGTTTTGGCGTATTCCGATACATCACGCGCATTTTTCGCCGTCTGCGGTATTATTGCGTCATAGCTTCTCGCACCCGAAAGCGTGTATACCACATCGTGCCTAAAAACCTCCGCGCCGAGAATTTTAGCTATATCGAGCTGTTTTTTCAGGCGAATTACTTCGTCCTTGTTGTCCTGCTCTGTCGGGTGATATAAATTTGCGCCTATTGTGTAAGCGTTTATTTTCATTTTAAGCTTATCAGCCTTTTCTTTGATTTTGAAGGCGTATTCTTTTTGCTGTTCGTATGTCGGATTTCCGCAAGGTGAAAGGTCGGTAAATTCGATTGCCTCAAAGCCTAATTCGTGCGCTTTTTCGACTGTATCGAGCTGTGTCATTTTTCCTGCGGAAATATATTGCTGAAACGAGTACGAGCTTACGGAAATTTTCATGCGTGAGCCTCCTTTTTTATAAAAAACGTTGACTTTTTTTCGGTTTTATTATATACTGTAAGCGGAGCAAAGTCAATAAAATATTATGCTCTAATGTATAACGATTGTGCTTTTTTTGGAGAATTATTATGAAATACGAATTTATTAATTTTACAGTTATGACATCGCCGTATATTTTTCATACGGACGATGTGGATTTTTTGCACGATTATCCTTCGTGGCACGAGGCGCTTGAAATCATATATGTAAAGGACGGAGCGGGAATTGCGTATGTTGATTCGGAAAAATTTGAAATAAAGCCGAACGATATTATAATTGCAAATTCGGGTTCCATACATAACTTTGTCGGAAATCCGTTTGTCAAATATCATTGCTTGATAGCTGATGACCGTTTTTGCGAACAAAACGGACTTGATATAACAAAAATCCGTTTTTGCCCAAAAGTTAATGATGAAAAAATCTGCCGAACATATGACGAATTTGTTAATCAAATCGAGAATGAAAGTAGTAAATACGGCGAGCTTGGCATACGTGCGTATTTGCTTAAGCTGTTATATGAAATTGCCGAAAATTACACGCAGTCGCAAAGTGAATTTAAAGAACAAAATACGGAAATGATAAATACCGTAAAAAATATTATGGATTATATCGGAAAAAATTTTTCAAAAAAGATAACCGTTGACGAAATAATAAAAAAATCGGGCTTCAGCCGTGCGTATTTTTCCCGCGAATTTAAAAGAATTACGCAAAAAACAATTGTTGATTATATAAATACGGTGAGGTGTATTCATGCCGCCGAACTTATCGGGAAGAAAAAGATGAAAATAGGCGAAGCGGCGCTTGTGTGCGGCTTTGAAAGCCCTGCATATTTCTCAAAAATCTACAAAAAAACAATGAAAAAATCACCGTCCGACATGCTGAAAAAAGTACAATAAATCGTTGTGCAAATACTTGACAATGCACATAAAATATGCTATAATTCATATAATGACAGAGAAAGGAGCTTTTTGATATGGCTACAACAAATGTAACAATTCGCATGGATAAGGATTTGAAAAAACAAGCTGATGAGTTGTTTTCTGCGCTGGGACTTAATATGTCAACGGCTATGGGGGTTTTTTGCAGACAGGCTGTGAGACTTGGGAAAATTCCGTTTGAGCTTGCTGTAGATATTCCGAATGCTGAAACGCTTGCCGCTATTGATGATGTAAACAACAACCGCAATATGAGTAAAGCGTATGATAATATGGAAGAGCTTATGAGGGATTTAAATGCTTAAAGTTAGGTTTTCCGCTAAATTTAAAAAAGATTTTAAATCAATTATACGGCGAGGATATGACATTTCTTTATTTGAAGAAGTAGTTTCGATTTTGAGGCAGGAAAAACCTCTGCCTGAAAAATACTGCGACCATGCGTTAAAGGGAGAATATATGGGACACCGTGAATGCCATATATCCCCCGACTGGCTTCTTATATATAAAGTGGAAAACGAGATTGTAACACTGTCTTTAACTCGTACGGGAACACACAGCGATTTATTTTGATAGAGAGCAGTTCGGTTGCGAACTGCTCTTTAAATTTTCAAAAAAATTCCAAAATGCGGATTACATAAAAATCCTAATGCTTGCAAATAATAGAACCGAAACCAAACTAAACAAAGCAAAAGGAGTTTTATAAATGAAAGCAACAGGAATTGTCCGTAGAATCGACGATTTGGGGCGCGTCGTTATACCGAAGGAAATCAGAAGAACAATGCGTATTCATGAGGGCGATCCTTTGGAAATATTCACAAATAAAGACGGGGAAGTAATTTTTAAAAAGTATTCGGCTGTCGGTGAGCTTTCAAATTTTGCGAGCGAATATGCCGAAGCTTTATGCAAAATAAGCGGATTTTCCGCCGCCATTACCGATAAAGACGTAGTTATTGCCGTTTCGGGAACGGGAAAAAAAGAAATTTTGGACAAAAAAATTTCATCGGATATCGAAAGAATAATGAATGACAGAACGTCCGTTTTGTCAAAATCCGAAAAAAATTCAAATTTGCCTTTGACAGACGACAGCTTGAAATATTTTTCGCATATTGCAGTCCCGATAATTTCCGAGGGTGACGCAATCGGATCGGTTGTGCTGTATACTTCCGAGGAAACGGCAGACATGACGGAAACGGAAGACAAGCTCGCGATAACCGCGGCGACAGGTTTGGGGAAAATATTTGAA
>ERZ779725.1983-NODE-1983-length-10445-cov-3.625505_pt1 | contig 10445 bp, 8 predicted proteins | sample MGYA00511890_ERZ779725 | MGnify/ENA primary metagenome ERZ779725 (study PRJEB29588, sample SAMEA2148549) | human gut metagenome | biome: human gut; feature: human-associated habitat; material: faeces | place: Denmark | collected 2008/2010 ...
ACACGGGGTATACCCCGTGTGACTAATGGCTGTTCTGTGACATAAAGATTGCGAATAGGCGGTGATACATTGAAGTCCAAAAGACTTTTTGGTATAGTTTTTATCTTGATAATGGGACTGCTATGTTGCAATTTGTTATCAGGGAAAAACTCTAAAATATAAAATATCCCTTGACATGTTTACTTTCTAACTGAAGATAGCTCCTTTTCAAAAAAGGAGTTGCTTCAGTTGGGAAAATTGGAGGATTTAATCAAGAAGGCAAAGAACTATGATGACATTGCAATGATTGAAATCATAGATATGGTTGTACAGACACAGGCGTACGACGTTTTTAGTGCGGCTCACTTCTCGATTATTGGGTTATCCGAGGTTCTGAACACGCTAAGCTTTTTCACGGCAATTGAATCCTGGTCGGTTAGTGACATCAGCCTAATCGTGTACAATACTCAATCACCCTATACGAAGAGTCTGAAAGCAACCGATGTGTACAGAACTTATGAATATTTAGACAGTTCCTCAAAAGTATATGAGCGAGCCGAGCGTATCATTTCCCCAAAAGGCCATTGCGGTCATCCGCTGCGGCAGAAGTTACTGTCCTCCTTTAGCTATGCAAATCTGAGCCGGGCATCTATGGCGCTTGAAGAAAAATATATGAATATATGTTTATGTGGACCGCAGTTTTTGGAACACCACAGATTATCCGTCGTGTATGGCGCTTGGCCATTGCCATAATGATTGCGCTTGCTTTGTGTCTCAATGCATGGTAGCCGGCGGAATCTTACCTACAAGTGATTGGTATTATGGATCACTCACATGGGTAAGTGCGTCTAGGTTAATCGATTTTATTACGAGTAATGAGGTCGGCGGATATGCTGTGACATATAAGACTTGTAATGCTGGCAATATTGTTTACTGGGAAGGACATATTACGCTCTGCACTTTGAATGATACTGTCTCGCATCGATATACTGGACACACGAATGATCGTAATAACTCAAAATTCAGCTCAGCAGATGCATATTACGCTATTAATTTAGCGTGACGTGAATATCTTGGAGGAGAACTCCGTGAATAGAAAATGCTTTTTTGCTTTGATGTTACTTTGGCTAATTTCAATGGTTAGTGGATGCTTTAATAAGCAAGGAAACGCTGCATTTGAACCTCAAGAGACTGTTTTCACCAATGGTGCATTTTCCCTTGCGTTGCCTTGTGAGTTGTCTAATCAAGTAATCGTTAATCCGTCGGAAAGTTTTTACATCACCGATCAGACTGTTTTTTCAGTATTCCATGCTGATACTTTTGCGGCGGAAAATCTAGGATGGATTTTTTCAATCTGTAGATATACTGAAAGCGAGTACTGCGAGGAATACTTGCAGAGCGAAAGTCGTCAATATGTGTTTGCAAGAGATGAATGGGGATATTACTGCGTCCTCTTTCCAAGTGATGTACAGTCTTTAGATCCTACGGTAAATAGCTTTATGGAAAACGTCCGCCAAAATGAACTGGACGGCATCTTGGATGATTTTATTTCCAGAAATGCTCTTGAAGAATACGGTGAGAAATCCTTGGGGGCTTACGAAGAAATCGAATCGAACGAGGAAGAAAAACCAAATACGACTATGATTCCCAATTTTTCCGTGCTTGTTTGCGACCAACCAACATGGGCTGGTATCTGTGATTGGTTTTATTCCAATTCGATGCATCAAAAGACTATGCTTCTAAGTGATTTTTGTAACCGTGCGCCTCTGGAGGAGTGTATTACATCTCTTTTAACTAATAGTAGTGACGTCATTTTAATTCCCTGCAATGATGAAATCTTGGAAGGGTTTTCACAGTTTCGAGCAATACCGATTCAAAAAGATGCAATCGTATTTGTCCGTAATAATAGCAGTGAGTTGTATAACCTGAATCAGTCGCAGATTGTGGATGCGTATACAACAGATGCACAGATTTATTGGGATAGAACAGGGGGCGAACCCATTATTCCGTCAATGGGATATTTGGACTTGGAAGTTGAACTTTGGCAGGAACTTTCAATGTGCTTTGACCTCGTTGCAACTTCGAAAAACATAGTTTCGGCGGCCGATTCTGATAACCCTGCACAGGCCATTATAGAAAAAAACCTAAATGGAACGGGCGTGTGGCCATACTATTTTAGCTTATTGACCGGAGAAGTTGGTATTAATGGTTCTGTTGTTACAGTTGACGGGGTTTATCCATCTGCACAAACAATTTTGAATGAAGACTATCCATATACACTGAGCTATTATGCCATTTTTTCATCGCAGAATCCATACTGCAACCAAATCCTCGATTTTGTTGAGCGGCTCGAATCAGTGCTTTTGTAAAGGAGAAAGATATGAAAAAGAAGATAACCAAAATCATACTCGCAGTATGCCTTGTTGTTGCAGGACTTCCCCTTTTTGCTATTGGAGCGAGGGCTAACGACGATGCGAATACGAACAGCGAGATGATGATCTCGGTTGATAACTATTTTGATTATAGAAATGCTAAGCTAATGCTACTTGTTTGGGGTGCGGCTATGTTGGGAACATTTCTATTGGACTTATGTCTATGGGGGATAAGTTATCCTGATAAGCGGCGATGGGGAGACAGCCTGTCGCAAGCACACTTTTACAAATGGCAGTCTACTAAGCAATTTTATACAAGGAGGTATATTATGAGGACATCTATTCGAAATATCCTTTCTGCGATTATCATTATGTCAGTCTTGCTCTGCAATGCTATGGCTATCGAAAAAGAGAATATCAAAATAAATTCCGCTGCTGAGGAATTAATTGTAGACTTTCTTGATGCATATTCAACATCTCTTGTAGAGTTAACACCGCTCGACTATTCTGATTTTTTTTGGGATACGGAGAGCACAACTGTTTTTGCCCTACTTACTGACTATCGAATTGAATATGACAGCTTATGGGATAGCAGATATAGTAACATTTCGATTGATCCTGAATTTAGTAATATCAGCGCAGTTGATGACGAAATCGTTGCCGATGTAAAATTGAGTTATGAGGCAAATATTTGGCATGATGGTAAGAGCGAGAAAACACTTGGGGTAATTGATTTTACATTTACGTTAAAAGCAAGCGATGATAATTGGAAAATCTCGGCTATAACTCGCGAAGGCGACGAAGAATGGATTGAAGATGCAAAGACTTCTTCAGCGAAAAAAACTGGAACGACTGTAGTTTCGGAATTGAAGCGCTTATTAAATGAAGAACTTGCGAAAGCAAAAGCATTGCCTCATACTAAAATGCTTTATGGAACGCCTATAGATCCCAAGGAGACGCAGGTACTCAATACATCCGTCGAAGATACTAAAGCAAGTAGCATGCGTAATGCTTTAATTGTGGCATACGATGCAAACAAAGCGGTTAATTATAGCGATTGCTATGCGCTTACAGAAAATTCACTTTTTTATGTAGCCGATAAGGATTGCACAAACTTTGTGTCACAGTGTGTATGGGCCGGATATGGCGGTTGGGTAAATGGTGATGAGACTGCCAATGCACAAAACATTGCAGCTCACTACCGCATGTATCATCACAATAACAGTGATTGGTATACGACCAGTTGGTTTGCACACAAAAACGGTGGTAGCAGCCCGTGGGAAAGTGCAACATCACATGGAAATTTTGCTTTAGGAAATACGGGCAGCGGTTTGGGTCCATTTGGACTTGGAAGTACTACAGCAGTTCTGTATAGTAACTATGATGCGAGTTCGATTCAGAGGGGAGATGTTGTCCAACTAGGTAGATCTGCAAATGACATACGGCATTCTGTGATTGTTCGAACTGCAGGAAGTTCATTCGAAAATATCTTTGTGAATTCGCATAATTCAAAACATTATAACTATCCTCTGAGTAAATATTTTGAGACATATTCCTATATCCGCGTTATTCACTATCGCCCTGCTTTTTTTGCAAATTAAGCTGCTTTTAGCATACGAATACGAAAAAGGGCTTTGTTAGACTAATGTGAGGTAAGCGTCAAACCTCCCCGCGTATAAAAAGGCCGCCATCTCAAGGAGCTTTTGCTCACCGAGATGGCGGTCAATTATTTTTGCGGCACATAACATTCTTTCGGGGCTCTCGCGGGAAGCAGCTTTTCAGCCCATGCTTTGCCAGTTTCGCTCAGTTGCGGCGCGTTTCGCAGAACCCACAGCAGATAACGGTACGGATCAAGGCCGTTCTCCTTCGCCGTTTCAATCAGGCTGTAGATCACGCTGCTGGCCTGTGCGCCGCCCGGCGTATTGGCAAACAGCCAGTTCTTCCTGCCCATCACAAATGGTTTCATGCTGCGCTCGGCACGGTTGTTGCTCAGCTCCAGACGGCCATCCTCCAGATACCTTGTCAGATACGGCCACTGTTCCAGCAGGTAGTGGATGGCCTTCCCCAGCGCAGATTTCGGCGCTGTTTTCGCCTGCATCTCATTTGCCCATGACAACAACGCGTCTAAAACAGGCTTTGCCTGCTCCAGCCGCTTTTCATATCGTTCCTCCGGTGTCAGCTCCGCAAACGCCTGCTCCAGCTTGAAAAGTCGGGAGCAATAGCATTCGCCAATCACTGCCGGCGAGTCCTTTTGCATCTCCTTGGGCAGCGTTTGCAACGCCTCATCAAATTTTCGCCTCGCATGTGTCCAGCACCCAACCACACGGATGTTGCCCGGCAGCTTGTGGTAGCCTTGGTACCCATCCGCGTGCAGCCAGCCCGAGAAGCCTTTCAGGAAAGCCTCCGCATGCTCCGCTTTTCGGGTGGGCTGGTACTCATACAGCACAACCGCCTGTTTCGCACAGCCGCTGGTGCGGTACAGCCACATGTAGGACTTGCTGGTGGAGGAACGTCCCGGCTCTTTCAGCACCTGCAGCGTTGTCTCATCCGCGTGCAGCACCGGCTCCTTGCAAAGCTGCTCGCGCAGCGTATCGTAGATGGGCCGCAGCCACTTCTCTGAGATGTTCAGCAGCCAGTTGGCCATGGTCTGCCGGGATAGCCTCAAGCCCTGGCGGTTAAACTCCTGCTCCAGACGGTACAGCGGCGAGTACATGACGAATTTCTGTGCTGCCAGATATGCCACTGCCTCCGCAGAGGCAAAGCTGCCAGGCAGCAGCGCAGGCTCCCTCGCCGCCTTTACAATGTTGGCTTCACTGGTCTCCTGCTCGCAGTTCTTGCAGGCGTAGGTGTAGTACACGTCCTCGCGCACCCAGAACTTTGCCGGTTTCATCATTAAGCTGCGGCGGACTTCCTTGCCAATCTCCACCAATTTGCTGTCGCAGGCAGAGCAGATCCGTTCATCCTCCGGCAGGCGGTGCTCCACTACCTCGGTGGGAGTACCCTCCGGAACGACATCCAGCACATTGCCGGACTGCCGTTTGCGCTCGTGAGCCTTCACAGCGATCTGCTTCTCCGTGGCGGCTTTGGTGCCAAAGGCGTAGGCCTCCAACTCATTGTAGGTCAGGCTCAGCTGCTCCATGACCATCTGCTCCGCCTGCTCTGAAGAACGGCCAAACAGCTTCTTTTTGGACAGCTTCAGCTGCTCCAGCAGCCACTCATTTTGCAGCGTGAGGCTGGTAATGACCTGCGCCTGTTCCTGTTCGCGGGCGGCAAGCTTTGCTTCCAGCTTTGCATTCCGTGCTTTTTCCTGCTGCAAACGCTCATATTCCGCACGGGAAATGGTCACCATTTCTTCCGTGTTGCTTGTCTGCATTTCTCTGTTTTCCATGCAAACATTATACCACAGAATGCGGCAAAAAGCCTGTGTTTTCAATGGTTTTCACCCATTTTCCCTGCTCAGACAGTGGTCAATCCCGTTACCGGGCGGTGGGCCTTCGGCTGCTCGATCTGCAGCCCCTCCATGAGCCAGCGGTACTGCTGCGGTGTTAAAGCCTTTACCTCAGATTCCGAACGCGTCCACTGGTACAACCCCTTGTCCCAGCCGTTTGTACAGCATGATAATGCCATCCTTTTCCAAGTATAAGCCTTTGATATGGCCTCGATGCCGTCCGCAGAATAGAAACAGCATGTTGGTAAATGAATCCAGTTCAAACTGCTGATAGGTGAGCCACGCGGGACCATCTATGCCTTTATGTAGATATGTGTAGCCGCGGACGATGTAGACTTTATCCGTACCGGTAAAATCGTTCAGCATAGGCGAAGAATATCCACTAACATTTTTCGGCTGTTTCGCATCATACCCAGAGTAAATGTCCAGACCGGCATTGCCGATACGCAGTGGTGTGGAACACTTCGCAATATTGCATGATACCCGCTTTAGTGTCGGTAGCTTCGCGAACGTGATGGCTGAGCCATGAATAGTAACCGTCAAACCCAACCACTCATAGACACGCATGAGACAATAGTAACGGAACGTTGTACTGAACTGCACCCCGTCAAGAAGACAGAGAAAAAATATAAAGTTTTTCCGGCCGGCAGCCATTCGCTGCTGGCCGCTTTTTATGCAGCGAGACCGAGTTCGTGCTTTTCCATCGGGGTCAACACGCCCAGATTACGCTGCACCCGTCTGGTGTTGTAATAATGGACATAGGTCTCAATCATCTGGACAAGTTCACGTTTGCTGGTAAACCGTCTGCCGTAATAGCGTTCCCGCTTCAAAATGCCCCAGAAGCCCTCCATCGGGCCGTTATCGATGCAATGCGCCACGCGGGACATGCTCTGCGTCATTCCCGCCTGCACGAGCTTGTGGTGAAATGTCCGGCTGGTATATTGGAATCCTCTGTCACTATGGAACAGGGGATGCGCGTCCGGATTGGCTTTCACAGCCTTATCAAAGGTCTTGAAAACCAACGGATTGTCGTTGCGTTCGCTGAGCACATAGGACACGATGCGCCGGTCGCAAAGGTCGAGGATGGCGCTCAGATAGAGTTTTTGTACCTTCATACCCTCAAACCATTTGAATTCGGTCACATCGGTGAGCCACTTCTCATTGGGCTTTGCGGCATAAAACTGCCTGTCCAAAAGGTTTTCGGCAAGATACTGCGGGTTCTTCACTCGCCGCGTGCAGCCATGGTTGTTGTACTTGATCGTGGAACGGATATCTCTGACCCTGCAGATGCGGAGCACCCGCTTGTCATTGACGTGGATACCGTGGTCATGGCGCAGGTCGTCATTGAGTCTCCGGTAGCCCTTATCCGGGCTTTCCTCATGGAGCTGTTCGAGCTTTTCAGCAAGCCGCTCATTCTCTGCGGCCCGTTGGCTCACTATACCCAAGTTTTCCTTTCAGCATTGTTTCTACCACCAGCTTCTTGAATTCTGGTGTGTATTTCTTGTTTGGCACTTTTTTTGGCATAACAAAACACCCCACTTGTTAGGTAGTATATCATACTGTCTAACATGTGGGGTGCTGTTCAGAAGCAGCGGCTCTTTTTCAAATCTTCAAATCTCTTACAGCGTGCGTACACGGTTATCAAATTTCGGCACGCGAATGCGGATGGTCACGTTATCATCCACGACCTCGCTGATCTGCGCGTCGCAGGTGGCGCTCATCAGGCGATAAGCGTCCGGGAAGTTCAAATCAAACTTCTTCATCAGGAAGTTGACCGCATCCTCGGTGCCGACCTTGACACTTTCCTCCAACGTGCGGCGGGAAGCAAGGAAGTACAGGCTGTCCGCCGTCTCGATGACAGGGCGCTCAATGGGACGGTCGTGGTAGACCGTAACGCGCAGGCACATACGCCCCGCGATCTCGATGCCCGTGCCGGAGAGCTCGCCGTCGCCCATGCAGGCATGCATATCGCCCACAGCCAAGCCCGCGCCCTCGGCATTGACAGGAAAATACACGCGCGAACCGACGCGGACCAGCTTGGTGTCCATGTTGGCGCCGTGGTCCTCAGGCACCGCGCAGTGGATCTCGCCGCTTTTCGTGGCGACACCCATCACGCCGATCATCGGCGTCAGGGGCAGCTTGATATCATCCGAGAAATGTGCGAAGCCATCGTGCACGGGAATGATCTTGGTGTTCGGCTCCGTGATATGATCACCCAGCACGCCGAGTCCGACCGATGTGACCATCACGCCCTGCGGCGCAAGGTCGATCGCCATAACTTCCACGCAAAGGGTATCGCCGGGGTGCGCACCGCTGATCGCGATCGGGCCTACGGCGCAGTCCATGATGCCGATGTCAATATCCGGGCGCTTGACGCTTTCGTCGGTGATCTGACCGCTATAGCAGTCGTCGCACTCGACCCAGAAGGTCTCTCCGTCCTCGACGGTATAGTTTGCGGGATTTGTCGGGTTGAAGTGGAAGATCACTTTATCTTTCGGGATCACACGCATGACATCTGTCCTCCCTTTCCCTTACCAACCTGCCGGCAGGATGCCGATCATGGAGCAGATGAAGTAGATGGCCGCAAGGCTGAAGATCACGATGATCATACCCTGCACTGCGGGATGCGCGTACCAACCGCACTTCCACTCCGGCTCGATATCGCCTTTCTTGCGGGCGTTGTTGAGCATCAGAACGGGAACGATCGACATAATCACGCCGCCGAAGGTACCGGCCCAGCCAATGGCGTCAACAAAGCTGACAAGGCCGGCGTAGGCAAGGATGAACGGGGGAAGCACCGTGCAGGCGATGGCGATAAGACGGGTCTTGGTGTCCTTCTCATCCTTGAGCTTGAACATATCGACGATGTTCGTGAGCATGGAACCGCCGACCGCCCAATAAGAGGTCATCATGGCGCAGAGGGCAAAAATGTTGGCGGTATAGAGCGCCCAGGTACCGAGTGCCTGACCCCAGGCGAGCGTAGCGACCTGTGTGACCTCCTCCGCGCCGGTCAGAGAGAGAACGGCAAGGGGAACAACGGCCAGCAGCACGCCGGTGATGAACATACCGAGAATGATGGCAACCGGGAGCTTCTTGGGCGTGTGGCGCATACCGCGCGCCAGCTCAGGCACGGCATACTGCGCGATGTAGCAGAAAATAGCGCTGCTGAGAAGGGGAACGGCATAGGTCCAGTTTGCGTATACGGCGCGGGAGACATCCGCCTTGCCGGAGAGGAAGGATGCGATCACAATGATGCCGAGCAGCACGACCATGCCCGTGGACATGAATTTCTCCCAAAGGCCGGTGGCTTTGAGGCCGAACCAGACGACCAGCACACAGGGAACGGTGAACAGCAGGCTGCCCGCCCAGTTGGGGAGACCGAGCAGTGTGCAGAGGATGTTGCCGGAACCTGTCGTGTAGGCGACCATGCAGCCGATGGAGTTCGCGCAGACAGAGATGAAGATCAGGACCGAGCCGACCTTACCGACATATTTTTCCGCAAGGCCGGGCAGCTGCAGGGGCTTTTTTGTACGCAGTGCGGACTCCGCCACATAGAGCATGGAGAACGTGGTGAACAGACCGGCCACCGCCAGCCAGAGCACCAGGATCGGCCATCCCGCAAGGCGGGAAGAATATGCAAGGCCGAGTATACCGGAACCGACATTGGCACCCACGATGATCGCTACCGCCTCATAAAGCGTGAGCTTTGTTACCTTGAGCGCGCCTTCTTCGACGTGCAGGTTTTTTTCTTCCATTGAGCTTTCCTCCTAAAACGTTGGGAGATAGGTTTTGCAGCCTCGCTCCTCTTGTGATTCATTTTACCGGATCAAGGACAACAAAAAGACAACAAAAATGCAGAGCATTTCGATCATCTCTGCATTTTCGCCGTTTTTGATAGTTTTTAGCGAATGATTTCAGTCATCTTGCCCTGTAGCGATGCCGTCGTGATCTCCGCCCAGCTATACTGCGTCATAAACTCTCCGACAAAAGCATTGATCGCCGAAGATTCGCCGTTGAGAAACTGATAATAATCACAGGAAAACTTTTCTGTATCCACGCTGAGTTGATTCCGCCCCTTGATGACCGCATCTTCGCAATCCGCCTTTCGCAAGGTGCGCATCATATCAGACTTAAAGGTTTCGATCTGATTTTTCAGCGCACTGCCGTATTCCCGGTCCTCATAGAGAATGGCCGCACATTCCCGGATGCTGCAGGCCGAACCGCGGCGAAATACCAGATACGCAAACAGCTCCTTGCTCTTTGCGCGGGCAAATTCGAGCGGTTTTCCCTCATAAAACACTTCAAAATTGCCGAAGCACTGGACACGCAGGGAAAGCTCCTTCCTCACAGGCACTGTGGTCAGGCCGATATTACGAAGTTCCTCCTCGATTGCCTCGGCCGTAACAGGCTTCATCAGGTAGCCGCGCGCATGGAGGGAATAGGATTCCAGCGCATACTGCGAATAAGCCGTAACAAAAATGATCTCGAGCGCCGGGATCGTCTTTTTCAATTCCAGTGCAAGGTCCAGTCCCGTCCAACCGCGCATCTGAATGTCCAGGAAGGCGATATCCGGAAGGATCTCCCCCGTTCTCACCGCCTCAAGCGCTTTCGTCGGATCGGTATAGGCGTGAACCGCTGCTGTCGGC
>ERZ779725.1987-NODE-1987-length-10435-cov-2.347881_pt1 | contig 10435 bp, 3 predicted proteins | sample MGYA00511890_ERZ779725 | MGnify/ENA primary metagenome ERZ779725 (study PRJEB29588, sample SAMEA2148549) | human gut metagenome | biome: human gut; feature: human-associated habitat; material: faeces | place: Denmark | collected 2008/2010 ...
AACCCGTTGCTCCCGTCGGGCATAAAGACGCCGATTACGACGGAAACTGCGATTTGTGTAATGAATTCATAGGCGAAAAGGATATCCCCGCAACGCTTCCTACGCTCGTTGACGGACCCTGGACGAATCCCGAAGGATTCTCGTGGTGGAGTTACAGCTTGGAAAAATCTTGCAGCGAAGAAATCGGCAAAGTATTCACTCTTTCGGACGATACGTATTCGGGCAAAGGACAGAGTATAAGCGTGAACTTTGCGAACGGAAGCAAAGCTACTTCCGAGGGCGGCGCGTATATCTTGCATATAGGAATGAAAGACCTTGAAAAGAAGGCGGGTTACACGCTCACGTTCTATGCGAAAGCGACTAACGATTTTACGGGCAACATTAACAAAATGCTTTGCAACGCCAACTTCTCTAAGCCGGACACCGTAACGGGCATATATTATACAAAGTCTTACGGCGCGGAAGACCTTGCCGGGAAAGGCTGGAAAAAAGTAAGCATATCGTTTAACGCAAATCATGACGCGGCTCACGATAACATGTGCGCTTTCAGAATTGCTTTCGACGTTGGTTTAAGCGGTTGGAAGGGTTCGATAGTTCTTTCGGACTTTAAGGTGAGCAACACGGAATACGTAAAGAGAGCGGAAGGAGCCGTCGGAACGAAAATCGAGATAGGCAACGCCATATCGCAGGACGGAGTCTGGAATGCCGGTCCGTTGTACGCAAACGACGGCGCAACGGTTACGGTAGATACCGCAGTCGAGCATGAAGCGGGCGTAAAGAGTTACAAGTTCGCTTTCCCGGGTAAAGTCGAGAATCAGGAAACGTTCTTCAATTTCGGCTTGCCGGGGCTTACCGCGGGCAAGGAATATAAGCTTACTTATTACGTTAAAACGAGCGATGACTTCAACGGTTGCATAAATGCTATAATGGCTAACCCCAACTACGACACGGCGGGCGAAGTCACGATGAAAAACTTTGTGGCGACATGCGCTAACGGCAACTATAACGACAACGCTTCCTACAAAAATAAAGGCTGGGTGGAAATGAATATTTCGTTCATCGCCGCGCCTAAGGACGGGCTTTGCAGCGCGCGCTGGCAATTTAATCCGAACAACTGGACGGGTGCGCTTTATATGAGCGATTTTACCGTTTACGAAGTTATAAGCGAGGTTAAGGAAGAAAAACCGACCGACAAAGACCCCGTTATAACGGGCGAACATGCCGCCGGCGAAATAGCTCTTCCCGACGAACTCAGAGAGAGCGGAGAAGTGTGGACTTCCGGTCCGTTATGCTCTTCTTCTGCCGTTGTTTACGTCGATGAAACGGTAGAATACGCAAAAGGCTCAAAATCGATAAAAGTCGATTTAGGTAAGTCGCACGCCGGCGTCGAATACTTTATGATTTTAGCTTTGCCGAATCTTACCGAAGGGAAAAAATACGAGCTTACTTTCTACGTTCAGGGTTCCGAGAATTATAACGCGAGATTTACCGACGTTTTCGCCAACCCTAACTTCACGCATATGGAGAACGGCGCGGAAGTGCGCACCATGCTCGATATGACTGTCGACGGCTCGGCTTTAACCACCGCCGAGGGCTTGAAAGGAAAAGGCTGGACAAAGGTAACCGTACAATTCACCGCGCACCCGAAAGACGGAAATTGCTCGATAAGATTACAACTTCGCCCCGGAGAAACGGACGCGGGCGCAATGTGGCTCAGTTATTTTGTGGCGACGGAAATCGCTGCGTAAAAAGGCAAAAACCCCGCTCTTTAAGGGGCGGGGTAAAGCCCGGAAAACAACTCAGGAGTAAAATATGAAAAAAGGAAAGACAATACTTTGGAGCGTTTTGAGCGGATTTTTCGTTCTACTTTTCGTCGCTCTCATGATAGGCACTGACCTTGCCTTCCATTACATGAACACGATAAACGGCACGCTCGGCATAAAAACCACGCAGATTATCACGAAACCCAAAGACGACGAGGACGCGGAATACTGGAAATCCGAATTCGTGCAGAAGGACGAAAACGGCAATATAATTTATGAAACGACCGCAAACGGATATCGCCATCAGGTGTACGATTATAACGCGCTTTGGGAAGAAATGAACGCCGTTAACCTTCAAATAGCCGTAGAGGGCGCAACTTTTCTATGGAAAAACGATTCGCTTCCGCTCGAAAAGGAAAGCTCGATTAGCTTTTTCGGTCAAAGAAGCGTCGACTGGGCGTACGTCACGGGCGGTTCTGCTTCTACGGACGTAAAAGGCGCGCCGACTTTGCGCTCGGTATTCGCCGACGCAGAATTTTCGGTCAACAGAACGCTTTGGAACTTCTACGAAAACGCGGGCTATAAAGGCACAATGTGCAGAAAGATAAACGAAGCGCCATGGTCAAAGGTCAGTTCGGCTTCGTCGTCGTTTAAGGCTTATTCGGACGCGGCGATAATAACGCTCGGGCGTTCGGGTGCGGAAAACAACGACTTATTGACTGCCGGCTCGGACGGGCTTGACGGAAGTTATCTCGATATTTCCAAAGACGAGCAAGAACTCATAACAGAAGTTGTCAAGCTCAAAAAGAACGGAACGTTCAAAAAGGTTATCATCTTATTGAACAGCGACCATGCTTTTTCGATGAAGAACATTATGCCGTTCAAAGCCGACGTCGACGCTTGCCTTTGGGTAGGCTCGGCTGGCAGAAACTCCGCGCAAGCCGTTTGCGACATACTTTCGGGCAAAGCAAACCCCTCGGGTTCGCTCCCCGATACTTACCTTTACGACAATCTTAAATCTCCCGTTATGCCTAATATGGGCGACTTTACTTACGGCAACGCCGAAAAGTATCCCGAGATAGGGCAACGCATTAACTGGGGCAACAGAGAACTCAGCTACATAGTTTACGCCGAAGGTATTTATTCCGGGTATCGTTACTACGAAACGCGTTACGAGGACGTTGTTTTAAAACGCGGCAACGCGGGCAGCTTTAAGTACGAAAACGAAGTGGCTTATCCGTTCGGCTACGGCGAAAGCTACACGAGCTTTGCGCTTTCTCAGTTTAAAGCTACCGAATCGGGCGAAAACTATAAACTTTCAGTAACCGTTACAAACACGGGCGATACGGCGGGCAAAAAAGCCGTGCAGGCGTACCTGCAAAAACCGTACACGGAGTACGACAAGCAGAACAAGATTGAAAAAAGCGCGGTCGAACTCGTAGGCTTTTCAAAGACCAAACAGCTCGGCGCGGGTGAAAGCGATACGGTGGAAATTACCGTTCCTAAGGAAAGCTTGAAGTGCTTCGACACTTACGGCGCGGGGACTTATATCCTTGAAAAAGGAGACTATTATCTGACTGTTGCTTGCTCCGCGCACGAAGCCGTCAACAACGTGCTTGCCGAAAAAGGCAAGACTACCGCCGACGGAATGACCGAAAACGGCGACAGAAGCTTCGTTAAAAAAATTACTGTTTCCGCCGACGATTTCTCTAAGTATGCCACTTCTTCCACGGGCTACGAAATTAAAGAAAGGCTCGACATGGTTGATATCGAGCGTTACAAAAACAAGGGTGACAACTCCGTAACGTATATGACGAGAAGCGACTGGACGGGAACGTACCCAAAGACCGTCAGCCTTGCGCTCAACGACAAAATGGCGGGCGATTTGGCTATTTGCAAACCCCCCGTTGAGGACGAAAACGCAAGCGAATATAAATTCGAATACGGCAAAGAAAACGGCTTAAAAATAGTAATGTTCAGAAACGAAGAATACGATTCCGAACTGTGGAACGATTTACTCGACCAAATGACGCTCGAAGAGCAAGTCTTACTTAACGTTTACGGCTCCCTTTCCACACGCCCGGTGGATAGCGTATTCCTTCCGCAGACCGCCGACTTTGACGGACCGATGGGACTAAGAAAATACACTCTCGAAGGAACGAACAACTCTTGTTGTTTTGCGAGCGCGGTCGTTCAGGGCGCAACCATGAACGAAAAACTTATAGAGCGGCTCGGCGAAATGTTCGGAGAACAAATGCTTCATGCGGATTATCAGGTCGTGTACGCCCCCGCTTGCAACATTCACCGCTCGGCTTTTTCCGCAAGAAACAGCGAATATTACTCGGAAGACGGCGTTTTGAACGGCAAAATGGCAGCCGCTTGCATACGCGGAGGGCAAAGAAAAGGCGCGATACTTACCGTTAAGCACTTTGCCTTAAACGATCAGGACTACAACCGTTACGCGGTGGGCGTTTGGTGCAACGAACAAGCCGTGCGCGAAGTATTCATTAAGCCTTTCGAATATGCAGTGAGAGAGGGCGAAACGCTTGCCGTAATGACCTCTTACAACCGTACCGGCGTGCTTTGGTCGGGCGGTAACTACAACCTCGTCACCGAAATTTTGCGCAACGAATGGGGCTTTAAAGGCGCGGTTTTCTCCGACGCATGGTCGTCGTCCAACGTAGGAGCCATGAACTACATAGACGGGCTGATGGCGGGTAACGATATAGAATTTACGTCGGGAACGTACGCAAGCCTTTCTAAATACCTCGAATCCCCGACCGTCAAAATGAGATTGAGAGAATCGGCAAAACACGTTCTTTACGCGCTCTCTCACTCCAACGCGATGAACAAATTAACTTCCGATTCGGAAATTATCCACACGACTGCCTGGTGGGTATACGCCTTAATAGCGATAGACACGTTTTTCGGGTTGGTTCTTGCCCTCTCGGTCGTAATGCTCGTTCTTGCCGTAATTAAAAACGTGCGGCTCAAAAAGAACGACAGTCTGACGCTTAAATCTTAAAAGCGGGGCTATAAGTCGATTATCGCGCAAAAACGGCGGCAAAAACTAAACAAAGCTTTAATCCCTTCCGCTAAAAAACGGGAGGGATTTTTGCTTGGAAAGTAAGAGCGAAAAATATTTTTTATGAAATATAAAAAGTTGATTTTCTGCTTTTAAAGCAAGCGAATTTACATTGCTTAAACTTTGCAAACGCGAAAAAAGCGAAAGCTTGATAAAAAAAGTTGTTGCAATAAGGCAAAATATGTGTTATGATAAAAAAATAAGGAGGACTACCGATATGATAAACGTAGTTATCGCGGAAGACGACCCGTCGTCGGCTAAAACTTTATCGCTTTACGTTAAAAAGTTCGCGCAGGAAAATAACCGCGAGATACGGATAACCACGTACCGCAACGGCGAAGAGCTGATAAAAAACCACTCGCAGGACACGGACATAATCTTGCTCGATATAGATATGCCCGAGCTTGACGGAATTACGGCAGCGCGCAAAATCCGCGCGACGGATAAAAACGTCATAATCATATTCGTGACTAATCTTGCTTCTTACGCCGTTAACGGTTACGAGGTGGAAGCGTTCGATTTCGTCGTTAAGCCCGTATCTTACTATCAGTTTTCGCTGAAAATGAAGCGGGCGGCAGAGCGGATAGACTCGGCGAACGGCAAGGTTGTTTGGGTTATCAACCGCGACGGGCGATACGCCGTAAAGACGAACAACATTATTTTTGCCGAAATACAAAAACACATAATGACCTTGCACACGACCGAGGGCGATTTTACCACCCGCCACGGCACGCTCAAAGGTTTGCAGGACGAACTCATCGGGCTTCCGTTTGCTTCGCCCATGCAGTGTTACCTCGTCAATCTGCGTTACGTCACGGGCGTGGAGAAGAAGGACGTTGTTGTCGGCAAGTACCGCCTCGGCATATCTTCCGCAAAAAGGAAAGAGTTTTTGACGGCTTTGAGCGACTATCTCGGCAAAGGCTATTTATCGGGGACGGAAGAAGACGATGACTGAACTCGGCGCATATAAGCTTCTTTTCATGACGGAACTTTTGCTTTCGTCGTACCTATTCGTGCATAAGCTGAAAAAGCGCGACTATTTTGCGCCGCGCGTGCTTGTTTCCGTTCTCTTTTGTTACCTCGTTGCGTTTTTCTATCCCGTAAAAGGCGAATACGCTTCCCACGGGTATTATGCGTCGCTAATGTTTTTCGCGCTTGCGGCGGCGGTGCTCTTTTCTGTCGTTTTCTCTTTCGACATATCGTTTCCTGCGGGCGTGTTCTTTTTAATAACAGCATACACCGTGCAGCATATAGCGTACGTAGTATATTCGCTCGTCGTTCTTTCTCTCGGAATGACCGATTCGGGCTTGTATGGGAGCAACACGATAGATTTTTCCTCTTTAACGCTTCTTAACCTTTTGTGCGCGCTTATCTACGTCGATATCACGCTGTTAGCGTATTGGGGAACGTATCTTGCGATAGGCAAACGGCTCGTCAAAAACGGCGAAATCAAACTTAACAAGATGCCGCTTCTCGTTTTGTCCGCCGTTATACTCGTTATCGACATAGTGGTGAACGCCGTTGTCGTGTACGACTTTGAAAGGGTAAAGGGTTACGAAGTCGTAGTGTACTTACTAAACCTCGTCTGTTGCTCGCTGATACTTTACATTCAGGTGAGCATAGTCGACACTAAGGACAAGGAAGAAGATTTAAGAACGGTGCGCAAGCTTTTGGAACAAGCCAAAACGCAGTACGCTTCCACGAAGGAAAACATAAGTCTTATAAACCAAAAGTGCCACGACTTGAAGTACAAAGTCGGCTTATACGCGCAAAAAGGCGGAATCGACAAGGAGAGCGCGGAAGAAATACGCGACCTGATCGCCATTTACGACACTTCCGTTAAAACGGGCAACGAAGCACTCGATATAGTTCTGACCGAAAAGAGTTTCGTGTGCGGAAACAAAAAGATAAGGTTTTCTTGCATAGCCGATTGCAGAAATTTATCCTTTGTAAAAGAAAGCGATTTGTACGCGCTTTTCGGCAACGTTCTCGACAACGCGATAGAAGCCGTAAAAGATATACAAGACGAAGAAAAGCGGTTTATAAGCCTTTCCGTTTACACCCGCGGCAATATAGTTTCGATAAACGAAAACAACTATTTTGAGGGAAGCCTTCTTCTCGGCGACGACGGCTTGCCTTTGACCACAAAGCGCGACAAGGATTACCACGGCTTCGGCATAAAAAGCGTAAAAACCATTGCCGAAAAGTACGGCGGAATGCTCAGCCTTTCGGCGGAAGAAAACGTTTTCAATCTGAATATAATTTTACCCTTGCCCGCATTTGATGAGGATTTTAACTAAGTTTTAAGCTCAAAAACGCCGCGATATGCGGCGACATATCGCCATGTGCGGTGAAAAACGCGAAATGTGCGGTCGGTATTGCCAAACCGACCGTTTTTTGTTACAATTGTTTGCGCAATCGAAAGGTTCCTTTCAAACATTCGGCAGACGTGCCTAAAAAAAGCGGGGCGAATATCGCGCCGACAAAAATCAACGGAGATTGAAAATGGACTTAAAGAAGCTTTTAGACAAAACAAAGTGGAACATCGTGACCGGCATTTCGGCTATGCTCGTGTTCTTTCTGACTTTGGCGATAGTGCTTGTCAGAATAATCATGGGCGCGATAGCCGCGCAGACGCACGAAGCGTTCACGTTGTTTACAAATTGGTGGCAAACGCTCATGTTCGTTGCGGACGTGATTATTTTTGTCGTACTCGTGTTTTCCGTAGTTATGCTTGTTTTGCGGCATAAGCCCGTAAAACGGCGTTTTAAGGCGTTCAACAAATCGGTATGGACGATGTTATCGGTGTTTTTCGCCATTTTAACCGTCATAATGTTCGTGGGCGGAGCCGTCGGCAATACTTACGAAACGGTTATTAACTCCAAACTCGGCTTGGAAACGACAAAGCGCGTAGACGTGGACGACGGAGGCGAAAAGTATCACGCATACAAATCCGACTATGAAATACTTAACGAAAAGGGAGAAGTTATCGGCTTTGACGACGAAAAAATGCGCGCTAATTCCCTATCGGTCGCAAGAGAGGTCGCGGGCGAAGGTTCCGTACTTCTATGGAATAAGGAAGTTTCCGACTCGGGCGTATCGGCACCCGCGTTGCCGCTCAAAAACGGCTCCAAAATTTCCTTTTTCGGCATAGATTCCGCGCCGGCGGCTTACGCGCATATAGGCGTAGGCTCCGGGTATCTGGAAATCGAGAAGCCTTCGATAGTCGAAGAATGCAAAAAACGCGGGCTTGTCGTCAATGAAAAACTCGCTTCGGCGTACTCTATGCTCGCCGAATCGGGTAAATACGGGCTTATCCGCTTACCTAACACAACTTCCGACGTAAACTACGGCGAATTTTCCGTCAACGAAGTGCCGTGGAACAAAATAGACTCGACTTTGATCGGCAACGTTACGGGCAGCGCCGCGACTTACGGCGACGCAGCCGTTATGATTATAGGCAGAACGGCGGGTGAATGTTACGATACCGACTTCACCATGAAAAATTGCATTGACGGCAATTACATGGACTTATCAAAAGAGGAAAAAGACGTAATCGAAAGATTACAAACGCTTAAAAACGCGGGTTCTATAAAGAGAATTATACTTCTCATCAACTCCGCGAACGCAATGCAGTTTAAAAACATAGCGACGCTTAAGGGCATCGACGCTTGCGTTTGGGTAGGAATGGGCGGCAGCGCGTACGCCGGGCAGATTGCCGACGTTTTGAGCGGCGCTCTTAACCCGAGCGGCAGACTTACCGACACTTACGTTTACGATAATAATTCCGCTCCGTCTACCGAAAACTTCGGCGATTACACTTTTACTTCTTCATCGGGGCTTCCTAAAAAGGAAGACTATTCGCACAACAATAAGTACGTCGTTTACGGCGAAGGCATTTACGTAGGATATCGCTACTACGAAACGAGATACGAAGATAGCGTTTTGGGGCAAGGCAACGCAAACGGCAAAAAGGGCGTAAAAGCGGGCAGCGGCAACTGGAAGTATACGGACGAAGTTGCCTATCCTTTCGGCTTCGGTCTTTCGTACACAACGTTTGAATATTCCGATTATAAAATAGAAAAAGGCATCGGCGGTTACGTCGCTTCCGTCACCGTTAAAAACACCGGCAAGGTTGCGGGCAAGGAAGTAGTTCAGCTGTACTTGCAAAAACCGTACACCGATTACGACAAGGAAAAAAGAATTGAAAAAGCTTCCGTAGAACTCGTAGGCTACAAAAAGACGGCTTTGCTCGCGCCGAACGCTACCGAAACGGTTAAGATTTTCGTTTCCGACGAAGAATTTGCATCTTATGACGCGGACGGTTACAAAACGTACATAGTAGAAAAAGGTTCTTATTACCTTGCTACGGGCAAAAATTCTCACGACGCGCTGAATAACATTCTGGTTAAAAAGGGCAAAACCACCGCGGACGGCATGGACTATAACGGCAACGCCGCGCTTAGCGCAATAGTAGAAAAAGACCTCGATACCGAAACTTTTGCTAAGTCCACAGCTACGGGCAATAAGATAACAAATCAATTCGAGGACGTAGACGTTAAAAAATACGAAGGGCTTAAAGGGCAGTTCGACAATTACGAATATCTCTCCCGCTCAAATTGGGAATCGACCTATCCCGAAGCCGTGAACATGGCTTGCACTTCCGAAAAAATGATTGCGGATATGCAGTACGAAAAGCCCGTTACGGAAGACAAAAACGCCGTTATGCCGACGATAGGTGTGGCGAATACTAACGGCAAAAAATTAGTCGAACTTTACGGGAAAGGTTATAATGACCCCGCTTGGACGGAACTTTTGACTTACCTTTCGTGGGAAGACCTTAATGTGCTTTGCTCTGCGGGTGCAGGCGGCATTGCGGGCATAAAAAACGTAAACAAACCGCACGTTCATGCGGGCGACGGTCCCGCGGGTATTACTTACGGAAACAAAAACTTGTCGAACACGAAGTTCTGCTTCCCGTCCGAAGGCACGATTGCCGCAACCTTTAACGACGAACTCGTTACAAAGCTCGGTTCGGCGTTCGGTATGGAAATTCTTCACACTGACAGCGAGGGCGTTTACGCGCCGGGCAGCAACATTCATCGCTCGGCTTACGGCGGCAGAAATATGGAATACTATTCCGAGGATCCGTTCCTTAACGGAAAAATGACTTCCGCACAAGTTCAGGGTATGCAGAGCCGCGGCGTAATAGTTTTCACAAAACACTTCGTTTTAAACGACCAGGAACGCAACCGTTACGGCGGCACCGTCTGGGCGAACGAACAGACTATTAGAGAAATTTACCTTAAAGCCTTTAAAGCCGGGGTCACCGAAGGCAAAATGAACGGCATAATGTCCTCGTTCAACCGCATAGGTTGCACCTGGACGGGCAAACACAAAGGGCTTTTGACCGAAGTTTTGCGCAACGAATGGGGTTTTACAGGCTTAGTCGAAACGGACTTTTTCGTCGGCAAGCATATGGACGCGTTCGGCGAAGGCATAGTTGCCGGCAACGACCTCTGGATGGGCAGCAGTCGCCCGAACGGCTGGGATAAGTGGAAACAAAGTCCTACCGTCGTTTCCGCGC
>ERZ779725.1988-NODE-1988-length-10430-cov-1.801542_pt1 | contig 10430 bp, 10 predicted proteins | sample MGYA00511890_ERZ779725 | MGnify/ENA primary metagenome ERZ779725 (study PRJEB29588, sample SAMEA2148549) | human gut metagenome | biome: human gut; feature: human-associated habitat; material: faeces | place: Denmark | collected 2008/2010 ...
ACGACCGATATTCTAATAAGTCCTATCGGCGACTGTTCTACAAGCTCCACGACACGGAGTTTGCATACACGATCCCGATGGACGGCAACCGGGCCGAGGATGGCATCGAGCTTAGGTATCGGTTCGGTCGCGAGCAAGGCTATCGTGATGCTGTAATTGCCAACTGCCTTGATATTCGGCCTTGCAGCATCCTTGAAATGATGATCGCCCTTGCCATTCGATGTGAAGAACACATCATGGAAGACCCTGATATTGGCAACCGCACCGGACAGTGGTTCTGGAGTATGCTTGTCAGTTTGGGCCTTGGTTCCATGAGCGATGTTCGGTTTGATCCTGTTCGGGTCGACGAGATTCTCGACCGTTTTATGGATCATGACTACGCACCGGATGGTAAGGGCGGTCTGTTCACAATCCGTAACCCTCGGTTTGATATGCGGTCTATGGAAATCTGGTATCAGATGAATTGCTATCTTAACGAGATCATCAGAGAAGGGAGTTTAACATGAATACGATCACGCATGATATTTTCGTGACGGTCATGCCGTCTAAGAATTTCTGCAAGCAGATGCAGCGGCAGGCTCGCAGCACGAAGATGTTCAAGTTGCTTGCGGTAGGGGCGATGGTCCTTGCCGCAGCAACCGAGGTGGAGCGCAGGAAGCTGGAGGAGCAGGTCTATCAGCTCTCTGTTCGAGTAAAGAAGTTGGAGCGCAGCGAAGGAGAGTAATCAATGTTAGACTTCTTGGTGATTGCAACGCGCAGTGGCAAGCGTGGTATCATCGAGATCTATCCCAAGTTTATCATCAAGAAAAGCAGCGACCTCATGATTAGAGGCGGCGATTTCTACGCTATCTGGATTGAGGAACGGGGATTGTGGTCGACTGATGAACAGGATGCGGTTGACCTGATCGACCGCGAACTGGACCGATACGCCGAGGAAAACTGTAAGCGTTTTGATGACAATTATCGAGTCATGCACATGTGGGACGCGGAAACCGGAATGATCGACACCTGGCACAAATACTGCCAGAAGCAGATGAAGGACCAGTTCCATATGCTCGACGAGAAACTGATATTTTCAAACAGCAAAACAGGGAAAAAGGACTATGCCAGCAAGATGCTGAATTATCCGCTTGAGCAGGGTGAGGCGAACTCTTATGACAAGCTCATGAGTGTTCTGTACTCTCCTGCCGAGCGGCACAAAATCGAATGGGCCATTGGTTCGGTCGTGTCCGGTGACTCCAAGAGGCTGCAAAAGTTCATGGTGCTTTACGGCGCCGCTGGTACTGGTAAGTCCACGGTGCTCAACATCATTCAGCAGCTCTTTGATGGTTATTACTCTGTATTCGATGCCAAGGCTCTCGGTTCTTCAAGCAATGCATTTGCGCTGGAGGCGTTTAAGACGAACCCGTTGGTTGCCATTCAACATGATGGCGACCTGTCCCGTATTGAGGATAATACGAGACTTAACAGCCTTGTTTCGCACGAGCTAATGACGGTCAACGAGAAGTTCAAATCAACTTACGCCAACCGTTTTAAGGCTTTCCTCTTTATGGGCACAAACAAACCGGTTCGTATTACGGACGCTAAATCCGGTCTGATTCGACGTTTGATTGATGTTTCCCCAACAGGAGATAAGGTCGAGCCGAACGAGTACAAGACCATCATGAAGCACATCCCGTTTGAACTTGGCCCGATTGCTTACCACTGTCAAGAGGTCTATCTGGAAGATCCCGCTTACTATGACGGTTATATTCCGATTGCTATGTTGGGGGCCTCTAATGACTTCTACAACTACATTGTTGATTCCTACCCTGTCTTCAAGCGTGAAGACGGCACGTCCCTCAAGGCTGCTTGGGAGATGTATAAGACCTATAATGAGGAAGCAAAGGTCTCGTACCCCCTCAGCCAGAGAGCATTCAAGGAAGAGTTGAAGAACTATTTCCATGACTACACAGAGCGCTTCAGTATGGAAGATGGCACTCGTGTTCGGAGCTATTACAGTGGCTTCAGAACTGAAAAATTTGAGGAGCAGACCATCATTGATAAGCCGGAGCCAACAACTCGGCTGATTCAGTTTGATGGAACAGTATCCGCATTCGACAAAGATTGTGCGGACTGTCCTGCTCAATATGCCACATCTAAAGAAACGCCCTCGCAGAAATGGGAAAAAGTCACGAAGACTCTTTCGCAGTTGGATACCTCTAAGCTCCACTATGTCAAGGTGCCTGAGAACCATATCGTCATCGACTTTGATATTCCTGATGAGAATGGCAATAAGTGCTTTGACCTGAACCTGACAGAGGCGAGTAAGTGGCCTCCGACCTATGCCGAGGTCAGCAAGGGTGGTCAGGGTATCCATCTACATTATATTTACACCGGCAATCCGACAAGGCTGAGCCGTATCTATGACGACCATATTGAGGTGAAGGTCTTCACTGGAAAAAGCTCGCTGCGCCGGAAACTCACTAAGTTCAACAACCTACCTATTGCAACCATAAGCTCTGGGTTACCATTGAAAGGAGAAAGCAGCATGGTAAACAACAAGGTGGTTCAGAGCGAGAAAGGGCTTAGGGTTCAAATCAAGAGAAATCTCAACAAGGAGATCCACCCTGCAACTAAGCCCAGTATCGACTTTATCCACAAGATTCTGACGGATGCGTATGAAAGCGGCATGGTTTACGATGTTACCGATATGCGCAATGCCGTCCTGGCCTTTGCCGCCAACAGCACAAATCAGGCAGAGTATTGCATCAAGCTCGTTAACAAGATGCCGTTCAAATCTGCTGACGCTGCCCCTGCGGCCAAGAACGAAACCGCTGACCTCGTCTTTTATGATGTCGAGGTGTTTCCGAACCTTTTCCTCGTGAACTGGAAGTTTGCAGGAAGCACACAACCTGTGGTTCGGATGATCAACCCGACCTCTGAAGACATCGAGGGCCTGATGAAGTTCCGACTCATCGGCTTCAACTGCCGGCGGTATGATAACCACATTCTTTATGCTCGCTTGATGGGCTATACCAATGAGCAGCTTTACAACCTGTCTCAGCGGATCATCGGCAGCGAAAAGAAATCCAAGAGCAACAACTGCTTCTTTGGCGAAGCCTATAATGTCTCTTACACTGATGTTTACGACTTCTGCTCGAAAAAACAGAGCTTGAAGAAGTGGGAGATTGAACTCGGCATCCACCATCAGGAACTTGGCCTTCCGTGGGACCAGCCTGTTCCGGAGAGCATGTGGCAGAAGGTCGCCGAGTATTGTGACAATGATGTCATTGCTACGGAGGCAGTATTCAATGCCCGTAAGGCTGACTTCATAGCTCGTGAGATCCTGGCCGATGTGGCTGGAATGACCGTCAACGATACCACGAACACTTTGACCGCCAAGATTATCTTCGGTGGAAACAAGAAGCCGCAGGATCAGTTCAATTACCGCGACATGGGCGATGCCAGTCAGATTTGCAGCATGGACGATCTGCCGTTCAAGTTTGGGCCGGAAGAATACGACAACTATACAGCGTTTGACAAGAAAGACCGTCCGATCTTCCCTGGTTACAAGTTCGACAAAGGCAAGTCTACTTATCGCGGCGAAGAAGTTGGCGAGGGTGGCTATGTCTATGCCGAGCCTGGTATGTACGGAAATATCGCTCTGCTGGATATTGCTTCTATGCATCCCTCAAGCATCATCGCAGAAGATCTCTTCGGGCCGGTCTATACGAAGCGGTTTCGTGAGATCCGTGATGCTCGTGTCGCCATCAAGCATAAGGAGTTCGACAAGGCTCGCAAGATGCTGAACGGCGCTCTGGCAAAGTATCTGACGGACGAGAGTGCCGCTGATGCTCTGGCGCAGGCGCTAAAAATCGCCATCAACTCCGTTTACGGTCTGACTTCGGCCAGCTTCGAGAATCCGTTCCATGACAACCGTAACAAAGATAATATCGTCGCCAAGCGCGGAGCCCTGTTTATGATCAACCTCAAGCACGAGGTTCAGAAACGTGGCTTTGTTGTTGCTCACATCAAGACGGACTCTATCAAGATTCCAGACGCTACGCCTGAGATCATTCAGTTCGTCATGGACTACGGTAAGATGTACGGTTATATTTTCGAGCACGAAGCGACTTATGATCGCATGTGCCTCGTCAACAACGCCGTTTATATTGCCAAGTACAAAGATGGTAAGCACGCCGGTGAGTGGACAGCCACGGGCACTCAGTTCCAGATCCCGTATGTCTTCAAGAAGCTCTTCTCGCATGAGGAGATCACCTTCGAGGATATGTGTGAGACGAAGTCTGTTACAGGGGCGCTCTATCTGGATATGAATGAGAGCTTGCCTGATGTGAGTGCTTTGGAGGATGAGTATGCTAAGTTGTGGAAAAAGATTTCCGATACAACGAAGCTGAATGAGCCAATGGAGGCAGAATGTGCTCGTATCGAGGAACTTACAACTGAAATCGAGAAAGGTCATGACTATGTCTTTATTGGACGAGTCGGACAGTTCTGCCCCATCAAACCCGGCTGTGGCGGCGGTCTTCTGTGTCGCGAGTCCGTTGACAAAAAGACTGGCGAAAAGAAGTACGATGCCGCCGTTGGAACGAAAGGCTATCGCTGGCTTGAGTCTGAAATGGTCAAGGAACTCGGAAAGGAAGACTGCATTGACCGGAGATACTATGATGCTCTCGTTGATGCTGCGGCCACTGATATTTCCAAGTATGGTGATTTCGAGTGGTTCGTTTCCGAAGATCCGTATGTTTCTGACACACCGCCTTGGTTCGGTCCCGGAGAACCCCACGAAGAAGACAATACACCGTTTGATGTGAGGTAATTCTATGGAGAAAAACTTCACCAAAGACGGTGTTCGTTGGTTTACTTGCAGGCGATGTGGATTGAGAAACTGCGAGAACATTTATCGGTGGAAAAAGAAGCCGCAGCCTATGAAAAACATCTGCACCCTCTGCATTGAAAAGGAGGAACTGGCACACAAAGAAGCTCGGGAACGAGTTCATTACAGTCCATTCCAATATCTATTTTAACAGTTGAGAGGAGTCTAATTATGATTCGCAAAGCTATTGACAACATCATCATCGAAAACGCCCGCATTATCTTCCGGAACTTTTCCGGTAAGGAGGACAAGTACAACCGTGCCGGTGATCGAAATTTCTGCGTTATCATCGAGGACCACAACGATGCTCAGCGTCTGATCGAAGACGGCTGGAATATCCGCGTTATGCCTCCCCGTGAGGAAGGTGACGAGCCTCGCCACTATCTCCAGGTTGCTGTGAGCTTCAAGAACTTCCCGCCCAAGGTCGTCATGGTCACCCGCCGCAAGCAGACGCCTCTCGATGAGGAGTCCATCGGCGCTCTCGACTTTGCCGAGATCAGCAATGTGGATCTCATCATCCGCCCCTATAACTGGATCATCCAGGAGGGCACCAAGAACGAGAAGAGCGGTGTGAAGGCCTACCTCAAAACGATGTATGTCACCATTGAGGAGGATGAGTTCGCTGAGAAGTATGCTGCGAGCGAGTATCCGCAGGAATAAGCATTGCGGGGACGCTGGTTAGGAGGTAGCCGGCGTCCCTTTATATTTTCAGGAAAGGAGAAAGCCATGTTTCGATGGAACAAGGCAAAGCCGAAAAAGAAGAAAACGGCTCATGTCAGGAAAGAGCCGCCAAAACCGTACACACCGCCTGATATTCCAAAATTCACAAAGCAAAGTGAAAAAGCCAAGCCCAAGGAAGAAAAACGAGTTTCTCCCGAAAAAGCGTTCATGGACACTTTCCGACAGCTCACAAGCTGCCATCGGTCTATTGATATTTGGCGAGACTTCGTAGTGATGTCTGCGTGCTCGATTTCAAACGCGGTGGATAAGGCGGAGTCGCATTATACCAAGCGTGAGGAACGCTACATGCGGATCATAAAGAAGTATCGTCCGGAGGAGCAAAAGTTGTTTCCAGAACTGCTTGCACACTTCGTTATGGTCATGGAAGAAAATCCGGAGCAGGATTTCCTCGGAAAGCTCTATATGACGCTTGGACTTTATGACAGTCATTCCGGTCAGGTGTTCACCCCTTATCATGTCTGCCAAATGATGGCTGATATTTCCATGGGCGACACTCTTAAAGAGGAAATTGATCGAAAAGGATATGTCACGATCTCTGATCCGTGCTGCGGAGCGGGGGCAACACTGATCGCCGGCGCTCACGCTGCAAAAAAGCTGATGGAAAAAGAACATCTCAATTTTCAAAACCATGTGTTGGTGTCCGCACAGGATATTGACGAGCTGGTTGCGCTGATGTGCTATTTACAGATATCACTGCTCGGTGTCGCGGGATATGTCAAGGTTGGAAATAGTCTGACCGAACCGATCACATCAGACGACATTCTGGAAAACTACTGGTTTACGCCGATGTACTTTTCAGATATTTGGGAGACTCGACGAACGATCCAGCGCATCAGAAGTGTTATGGGGGCTGATTATGGTTTCCCTGTATGATCATCAGCGCAGCGCCCTTGAAAAAATGAAGAACGGTTGCATTCTATGCGGCGGGGTCGGTTCCGGTAAATCCAGAACTGCTCTCGCCTATTACTATCTTCAGCAAGGCGGAAACCTCGATATTCCTGATGCGCCGATGAAAAATCCGCTTGATATTTACATCATCACCACTGCACGCAAGCGCGATACCTGTGAATGGGAGGACGAGTTGGCTCCATTCCTGCTCTCAACCCATGAGGACTGCAATTACTACAAGAACAAGGTCGTCATCGACTCGTGGAACAACATCAGCAAGTACAAAGATGTAAAAAATAGTTTCTTTATATTTGACGAGCAGCGTGTCGTCGGCTACGGGGCTTGGACAAAAGCATTCCTGAAAATCGCGAAGGTGAACAAATGGATCTTGCTCTCAGCTACCCCTGGGGATACCTGGCAGGATTATATCCCCGTCTTCATCGCAAATGGGTTCTACCGGAACAAGACCGATTTCATCGACCAGCATGTGGTTTATGACTGGAGGTCGAAGTATCCAAAGGTTGACCGATACCTCAACACCGGACGGCTGATCCGTCTGCGCAATCGCATTCTTGTGACGATGGAGTTCGAGCGGCACACCACATCTCATCATCAGGATGTGCCTGTTTCCTACAACATTCCGCTCTACAAAGATATTTCTCGAAATCGCTGGAACCCTTGGGAAGACCGTCCTATTGAAACGGCTTCTGAGCTTTGTATGAACTGGCGCCGCGTGGTGAATTCGGACGAGTCCCGCAGCGTGGCCGTGCTGGAGATTATGGAAGATCACCCTAAAGTCATCATCTTCTACAATTTCGACTACGAGCTTGATATTCTCAAAAATCTTGGTTACCCCGATGGGACTGAAGTCGCTGAATGGAACGGTCACAAGCATCAAGAGATCCCGACCGGCGACAAATGGGTCTATCTCGTGCAGTACACGGCCGGCTGCGAGGGCTGGAACTGCATTACCACTGATACGATCATCTTCTACTCGCAGAACTATTCCTATAAGGTCATGGTTCAGGCTTCCGGACGGATTGACCGTCTGACGACGCCATTCAGTGACCTTTATTACTTCCATCTAAAGAGCTTTTCCGGCATTGATTTGGCGATCAGCAAGGCACTCAAGGAGAAGAAGAACTTCAATGAGGGTCGCTTTGTTGGGTGGTCTACTGCGCCGATGCCGAAAGCAGCATGACATGAAAAGGAGAAATTATGAATAACGCAAAAATTATTGCTGTCGACTTCGATGGCACTTTGGTTGAAAACAAATGGCCTGAGATCGGTGCGCCGATTGAAAAAAACATCGCCAAGGTTAAGGCCGAACAGGAAGCTGGCGCCAAAATCATTCTTTGGACGAACCGAGTTGGAGAACCTTTGGAAAAAGCGCTTGCTTTTTGTGAGGCACAGGGCATCCATCTCGATGCGGTCAATAAGAATCTTCCCGAAATTATCAAAGCATTTGGGACTGACTGCCGGAAGATCTTCGCCAATGAATATTGGGATGATCGCGCAGTGCCTATGTCCGAGAAGGATATTGGAGAATTCTCCGACGGGTTCCACACTTTCAATTCCCTCTATTATCAGCGGCTCATCCTCTTCGCGGCCTTGGTGAACACTTTCCCGACGCTTGCTTGGAAATCCCACAAGCATTCGGATGGCGAGGCTCCATTTGGAGGAGGTTGGTTCATCGTTGGCATCGACACGCCAAAGGGGCCCTATACCTATCATTACGAGGACAAGGACTGGGACCTGTTCCACTGCAAAGAGGTGGCCACTGCCCCTGAGTGGGACGGCCATACCGATAAGGATGTCGAGCGGGTACTGTCCCTTACGGATGACGAGAGTGATTGGGCGGCTCGTGAAGTTGCTCTTGCTTCTCAGAAAGAACGCGAAAGTGCCGAAGATAAAGACGACTGGGATTACGGTGTTGCGTGCTATGAGAGTGCCCTCAGAGCGTATCGGTCTTTGGAACGCGACGGCCACTCCGGTATGAGCATTCAGATCACCAAGAGCATCCTGAACCGCCTCATCGACGGCAAATGCCTTACCCCCATTGAGGACGATCCTGATATTTGGACTAAGGTCGAGTTTGGTGAGAACGATCCTATCCAGCACTTCCAGTGCAAGCGCATGAGCAGCCTGTTTAAGGATGTCGCCGAGGACGGTACGGTCACTTACTCGGATGTCAACCGTGTTCAGCTCATCAACAAAGAAAGCCCTGATATTCCGTTCAGAAACGGCTTCGGTACTCGCCTTATCGACAAGATGTATCCGATCACGCTTCCGTACTTCCCGGCGGACAAGAAGTTCAAGATCATCGTCGAAGAGTTTCTGACCGATGAGAAAAATGGCGACTTCGATACCGTCGGCTATCTCCAGCTTATTCTTCCAAATGGCGAGGTCGTTGATCTGAATGGATATTTCAAAGATGGTCCGGACGGCATGGTTCGCATCGAGCAGGCTGAGTACGAAGAGAGAAAAGCTAACCGGATCGACAAGAAGTAACCACTGATATTTGAAAGGAGAAAAAATATGATCCCCATTGATACAATAGTCAGCATTAAATCCGGTGACGAGTACGGTGGTAAATACACCGGGAAACTCGGCATCATTAAAAAGTTTACAGATGATCGGGTCGGAGTGGAGTTTGCCGGCCTTAAAAACCATGCAAGCAAATACGGCCTCTTCTGGTTCAAGAAAGAGAATGTGACACCTTCACTCTTTGATGCTCCGAAGCGCAACGATGCAATCATTCCGGCGGCTCTTGCTAAGGCTTTCCTCAACTTCACTTTCGGAGCCCCCAGGGCATCGCTCGGCGTAAAGCAGGTCATTTTCAGTGGTCCTAAAACGATCGTGTTCTGGCTCGACGGAACCAAGACTATCGTTTCTTGTGGCGAGGGTGACCACAATGATCCCTATGCCGGGTTCTGTGCTGCTGTTACGAAGCGAGTCTTTGGCTCCACTTCTCAGGCAAAGAAGGTCTTGGCAAGAACGAGAAAGGAGACTTCCAAATGAGCACCATTTATATCGGCGAACGGCAAAGCGGCAAAACAACTATGCTTATCGAAATGTCTGAAAAGACCGGTGCCACCATCGTTGTGGCTACCTATCCGATGGCCAATTACATTCAGTTGCTCGCTGCTCAGATGGGTAAGAAAATTCCTGTTCCCATCACGGTGACGAACTATATCCGTCTTCTCGCAAGCGGCGGCCTTGGTAAGAGCGAGAAGTATCTCGTAGACGAGCTTCAGATGATGCTCTCTGCTATGAATGTCGAAGCTGCTACGGTTGACTGCGACTGCATTGAGGTTCTTCGCGGCCAACAGAAAGAAGGTTTGTAATGGCCGGGCTTAAAATGAATGTTGAATTCCCAACACGCCTTTGTGAAGTCAAAGGTGAACTCGGATATTTTCATCTTTGGGAGCAGTGGAGTAATGTTGTTGGCACCAGTCTGCTTCGTGGTAGACACCCTGTTGGGCAGGTCTATGGCATTGTTGAATTCAAAGATGGTGTTCGCCGTGTTGACCCTGTTTCTATCAAGTTCTGCGATGAGGAGAACGCCAATCTCTGTGCACTTGTAAAGCACAACGAGGCGTTAAGGAAAGGAGAAGCAAATGCTGAAGATTGAAAACACCGAGGTTATGGGCTGGGAGCACGCCATTCGTGGTATGCGAAACCCTAAAAACTCTTGGGAAAAGAGTGATAGCCATTGGGATTATGGAAAACAGAGGGTCGAATGCATCACGGTTAGTCACTTTGATGACGCTGAGTTTAGCATTGGTCCTAATGATCAAAAGCTGATGATGACTCTTCGCAACGCTGGCACCGATCACCGTAAGTTCATGCGAATGATTACCGTATATCTCGACATCACTGCCCCGCTTTACTGGTGGAAAGAGTTTGACACTTATAAGGTCGG
>ERZ779725.1995-NODE-1995-length-10400-cov-1.628613_pt1 | contig 10400 bp, 6 predicted proteins | sample MGYA00511890_ERZ779725 | MGnify/ENA primary metagenome ERZ779725 (study PRJEB29588, sample SAMEA2148549) | human gut metagenome | biome: human gut; feature: human-associated habitat; material: faeces | place: Denmark | collected 2008/2010 ...
AGCTCTGTATCATTTTCATCAACGAAGATAACTTCTTCCCGCCAGTCTCCCCAAATATCGCCATAAAAACAGGCATTGTTTTTGGTTCCGCTGGCTGTTTTTACACCCCAATCGCTGCCATTGAACAAACGTCCGTCGGTATAGCTGTGAATAACGAGGTAATCAAGCATTTGCCTGTTTAATGATCCACTCCACCAGATTGTCATATTGTATGATGTATCACCACCTTTGGCTATAGGTGCCCTTTTACCTGTCAGTTCATTTCCTTTGCAGGAATACATGACACCGTCCGGTTCTGACGACCAATATTCACATCCGGGACTGTCCGGATCAACATCTGCGACCATACAACGTCCTACGTCCTTGCCGTTTCCGGGAATATAATGTAATATCCTGCCCGTTCTGGCATCCCGGAATTCTGTTCCAATATTTCCATACTCCTTGGGTTCTTCATGGCAGACTACTACTTGATACCCTTCCTGTGTAGGATCAAATTTGCCCAAATGCATGGCATCACCATGTCCTAATTTTGTGCTATATAGCCCTTTACCGTTATGGTCTATGACACATGCCCCATATAAGACTTCGTCTTTTCCGTCATCATCTATATCTCCGACTGCTAAATTATGATTACCTTGCCCTATATAATCCGAATAGTTGTCAGCTGTATCTAAATGCCATCGCTCTGTTATTTTGTTATCAGTAAAATCTAAAGCTACAATCTGGTAGTTCTTATAATATCCTCTGCACATGAGTAGGCTTGGAATTCCTTTTTGAGATCTGAAGTGTCCGACTCCCATCAGAAAACGATCCATCCTGTTTGCCCAATTATCTCCCCAATATGTCACCCATTTATTTTTTTCACCACGGTAGATATAGTCGGTTCGGGCTACTTCCTTTCCGGTTCTGCCTTCAATGATAGATAAGAATTCCGGCCCTGTGATAATTCTGCCATAAGTGGCACTTTGGGGAGCCCTGTCTCCATAGTCGGTTATTCCATCTTGGTTGACATCGCCTATTTTCGTTCCGTCCCCGAAAACGGTACCTTCGGAGGTGCGGACTGCGATCTCCGCCTTGCCATCTCCATTCAGGTCATATACAATGAAGGGAGTATAATGAATACCTTGCCGGATATTAGAGCCTAAATCGATACGCCATAAAAATGTCCCGGTTGTTAGCTTGTATGCTTCTAACAGGCAACTTCCGGGAGTAATTCCAATTCCCGTGCTACCATTGTCAAGAGGTGACACTTCACGTTTCAGAACCAATTCATAATCTCCGTCGCCGTCTAAATCGCCAATAGCTGCATCCGAAGCTTTATATACTAAATCGGGATATGGCAGATTATTATTGTTTAATGGGACCGTCCGGTAAAAGTTCTGTGCCATTTCCGGAGTAAAGTTACATGAACATAAAATATTATTGGTATTTGCTTGTCGAACTTCGTATTTGAGAATCTTATTAATGTTTGCTGTTAAATCTTTGTAATTAGAACTATTGATAATCGGAGTTTTGTTTAGCTTTTGGAATTTATAGTTACCTTCTTTGCGGTAGATATCAAAACCAATATCGTCCGGATCGGTGGAAAGCCATCTCCAGCTGAGTAGTACGCCTTTTCTTTCTATTCTTTCTGTTTCTTTATTAGGAAAGATAGTGTTATAACTTGCCACCATAGCACGATTTCTTAGAAACTCAACAACTTGCATATTATTGTTATCACCATTATCAGACACGGGAGGTGGTGTTGGATTTTGGACTGAATTATCACTACAAGCTGTGACAAAACTAAAAAATGTAAGCGCATAAAATAAGTTTTTCATAATTATATTGTTATAAAGATTGAATATTTTCTTTCTACAAAGGAAGTGGATTGGGAGAGTATTCACCTGCAAATTTGTATATAAAGGATGCATTTTTATCCTTATATCAAACTATTGTTATTATGAACTATGATTGTTAATGCTGGAATTTGTCTGATAATTGAAGTAGAAAAGACAAAATTCTATTCTTTACGTACGATATTACAGCTCCTATGGTATAAAAAACAGTAGCTTTGCTGCTACATAATACTTAATATACAATGAAACGTATTAGCCTTCTTCTTTTTTTTATAGGATGTTTCCTCTTTTCTCTTTCGGCTACGAATTATTTTGTGGCTACTAATGGAAGCGATTCAAACAGTGGGACGATTGATAAGCCTTTTGCCACGTTGGGCAAAGCACAATCAAAAGTGATGGCAGGAGATACTGTATATATCCGGCAAGGTACATATCGAGTGACGGAAGCAGAGATAATGGAACATTATACTGCGGGAAGTACTACTTGGAGCCGGGTGTTTAAAATGTCAAAGAGTGGAACTGGACCGGACAACAGGAGGGGTATTAAAAACGGTTATACGCGGGGAACAAACAAAGAATACGGATTTGGATCTGCTGGAAATAAAAGAATCAGGAAATAGTACTTATGAAATCTTTCTTCGTGGTGGCGGACGTAAAGGAGAGATTGTGTTTACAAAATAATAGTCTACCGGATTGTTCATCCCGGAATAAATGATATAAGAAAAACTTAACTCTATTCGTAGCGTGTCTTCTTTTATAAAGAGGATGCGCTTTTTTTTGATACTGTAGAGAGCGTTTTATTTTAATTCGATATATGTACAAAAATAAGTCTGAATATGGAATATTGTATATAGATAAGTAGTATTTGAATCTGTTGCATAGAACTCCATAAGAAAATCAATATCTCCATATCTTTTGCTTTGGGGCAAATGGAAACATGCGGTACTTTTGCAAAAAAAGTAACGAGATATAGAAAATGATAAAGTCAGCATTTTTAATAGTAGCGACATGTTGCAGTCTGCAACTGTTTAGTCAGGAAAAATTTCCCGATGGTAAAATTATACCGGATTGGTTTTACAAAAATGAAAAAACTGATATAAATGGATTAGGAAAGAGTCTCTTGATTACCGACTATGGAGTAGTGAATGATAGTACACTGTTACAGACAGAGAAAATTCAGGCTGTTATAGATTTGGCGTCTAATAATGGAGGCGGAGTCATTGTTATACCTGAAGGTACTTATCTTAGTGGTGCGCTGTTCTTTAAGCCGGGAACACACTTGCATTTGGAAGAGAAAGCTATATTAAAAGGTAGTGACGATATTAGCAACTTTCCTGTAATAGAAACACGTATGGAGGGACAGAACCTAAAGTACTTTTCAGCTTTGATTAATGTTGATAAGGTAGATGGTTTCACCCTTTCCGGAAAAGGAAAAGTTGATGGAAATGGTGAACGATATTGGAAGTCATTCTGGTTACGGCGTAGTGTTATCCCTAAATGTACTAATATGGATGAATTGCGTCCTCGTCTACTTCATATATCTCATAGCAATAATGTACAAGTTTCAGATGTGCGACTTGTTAATTCTCCGTTTTGGACAACTCACATTTATAAATGTGATAGCGTAAAACTTTTGGATTTGCATATCTTTTCACCTTCTTCTCCCGTAAAGGCTCCAAGTACGGATGCAATTGATATTGATGCATGTAAAAATGTACTTGTCAAGGGATGCTATATGTCGGTTAATGATGACGCAATTGCATTAAAAGGTGGCAAAGGACCATGGGCTGATCAAGATCCCGATAATGGTGGCAATTGTGATATTATCATTGAAGACTGTACTTTTGGATTCTGTCACGGAGTGCTGACTTGCGGTAGCGAATCGATATATAATCATAATATAATTCTTCGACGCTGCAATCTGGATCAGGCTAAACGCCTGTTGTGGTTGAAAATGCGTCCGGATACTCCCCAACAATATAAGTACATCCTCGTTGAAGACATAAAAGGAAATGTCCGCAATTGTATCTTTATTGCTCCTTGGACACAGTTTTATGATTTGAAAGATCGCAAGGATATGCCAGTCTCGTATTCCAGCTATATTACAATGCGTAATATTCATCTGGATTGTGATTCCTTTTTTGCTGTAGAGAAATCAAAACAATATAAATTATCCAATTTCTGTTTTGACAATTTGACTATTACGGCTAAAAAAGATGTGAAGATAGATGAAGATATTATTGATGCATTGGTTATGAGAAAGGTTGAGATAAATAAAGTGAATTAAAAAAGAATGGTAGAAAGACTGGAAAATCGTACATAGCCTGTAAAATCGTACAAAATAGGCGTGTGATGGGCTGTACACATATGAATTTACATAAGAAAGTCGAATTCTCCATATTCCTTTTCTTTAACTCTACCATGTAATGCGGTATCTTTGACATGTGCTTATTCAGTAAAATATTGAATCTAAAACTATAAAATACAATGAAATTCTGTAGAATTATTTTTTGTCTGTGGTTATTGGTCTGTTTCTTTCCAATAGGTATTCATGCAGATATACAACTTCCCTCTATATTATCAGATAATATGGTACTTCAGCAAAATGCGAAAGTACGTTTTTGGGGAAAAGCACGTCCCGGAGAAAAGATTTTGGTAAAGACTTCATGGGATCATAAGAAATACAAGGTGACTGCTTTAGAAAGCGGTCATTGGGAATTGATGATACAAACACCGGCTGCTACTTCCGGACAATCTGTAATGTTGAAAGGTGATAATAAGATCCGGATCAATAATATATTAATAGGTGAAGTTTGGCTTTGTACGGGACAGTCAAATATGGAATTTCCCGTAGCCCGTAATCCGCAAGTGAAATGGAAAACAGGAATGTTGAATGAAGCGGAAGAAATGAAAGATGCTGATTTCCCGGAAATCCGCCTGTTTCATGTAGAGCATCAACTGGCACCTGATGATGAAAAAGAAGATTGCGTTGGAAAGTGGGTGGTTTGTAATCCGGAGAATCTGAAAGACTTTTCTGCTGTAGGATTTGTCTTTGGACGTAAATTGTATAAAGAATTGAGTACACCGGTTGGATTGATTCAGTCTACTTGGGGAGGAACACATGCTGAATCTTGGACAAGTATGAAAGTGATGGAAAACAATCCGCTGTATGCTGATGTCTTAAAACAGTATTCAAAAGAAAAGGTGAGTAGGGAAAAAGATAAGTGTAAGGTTCCGGCTACTTTGTGGAATGGCATGATTGCTCCTATGGTAGGGTACACTGTAAAAGGAAATATCTGGTATCAGGGAGAATCCAACTCTGTTCGTTATGAGAAATATCAGGAAGTATTTACTAACCTGATTAATAGTTGGCGGAAAGAATGGAATCAGCCGGATATGCCTTTCTATTTCGTACAGATTGCACCACATTACAAGCAACCGGCAGGTATTCGTGAAGCACAATTAAAAACATGGTTAAGTGGACTTGAAAATATTGGTATGGCAGTAGTGACGGATGCAGCCGATTCTACCGACATACATCCACGAAATAAAGTTGCACCGGGCGAACGGCTGGCAGCTTGGGCATTAGCAAAGCAATATGGTAAAAAGATTGTTTATTCAGGACCTCTCTACAAATCAATGAAAGTGAATGGGAGAGAAATTACATTAGATTTTGCATTTGCGGAAGGTGGCCTGCAGACACCCGGCAATGAACCGGTAAAAGGATTTTTTATTGCCGGCAATGATGCGCGGTTTTATCCGGCTGAAGCTGTAATTGATGGAAGTTTGATAACACTTTCTTCAACTTATGTCTCTGCACCTGTAGCTGTACGCTACGGTTATGGGACTTTCTTTAGAGTGAATCTGTTTAATAAAGCTGGACTTCCGGCAGTTCCTTTCCGTACGGATACTTTTTCTTCCGACACTTATTATCGTCTGTTTGCCGATTCGGAAATTCGTCGTTTTCCGGAAGCGTGGCAACTGGATCATGGAAAACGCCTGTATTTTGGTTATGCGCAAGGAGTAGGTTGTTGTGCGATGTTACAAGTTTGGAAGAAAACAGGAGACCGTAGGTACTTTGATTATGTAGAGGCATGGGCTGATTCTTTGGTAGACGATAAAGGAGAGATTCATTTATATAAGAAAGAAACCTATAATTTGGATTATATCAATTCCGGAAAAGTTCTGTTTGATTTGTACAATGAAACCAAAAAGGAGAAATATAAATTGGCTATCGAGAATTTGATAGATCAGCTAAAAAAGCAACCTCGTACAACAGATGGAGGTTTCTGGCATAAGAAAATATACCCTAATCAGATGTGGTTGGATGGATTGTATATGGCTTCTCCTTTTATGGCTAGATATGGAGCTGAATTTAATCGTCCGGAATGGATTGATGAGGCTGTTAAACAGTTCACTCTCTGCCATCAGCATACATACGATACCAAGACGGGACTTTATTATCATGCATGGAATGAGGACCGGAGTCAGCGCTGGGCTGATCCGGAAACTGGCCATTCTCCTAATTTCTGGGGACGTAGTATTGGTTGGTGGTTTATGGCTTTGGTAGATGCTTTGGAATATATTCCCCAAGATCATTCAGGCTATGCTGATATGATTAAATGGACGAAAGAATTAGCAGAAACTCTTTCAAAATACCAAGATAAAAATGGCTTATGGTATCAGGTGATTGATCAACCTTCACGTACCGGTAATTTCCCGGAAGCTTCTGTTACGGCGCAATGTATGTATGCCTATATGAAAGCTGTGAATAAAGGATACATTGATAGTCAGTATCGTGCTATTGCAGAAAAAGCCTTTAAGGGGCTGTGCAATAAACTGCTAATCTCAAATTCGGACGGAACATTGACATTGACAAAATGTTGCCAAGTGGGTGGATTAGGTGGTAAGCCTTACCGTGACGGCAGTTTCGAGTATTATATAGGAGAGAAAATGAGAGATAATGATGCTAAAGCAACAGGACCTTTCATTATGGGATGTATTGAACTGAACAAATAATATAGAAATAGAAATGATAGGAAATTTTCGACTACAGTTTCAATTAATGAACAAATAAAATGTAATACCATGAAAAAAGAACAAATTATCAAATCGATGTTATTTTTAATTATTCCTTTGTTTGCTATCTCATGTGATGGTAATGGTTTTATGGAATATGAAGAGACTGCATTGATGCAAAGAGATGCGCAGCAAGGACTGTTAAGTGATGGGGCAAGTGATAATATATGTATGGTTAATCTGAACTTATTCACAAAACCTTATTTTGATTATCAGTATAATACAGGTAAACATGTGGATGAATGCTTTGTATATATTGATAATCAGGAGGATTTAACAGGGCGTCTTTCTTTACGTGGCGATGAAAATGTGAAATCTAATATTCCAATATCTTTTGGGAAACATCAAATTAAGTTGGATATACAAATTGATGGTGGAAAATCATACACGTACCCATTTGAGAGATGCAATGCGTTGGTCACTTTAAAGACAAAGGGTTCAAGTATTGTACTTTTCAATGATGTCGTTTCTCAAGAGAAAGGAGGATCTATAACAAATGCTTCTTTTGAAGTTAAATTTGATGTAGATTTTCCTTATGCTGAAAGCAATGACTACGTACTAGATATTACATTAGGATTTTATGATGAAACATATGATGACGGCTCTTCTGGTCCTTATGTAAACGGAAACGTTAGTGTGTATACTTATTATCAATGGACAGACATTACATCGGCACAAACTGTTTATTGTGACTTTATTCTTGGAGTTAGATACAATTCTACTCAAAAAGAGTATTGGTATAGTAAAGATTTTGAGCAAAATCTTTTTATTGATAAGAATGGAATGCTTGTTAATAATGTAAATTGGCTTGATAAAACAGTTAGATTACCAGATGGTGATGATATTGGTTATAAATTATTTCTGTTAACGGAAATTTGGGCCAAACTATACTCTAGTATTGGCGTTATGTCTGGCGAAACGGAAGTTTCATGGTATTCAGTTTATTATAGAAACAAAGAAAATGACGGAGAATATTCAGAATGGTATCCTATGGATGAATTAGACGAATCTTCAGTTAGGATAGATGCTACTATTGATTATTATCCTAATATTGAGATTGTATGTTTCAATACCAAAGAAATTCAGGATGCTTATGCATCACAATGGGGCATTGTACCTTAATAACTAAAAAGTCTTGATTTTTTATAAAAAGGTATGGGGCCGTATTATAGCTGAAAGATGATAAATTTCATCTAATAATTTTTGGGGGAGGAAATATTAATTCAAAATTGTGAAACAACGTAATTTTAGTGTAATCATTAAATAAAAATATTGATGGTAGTTTATTATTTAATTTAATTATATATGAAAAATATTACATTATTAAAAGCAAAAGTAGGAATATTGGCAGTTTCCTGTCTTTCCATTACTACTTTGTTTGCATGTGTTGATAAGGATGCTAGAAGTGATTTGAGTCCCAATTTGCCAACAGATCAAGCGCAAAATGGGGATTTTGGTGATCAAGGGGGAGGTTCGGATCAGGGGCTTAATTTCCCGGTTTTTGATGATGGAGTACTTGCTTTTCCTGGTGCGGAAGGATAAGGGAAAAATGTAACAGGTGCTCGTGCAGGTGAGGGACGGGAAATTTATCATGTGACTAATTTGAATGATGCGGGTCCTGGATCTTTTCGTGATGCAGTAAGCAAACCTTGGCGCATTATTGTCTTTGATGTATCTGGTGTTATAAAATTGAGTAGCAATCCTATTGTTTTGAAAAGTAATCAGACAATTTTAGGACATACTGCTCCAGGTGATGGGATTGTTCTTTATAATGGACGTGTTTCTGCTTCAGGTGCACAGAACTTGATTGTTCGTTACTTGCGTATACGTATGGGAGCTGCATATCCTTCGGAACTGGATGCTTGCGGAGTAGCTAATGGAGCAGATATGATATTCGACCATTGCTCTATGACTTGGGGAAGAGATGAATGTTTTTCTATCAATCCTGATGGTAAGGGAACTGCCCCAAAGAATATAACAATACAAAATTCTATAATCGGGCAGGGTTTGCAGAATCACTCGTGTGGTGGCTTAATGCAAACTGATATATCGAATGGGTGTACAATCTTCCGCAATTTATATATTGACAATAAAACTCGAAATCCGAAAGTTAAAGGATTAAACCAGTTTGTTAACAACGTTGTGTATAATTGGGGAAGTGGAGCTGCTTATAATATGGGTGGTGATTCTTCAGGTAAATCGGAAACAACTATTGAAAATAACTATTTTATAGTTGGTCCCTGTAATAATTGGCAAAATGTGGAAATTGCACCTAAAGTATATGAGGCGCAACAGGTACCAATGAATCCTGCAAGACCATTTACTGGTGGTAACAGTGATTTTAGAAGTTATTGTAAAGGTAACTATTATGACTATGACAAGGATGGAGCATTGAATGGAATAGAGATAACAGAAGTGAATTGGTCACCATATTGTAGTGGCTCTCCTACACTTCTTGAAGCTCGTTCTGATCTACATCCAATTATACGCAGTCAGAAAAGTGCACAGGAAGCTTATGAATGGGTAGTTGAAAAAGTGGGTGCTTATCTTCCGGTACGTGATGAAGTAGATAAATACTTGATAGATGAACTTACTTCGTTGGGAGGAAAAGGAACGATTATTCAAGATGAACGTAAAACAGAACAATTTCCGTTGGGAGGTCCTGGTACAATAAATGCTGCACAGAAACCTCTGGATTCAGATAATGATGGGATGCCGGATGCTTTCGAAGATGCATGGGGACTGGACAAATATGATCCGACAGATGCGGTAAAAGAGGCTAAAAATGGCTATTTGAATATAGAAAATTATGCCCTTTCGTTGGAATATCCTGATGAATATGAGTATGAACTTAATAAGAATAAACAATAATCAATTTGTGTAATATGAAAAACATGACATTTACAACAGTACTACTTTGTATACTGTTCATGCCTTTCTTTATCTCCTCATGTACAGATAAGATAGATGAACATTATGAAGAACCTGAATGGTTGAAAGGTAGTGCTTGGGAAGTCCTGGAAGATAGAGGGAACTACTCGCTATTTTTGCAGGCAGTAGAGTTGGCAGGTTTTAAGCCTATTATGGAGGGAAAAAGTATCCTGACTGTGATGGCTCCGGATGATACGGCTTTTTCGGCCTATTTGGAGAAGCACGGCTATTCCGACATCAGTGAAATAAATTTGGATGAATTGAAAAAAGTGATTGGTTTTCATCTGCTTTATTATTCTTACAATAAAAATAAGTTGGTGAATTTTCGTCCGGAAGGTGATTTAATAACTGATGAGGAAATGAATAAAAATGCGGGTCTGTATTATAAGTTTCGTACACGTAGTAGTAATGTTCCTACTATGGAAGTAGAGGCTTCTACGGGTAAACGACGCATGGTTTATCATCTGGACCGTTTTATTCCGGTTTTCTCTTACCGTTTTTGGGATACAAAAAAATTGGATGCAGCATCTAATTATACCTATTTTTATCCTA
>ERZ779725.1997-NODE-1997-length-10396-cov-11.355188_pt1 | contig 10396 bp, 10 predicted proteins | sample MGYA00511890_ERZ779725 | MGnify/ENA primary metagenome ERZ779725 (study PRJEB29588, sample SAMEA2148549) | human gut metagenome | biome: human gut; feature: human-associated habitat; material: faeces | place: Denmark | collected 2008/2010 ...
GGCTATGACAGCCCCGAAAAGGGCTTCGACGGTCACACCTGCGCTATACTTACAACTATAGACAAACAGTCCCCCGACATCGCCCTCGGCGTTGACCGTCAGGGCGCGGGCGATCAGGGAATGATGTTCGGCTATGCGTGCCGCGAGACTCCGGAGCTTATGCCTCTGCCCATCTCGCTCGCCCACAAGCTCGCCGCTCAGCTGACGAAAGTCCGCGCGGACGGCACTCTCCCCTATCTCAGACCCGACGGAAAGACTCAGGTCACGGTCGAATATGCCGAGGACGGCACTCCCGTAAGAATCGACGCTGTTGTCGTATCCTCGCAGCACGCCGCATATATCGAGACCGAGACGCTTCGCCGCGACATCGAAAAGAATGTTATCCGCGAGATCATCCCCGCGGACATGATGGACGACAAGACGAAGATATTCATCAACCCCACCGGACGCTTTGTCACCGGCGGTCCTCAGGGCGACAGCGGCCTCACCGGCAGAAAGATAATCGTTGACACCTACGGCGGATATTCACGCCACGGCGGCGGCGCATTCTCCGGCAAGGACCCGACAAAGGTCGACCGCTCCGCAGCATATGCCGCAAGATACATGGCGAAGAACATCGTCGCCGCAGGTCTTGCAGACAAGTGCGAAGTTGAAATCGCCTACGCCATCGGCGTTGACGAGCCCGTCTCCGTTTTTGTTGACAGCTTCGGCACCGGCATTATCCCCGACTCCGAGATAGCCGCCGCCGCGAACGAGGTCTTTGATCTCCGCCCGGCTTCGATAATCAAGGAGCTCGACCTCCGCCGCCCGATTTATCGTCAGGTAGCCGCTCTCGGCCATGTCGGCAGAACCGATATCGACCTGCCCTGGGAGCACACCGACAAGGTCAATGCCCTCAAGGGAGCCGCAGGCATAAAATAAGATATGCATAAAATAAGATATATTTAAAATATATTATTGTATGTATAGCAAACCGCCGCAAGGAAAAATCCTTGCGGCGGTTGATTTTTATTTTGCTTTATCCCCTGCAGCTGTCCTTGCCGCATTTTTTGCAATGCAGATGACTCCTGTCCGGCGTGAGATAATATTCCGCGCCGCAGTACGGGCAGCGCACCGTATCCACACCCTTGAACATAGCTATAGACAAGGAAAGAAACACGGCGGCGGCGAGATAGAAGAATATCGCCGAGGTTATCGGCACTATCACGACAACTATTGCAAACGACGGAACGACAATGCCGAGCACAATAAACACAGCCGTCAACAGTAAAAGCAGCACCGCGGCAACGGGGCGTTTTTTCCGTCCGATTATATTGAATTTTTCAAGAGTTTTGATGCGTTCGTCGTTGCTTTTCATTCCGCGCCTCCACACTTTTGCTGACCGTCGGTCACATTGTGACATTTTTATTATAGCACAAGCAAAATAAGAGTCAATAGCGCAGGACGATATTTTTTAAATCATGATATTATCGGCTAATTTTAAAGTTGAAGGCAAGAGGGTGACACATCGCTGCCGAGCAAATAAAAAGCCGCCGTTTCCGAACTGAATTGATATCGAATCCGGCTTTCGTTCGAACCCCTCAGTCACTTCGTTCAAAGTAAGTATGGGCGGATATCATCCACCCGCAAAATCACACGATTTTATTGATACGCACCGCTACCGCGACAGCGGCACGATATGAAATTGTATAATTCACCCTATGCCTTCGCATCCTACTATAATCAAATGATATACACTGCCCGCGTGGCTCCCCTGCAGGGGAGCCGGATTGGCGAAGCCAAGACTGAGGGGTCAACCGCTCGGTCAAAAAATAGGAATTAATTTTAAGCCATGTTTTACAGCCTCTCCGCAAGCTCGGCGATATCGGTTATCTCGGAGCTGAGTTCAAGGAGATATTTTCGTGAATCTTCATCGCGCAGGAGGTATTCGCCGGCGCAGCGCACGGCTCTGTAAAAACGCCGGTCGATTTTCTCCGGGCAGCGGAGCAGCGGACACATACCCGCGCGCGGGTCGGGCACAGGCACTATAACAATTTCGTTTTCGCGCTCGACCGCGAGCGGAAACAGCGGGAATATCCTGCACGCAAGCGGTCTTTTGCGCCTGTCGCAGCCGCCGCGGCAGACGACAACAGGCTCGCCGAAGTTGCCCTCGGAATCATTTATTTCAAAATCTTTGCAGTTTTCGAGTAGCTCTTTTTCGCCCGGGAACAGACCCATGCCGTCATTGTCCCCGCCGGAGCAGCAGCGTGCCGAACAGAGCTTTCCGCAATTAAAAGGCTTGAGCGGGGTTATATTTTCAAGCTCATCGAGTGCCTTTTGCAGCCCGCTTTTGAAATTATTTTTCATATATCTATCCCTCCGAGCACTTCGCCGACCTTGCCGCAGATCAATAGATCGGCTCGCGAATCCGCCGAAGTCGGGCTCATATTGATAACTACAAGATGTTTGCCGTTGAAGTAGTTCACAAGCCCCGCCGCCGGATAGACAACCATGCTCGTCCCCGCGATTATCAGCGTGTCGGCTGAGGCTATCGCGCTGACCGCGCCGCGCACCGTCTCGTCATCGAGCGCCTCTTCATAGAGCACGACATCGGGCTTTATCACCCCGCCGCAGGAGCAGTGCGGCACGCCCTCGCTTTTTATCATATAATTAACGTCGAAGCTCCTGCCGCACCGCGTGCAGTAGTTTCTGAGCACGCTGCCGTGCAGTTCAAACACATTTTTGCTCCCCGCCGCCTGATGCAGACCGTCTATGTTCTGGGTCACGACCGCCGAGAGTATGCCCCTCTCTTCAAGCTCGGCGAGCTTTTTGTGCGCGGCGTTCGGCTTTGCCGAGACGGCATATGAAAGTATTTTATCGCGATAGAATCTGTAGAAATCCTCCGTCTTGCGCTCGAAAAAAGTGTGGCTGAGCATCTGCTCAGGCGGGTAGTCATATTTCTGATTATACAGCCCGTCAACGCTTCTGAAATCGGGTATCCCGCTCTCCGTCGAAACGCCCGCTCCGCCGAAAAATACGAGCGAACGGGACTGCGATATTATCTGCGAAAGTTCGTTTTTCATCTGTATCACTCCGTTTCTGTCGAAGATAATTATACCATTTTTCGCACGAAATCAAAATATTTTTTACAGATGCGGCTCGGAAAATCCACAGTATTTTTATAGAGATTCAACAAACTTCGGCTTTTTCGGGATTTTTTTGAGATTTTCTATTTACAAACGCTTTTCATGCTGTTATCATAGGGACAACAAGACAGTGAGGTCATCATTATGAAGCTTTCAGCAAAACTGACAGCTAAATATTTTCCCTATTACTTTAGCTTTACCTACTTTTACGGTAAGGCTTATTTGCGTTTGACCGCAGACAGGGAAATGACAGCACCGAGCCGCGCTTAAGGCGCACAAAACTTGGTAATCTCCCCCGCAGTTGAACGCTGCGGGGATTTTTTATTTTACAAATTTTCACCGGAGGGAAAAACAATGGTAGTTATTCTTAGAGAAAATTACAACGAAGAGCAGCGCGACAATCTTGTGAACTGGCTTGAAAGCCTCGGCATCACGGTTCACAGCAGCCTCGGCGAGCACAACACCGTGCTCGGACTCGTCGGCGACACATCGGGTATCGACATCGATCTTATCAAAGCTCTCGATATCGTCGAGGATGTCAAGAGAATCCAGGAGCCGTACAAGAACGCGAACAGAAAGTTCCATCCCGAAGATACGGTAGTCGTCATTGACGAAGAAAAAGATATCAAAATCGGCGGCGGCAACTTCCAGATCATCGCGGGTCCCTGCTCCGTTGAATCAGAAGAGCAGGTATGCGGTATCGCGCAGGCGGTTCAGAAGTCCGGCGCAACTCTGCTTCGCGGCGGCGCGTTCAAGCCCCGCACCTCGCCCTACGCTTTCCAGGGACTGCGCGCAGAGGGTCTCAAGCTCCTGCTCGAGGCAAAGAAGCTGACCGGCATGCCGATAGTCACTGAAATCATGGATCTGTCTCAGCTGCCGCTGTTCGACGATGTCGATGTCATTCAGGTCGGTGCGCGCAACATGCAGAACTTCGAGCTCTTAAAGCAGCTCGGTCGTATCAACAAGCCCATACTTCTCAAGCGCGGACTTGCGAGCACTCTGCAGGAGCTGCTCATGAGCGCCGAATACATCATGGCGGGCGGCAACATGAATGTTATCCTCTGCGAGCGCGGAATCAGAACTTTCGAGACTTACACCAGAAACACCCTCGATGTTTCCGCCGTTCCCGCTATCAAAACCCTCTCGCATCTGCCGATAATCGTCGACCCCAGCCACGCGACCGGCATCTCGAAGCTTGTAAAGCCCATGGCCTTTGCAGCCACCGCCGCCGGAGCGGACGGACTTATCATTGAAGTCCACAATGACCCCGAGCACGCGCTCTGCGACGGTCCGCAGTCGCTGACCCCCAAGGCGTTCGAGGATGTGGTCAAGGGCGTCAACAGCATACGCCCGTTCGCATATAAAATGTAAGGTTGCCAACAGTCTGTCGAAAGGATATAATAATTATGAAAACAGCGGTTATAGGGCTCGGACTCATAGGCGGGTCAATGGCTAAGGCGTTCAAGGACAACACGGACAGCGAGGTTTTCGGCCTTGATATAAACGAGAGCGTTATGCTGAAGGCGAAGCTTGTCGGCGCTATAGACGAAGAGCTGACGGACGGCATTCTCGCGCAGTGCGACAGGATAATACTCGCGCTCTATCCCGAATCCACCGTAGAATTTCTTCGAAGCAAGGCGGATATAATCAAAAAGGGCGCGGTCGTTATAGACTGCTCGGGTGTAAAGCGGTATGTCTTTACACCTGCCCACGAGCTCGCAAAAGCTCACGGCTTTGAATTCATCGGCGGACACCCGATGGCGGGCGTAGAGAGATGGGGCTTTGACAGCTCGTTCGGTATGCTTTTCAACAACGCCTCGATGATTCTGACCCCGGACGGCGGGACGGATATCGCGCTGCTGCACGAGATAAAAAATATGTTTCTCTCGATAGGCTTCGGCAGCATCACCGTTGTTTCTCCCGAACAGCACGACAGAATTATCGCCTACACTTCTCAGCTCGCGCATGTCGTTGCAAGCGCATATATCAAGAGCCCGACCGCACTCGAGCACACGGGCATGAGCGCGGGCAGCTATAAAGACATGACGCGCGTCGCGTCGCTCAACTCCAATATGTGGAGCGAGCTGTTCCTCGAAAACGGCGACAATCTTTTGAACGAAATAGATAACATTATAAATAATCTGACCGAATACCGCGACGCGATAGCGTCAAACGACAGGGCGAAGCTCGAAGCCCTGCTCGAGGACGGCACGAAGAGAAAAGCCATCTGCGGATAAAAAACAGGAGTGAAGACCATGCAGACCGTAAAAGTCAGGGCATCGACCGAATACGATGTGCTCATTGAGCGCGGGATATTAAAAAGAGCCGGAGAGCTTATAAAAGAATACACGGGCGCCGGCAGAGCTTTGCTGATAACCGACCGCACGGTTGACGGGCTATATTCAAAAGTCGCGCTCGAATCGCTGAAAAGCGCCGGGATAAACTGCGAGAAGTTCGTCTTTGAGGACGGCGAGGAGCACAAGAGCCTCAAAACAGTCGGCGACATTCTCTCGTTCGCGGCGCAGCTCAGCCTCAACCGAAGCGATATATTCATAGCTCTGGGCGGCGGAATAGTCGGCGATGTAGCCGGTTTTGCGGCGAGCGCGTATCTGCGCGGTGTCAGATTCGTCCAGATACCGACGACGCTTTTGGCGGCGGTCGATTCCTCAGTCGGCGGCAAAACGGGAGTCAATCTCCCCGAGGGCAAGAACCTCGCCGGAGCATTTCATCAGCCGTCGCTCGTTTTGTGCGACCCCGATTGCTTCGACACGCTGAGCGATTCGCTCTTTGCCGACGGCGCGGCGGAGAGCATAAAATACGGCATAATCTCCGATGAAAGTCTTTTTGAAATTTTCGAGTCAGGCGACGTAAAAGGCAATATAGAAAACATCGTGCGCCGCTGCGTCGAGATAAAAAGCGACATAGTCTCGCGCGATGAATTTGACACGGGCGAGCGTCAGAAGCTCAATCTCGGGCATACGCTCGGCCACGCGATAGAGCGATGCAGCGATTTTGCTGTTTCACACGGTCACGCGGTGGCGATAGGCACAGTCCGCGCCTGCATTGCGGCGCAAAAGCTCGGCGTGTGCAAAGATGATATATCGGAGCGCGTGAAAAAAGTTATGGCACGAAACGGGCTCCCCGTCTCGACCGATATTCCCGTTCATGAGCTCGCGGGAGTCATGCACCGCGACAAAAAATGCAGCTCGGCGGGAATAAATCTCATTCTGCCGACTAAAATCGGCGAGTGCATCCTATATAAGACAAGTCCGGACGAGCTCGAAAGCATATATTCTCTTTGACGGAGGGCGCAATGGATATCATAATAACACCGGGCATGCTTCGGGGCACTCTCGAAGCTCCGCCCTCGAAGTCGCACGCACACAGGCTGATGACGGCGACCGCTCTTGCGGGGGGCAAAATTTCAGAATCGCTCTGCACCTCGGAGGACACTCGCGCAACTTTCCGCTGCCTTAACGAGCTGCATGACGGCGGCATTCTCGACTGCGGCGAAAGCGGAACGACTCTTCGTTTCCTGCTCCCCGTCGCCTCGGCGCTCGGAATAAATGCAGAATTCATCGGCCACGGCAGGCTGCCGGAGCGCCCGATGTCGGCACTCAACAATGCGCTCAGAGAAAACGGCGCAGTGATTTCTGCTGATAATCTGCCGATAAAAGTCTCGGGGCAGCTTCATCCGGGCGTATTCAGAGTCCCCGGCAACATCAGCTCGCAGTTCATATCGGGTCTGCTTTTCGCCCTGCCGCTGCTTGACGGCGACAGCGAAATAGTAATAGAGGGCAAACGCGAATCGGTCGGATATATCGACATGACGCTCGATACGCTCAGAAGCTTTTCTATTAATATAGAAGAGACCCAGAGCGGATACAAAATAAAAGGTCCGCAAAAATATATCGAGCCCTACTCCCCGCGCGTTCAGGGCGACTGGTCGAACGCCGCGTTCTTCCTTTGCGCAGGCGCGCTCGGCGGAGAGACGGATATCACGGGGCTGTCACCCGACAGCCGGCAGAGCGACCGAGCGGTTGTGAGTATACTAAAAGACTTCGGCGCGGATGTAAATTGCGGCGATATGATTTCAGTCCGAGGAAACGGGCTTCGCGGCATTAAAATCGATATTTCGCAGTGTCCAGATCTCTTCCCGACCCTCGCGGCAACCGCATGTGCGGCTTCGGGCGATACGATATTTACAAACGCCGCGCGGCTAAGAATAAAAGAGAGCGACCGCATCGAGGCGGTCGAAAAGATGATAAATTCACTCGGCGGTTCGGCCGAAAGCACGGAGGATTCCCTGACCGTCCACGGCACGGGCACACTCCCCGGCGGCGAGGTGGTCGATTCGTTCAACGATCACCGCATCGTCATGGCGGCGGCAGTCGCGGCGTGCATATGCGAAAAAGCCGTTGTTATACATGACGCGCAGGCGGTGAACAAATCATATCCGAACTTCTTTGAAGACTACAGAAAACTGGGAGGCAAAGCGGATGTCATCTGAAAACGGACAGAACATAAAGCTCACGGTATTCGGCGAATCACACTCGAGCGCAGTCGGAGTTGTTATTGAGGGACTTCCCGCGGGCGAAGCGATAGACGAGGAGCAGATAATGCAGTTCATGCGCCGCAGAATGGGCGGCAAGGCGTGGAGTACTCCGCGAAAAGAGGAGGACAAGCCTGAATTTCTGTGCGGTCTGCTCGGCGGCAGAACAACGGGCGCAGCGCTCTGCGCGATAATACGCAACAGCAACATCCGACCCGCGGACTACGAAAACATGAAAAATATTCCGCGTCCGTCCCATGCGGACTACCCCGCGTTCGTCAAATACGGCGGCGCGAACGACCGAAGCGGCGGCGGGCAGTTTTCCGGCAGGCTGACGGCTCCACTGTGCGTCGCAGGCGCGATAAGCGAACAGATACTCGCGCGAAAGGGCATAAAAGTTGCCGCGCATCTCTCGCGTGCGGCGGGCATTGACGACACGCCGTTTGACCCCTGCAACCCGGACAACGGAATTTTTGACAAGCTCAAAACAAAGCTCTTCCCCACCATTGACGACAAGGCGGGCGAAGAGATGACGAAGAAAATAATCGAGGCAAAAGAGTCGCTCGACTCCGTCGGAGGAATAGTCGAATGTGCGGTCACGGGACTCGGCGCGGGGCTCGGCGACCCGATATTCGGCTCGGTCGAGAGCAGGATATCTTCAATGATATTCGGCATCGGCGGCGTGCGCGGAATCGAGTTCGGCGCAGGATTCTCTGCGGCGGATATGACCGGAAGTGTCCACAACGACCCCTACTGCCTCATTGACGACAAGATAAAAACGGCCACGAACAACCACGGCGGCATCATCGGCGGACTCACGAGCGGAATGCCGATAATATTCAGAGCGGCGTTCAAGCCGACCCCGTCGATAGGTCTTCCGCAGAGGAGCGTCGATCTCGACTCGCTCGAAGAAACCCGCCTCGAAGTCAGAGGCAGGCACGACCCGTGCATCGCGGTGCGCGCAGTCCCCTGCGTCGAAGCGGCGGCGGCAGTGACCGTCCTTGATATGGTGCTCGGCAAGTAAATTCATACGGAGATGGTAAAAATGGAACTTTCAGACTACAGAAAAGAACTTGACTCAATTGACGCGCAGATGCTTGAGCTTTTCAAGCAGAGGATGAATACCGTGCGCGGCGTTGCGGAATATAAAAAAGAAAACAAGCTGCCCGTCCTCCAGCAGGGCAGAGAGCGCGAGATTCTTGCCGCTGCGGCGGCGGGAGCAGGCGAAGAGCTCGAAGACTACGCCCGCACATTTTTCGCGACTCTCATGGATGTCAGCCGCTCTTATCAGGAGAGACTGACCGCAAAAGGCGGCGTTATCTCGGAAACTATAACCGATGCGCTCAAAAACACCCCGCCGATATTCCCGAAGCACGGCATCGTCGCCTGCCAGGGCGTTGAGGGCGCATATTCCCAGCTCGCCTGCGACAAACTCTTTACTGCTCCGTCCATCTCATATTTCAAGAATTTCGAGGGCGTGTTTGCCGCCGTTGAACAGGGGCTGTGCGAATACGGTATTCTCCCGATTGAAAACAGCACCTACGGCACGGTAAACGAGGTCTATGACCTGATGAAAAATTACCGTTTCCATATTGTAAGAAGCATCAAACTCAAAGTTGACCACTCCCTGCTCGTCCTGCCCGGCACCGAGCTCAAAGATGTCAAGGAGATATTCTCCCACGAGCAGGCAATCGGCCAGTGCTCTGAGTTTCTCAAGGCGCACCCCGGCATAAAAGTCACCGTGTGCGACAACACCGCCGCCGCAGCAAAGATGCTCCACGAGAGCGGCAGGCACGACGCCGCGTCTATTTCGTCGGCGGGCTGCGCGAATCTCTATGGTCTGAAAAAGCTCGACACCCGCGTTCAGAACACGGACGGCAACTTCACCCGTTTTATCTGCATCTCAAAGAAAGCCATGATCTTCCCCGGCGCAGACAGAATAAGCCTCATGCTCTCCCTGCCGCACAGACCCGGCTCGCTCTATTCGCTCATCTCGAAGTTCTCCGTCCTCGGGCTCAACCTCACAAAGCTTGAGAGCCGCCCGATAGCCGGCAGTGACTTTGAATTCATGTTCTATTTCGACATCGAAGCGTCCGTATATTCCCCCGCAGTTCTCGCCCTGCTCGACGAACTTTCGGACAGCCCGGAGCTGTTCGTGTTTCTCGGCAGCTACTCGGAGGTCTGACATGAAGTGCGCACTCATCGGCGAAAGGCTCGGTCACAGCTACTCGAAGCTCATTCACGAGGCGTTCGGACTGTATCCATATGAACTGGTCAGCCTGCCGAAGGACAAGGTCGGCGAGTTCATGGAGAATGAAGAATTTGACGCATTCAATGTGACTATTCCATATAAGCGCACGGTCATGCCCTACTGCTCATACATCAGCCCTGAGGCTCAGAAAATAGGCAGCGTCAACACCGTTGTCAGAACATCGGACGGGCTTCACGGATTCAACACCGACTATTTCGGCTTCAAATCCATGGCGGAGCGCGCGGGAATAGATTTTGCGGGCAAAAAGGTCGTCATTCTCGGCAGCGGCGGCACCTCGCTGACCGCGAGAGCCGTGGCATCGGACGGCGGCGCAGAGAGAATAACCGTAGTCTCCCGCTCCGGCGAATACAACTACGATAATCTCGAAAAGCTCGCCGACCGCGAAGTATTGATAAACACGACGCCTGTCGGAATGTATCCGAACAACGGCAGCTCGGCGGCGAGCCT
>ERZ779725.1998-NODE-1998-length-10395-cov-3.488975_pt1 | contig 10395 bp, 8 predicted proteins | sample MGYA00511890_ERZ779725 | MGnify/ENA primary metagenome ERZ779725 (study PRJEB29588, sample SAMEA2148549) | human gut metagenome | biome: human gut; feature: human-associated habitat; material: faeces | place: Denmark | collected 2008/2010 ...
ATGGTCTCGCGCGCCTTGCTCGCGGCGGCGTGGTGCGGACGCTGACGGGGCTGCTTGTCAAAGCCGCTGTAATCCCCGAGCTCCTTATCAAAGGGCTTGTACTCGCGCTCGCGGCGAATGAGAAGGTTCTTGCCCTGGACGTACCTGTGCACGGAAATAGCGCCGGACCTGCCGGTTGCAATGGCGTCGATGGTAAAGCCGGGGCCCATCGCGCAGTCGCCGCCGGCGAAGATGTCTTCCTCGGCGGTCTGATAGGAGATCTCGGCAACATTGACGACTCTGAAGTCCTCAACCTTGGCCTTGGTGCCGCTCAGGAGATCTCCCCACACAATCGACTGCCCGATCGCGGTGAACACGTTGGAGCAGGGCATGATAACGGTGTCATTCTCGTCGTAAACGGGGCTGACCCTGCCGGTTTCGTCAAATACGGACACGCAGCGCATGAATTCCACGCCCGTGACGCGACCGTTTTCGCCAATGATGCGCTTCGGACCCCAGCTGTTGCAAATCTCCACTCCCTCTGCCAGAGCCTCGTCCTTTTCGTCGGGAACGGTGGGCATTTCCTCGTCCTTTTCGAGGCAGACCATTTTGACATTGCGGTTGCCGAGACGCATTACGGCGCGAGCCACGTCTACGGCCACGTTTCCGCCGCCTATCACCACGGTGTCGCCCTCAACGGAGGAGATGACGCCCTCGTTCACGCCGCGAAGGAAGTTGATGCCGCCCTGGACGCCGATGAGCTCCTCGCCCTCAATGCCGAGCTTACGGCTGGCCTGCGCGCCGATGGCGACGTAGAAGGCCTTGTAGCCCTGCTCACGAAGCTGCTCTATAGTCACGTCCCTGCCGACGTCGACGCCGCATTTGAACTCCACGCCCAGCCTGCGCAGAACCTCGATCTCCGCGTCTATGACGTCTTTTTTGAGTCGGAAGGAGGGTATGCCGAACTTCAGCATACCGCCGGGAGCCGCGTTCTTCTCGAACACCGTGACGGGATAGCCCTCCACCGCGAGATAGTACGCGGCGGTCATTCCGGCGGGGCCGGCGCCTATTACGGCTACCTTTTCCTCGTAGCTGTCTTTTTTCTCCGGTACGTAGAGGTTCCCCTCCTCGAGCTCCTTGTCGGCGATGAACTTCTTGATGTCGTCGATGGCCATGGCCTCGTCGACGCGGGCGCGGGTGCATTCGTTTTCACAGTCATGCGGACAGATTCGCCCGCAGACTGCGGGGAAGGGATTGTCCCTCTTGATGACCTTGAGCGCCTCGTCGTATTTGCCCTCTGCGGCCTTGCGGATATAGCCCTGGATAGATATGTGCGCGGGGCAGGCGGCCTTGCAGGGAGCACTGCCGCTCTTGTTTACCATCTTCCGCTTGAGGTAATCCATATCCCAGAACTCCTCCGTCCAGTTGGTGTCCATGTAGTCCGGAAGGTTCTTGGTTTCGCACTCCGCCTCGCAGAAATTCGTGCCGAGGGTGAGCGCGTTGGCGTTGCAGGATTCGACGCACGCGCCGCAGGCCACGCACTTTTCGGGATCCACCTTGGCGACAAAGTTGGAGGCCATGTTCATCTGCAGGTTGAGCATATTGGCCGTGCGCAGAGAGGCGCAGCCGCAGCCGCAGCTCCTGCCGCAGCGCGCAGCCGCAGCAGTTGCAGATAAAGCAGGTGGTGTCGTGCCCCTGGGTGTTGAACACCTGGTGGACGTGCCCAGCCTTCTCCATCTTTCTGAGTATTTCGTAGACCTCCTCCTTGGAGATCTCCCTGGCTCTCTGGGTACGGATGCCGTAGTCTGCGTAGTCGTCAAGCTGGATGCAGGTGTCTATATGCGTGTGCTCGCAGCCCATGCCCAGAGCGCGCGTAGCCGTGCGGCAGGCGCAGTTCGCGACGGAGAACTTGGTGGCCTTGTCTATGAAGGGCTTCAGCTCCTCGAAGGGCATGATCGTGGATTTGGCGGCCACGGACTCCATTATCGGTATTGTCCTGAGCCCGCCGTGCGCTCTTTTCTCAAAGGGCATGGCGGTCATGTCCGTGAGACGGATGCGCTCCTCGTAGAAATCCGAGGCGTATTTCAGCAGCTCGGGGTCTATCTCCTTGTCCAGGACGACGAACTCAAGGATGCCAGGCAGCCAGGGCCAGCGGCGGTATTTGAGCACGCCGGACAGCGACGAGCACATGATCAGGCCTTTCATGCTCATCTCTTCAAGAGTGGAAGCAATTTCCTCGACGGTCACGTTGTTCGCCTCGGCTATTTCGTCGAGCGATTTGAAGAAGGGCTCGCACATCATCGCTATGCGGGCGTCCTCGTCGGAGCAGAAATGCAGCAGGAACTGTACGCTTTCGCTCTCGTCGTTATTTCCCTCCTGACCAGGATAGATATTATCCAGCCAATCAGCCCATCTAATGAGATTCGGGTATTTGTTGCTCATAGTCATTCCCTCCGTATTATTCATTATCCGCCTATCGCCGGAATCTGAAATCAAAATACGCCTGTGTTAAAAAAGTTGCAATACCGCCTGGGAATGTTCTATAATAGCTACAAAAAAGGTGTTAAGCGTTTGAACACACGCCCTGCTTGTTTGCGGAACGCGCGAACATTTTTTAGAATTTGTACCGCGAGGAGGGACAAAAACCGCTATGAGTAAACCCGTGGATGTGAGGAATAAATTGGCGGACAAAGCGCTTGAGCTGTTCAACGCCAACGGATATGAAAAGACATCCGTAAACAGTATCTGCGCCGCGGCCAACGTTTCGAGGACACGTTTTTATTCTCTGTTTTCCGACAAAAAGGACTTGATTATGTGGACCATGCGCGACGCTTCTCTGGAAAGCAATATTGAGCCGTCGGAAATACTTTTTTTGGACAATGATTTCGAGCGCATGATATACATTTTTGCGCTGCACACGCCCATGTGGACAAAGGACAACGTCAACTACTGTAAGACCCTCCTGAAGCTTGAGGTGGATGAAAGGCTGGGTATCTTCGATTTTGTCGACGCTTACAATGAACTGTACTACAAGCTCTTATCCAACTGCCAGAAGAACGGCATCATAAGGAACCTTGGCAAGCCGGAGATTTTGGTGAAATATTCTATACAAATCGCTAAGGCGACTCTCCTGGACTGGTGCTGTTCAAATGCCGCCTTCGACTTCCACGAGGCTGTAAGGACGGGCATGGAAGAGTACTACGACGTCGCTCCGGCTTACCGTAAAAGCCGGTAAAGCAATATGCAGCACAATGCCCGGCTCTGTTTTGGAGCCGGGCATTGCCATGTTGATTATCGCATCTTTTTAAAGGGTGTGCAAGAACAGCGCCTTACTATGCTTCAGTTCAGGCTGTAGCCGAACTTGCTGCCGTGGAGGACGGCTTTGTTTATCTTGCCGGTGGCGATGGCATCGCCCGCCTTCCAGACGCTGGGATGGCCGGAAGCAAGCAGCTCCTGCCACAGTGCGTCGTTGGGCTTCACACCCACGGACAGAACGATCACGTCTGCGGGAAGCTCCTTCACCTCGCCGTCCTTGGTGCTCTCAATGAACAGCTTGCCGTCGGCAAATTTCACAACCTTGTTATTATAAAATAGGGCAACACCCTGATCGTTGCAGTGGCGGACCTCCAGCAGCGCTTCGTTCTGATAGCGCATATCCAGCATATCCACCGGCCATTCGGGCAGCATATCCACCACGGAAACCTGATTAGTGCCCTGACGGTTGATATACAGCGCAGTCTCCAGCCCGGTAATGCCACCGCCGATGACAACGACCTTCTTGTTTGCAAACTGCATGTCGTTGGCAAGCACGTCGTGCGCCTGAACCGTCTGTACCTGATCCAGCCCCTCGAGTGGGATGGAAATGACGTTGCTGCCGGTTGCAACCAGAATGGAATAGGGTTTGAGAGCCAGAACCTCCTGCGCCGTGACCTCCTTCCCCAGCTTCATCGTGATATTCAGCTTCTTTGCCATGGACTTATAATAGTCGATAGCCCACTCAAATTTGCCCTTGAAGGGGGGCTTCTTTGCAACATGGAGGTTACCGCCGATCTCATCGCGTTTGTCGAACACCACCACGTCAAAGCCGCGCTGTTTGAGCGTGACCGCAGCTTCGATGACCGCCACCAGACGGCCGTCCCCGTCCTGAACGATGGGGCGCTTGGAGCCTTCGCGCAGGGCAAAGGGGTTCACGGAGCAGTTCGTCTGCTCATAGCTGAACGGATTGACATTGAAGCAATTCATGCAGGAGATGCAGTAGCGAAGCTCATCCTCGCGACCTTCGGCACACTTCTTTACCCATTCGCGCTCAGCCAGAATGCCGCGGCCCATGCCGACCATGTCGCACTTGCCGTCATTGATGATCTGATCCACGAAATCCGGGTGACGGATGCTGCCGGTAGCTACTACGGGAACGGAAACAGCATTCTTGACCATGGTAGCAGCAGGAACCTTCCAGCCTTCGGCACGATGCACATCGCCGGACATAATATCGTCCTGATGATATATTGTGCCGCCGGCGGACACTGCAATCATATCCGCACCGGCCTTTTCCAGATAGGGAGCGACCTCGGCGGCCTGTTCCGGCGTGATTCCGTCGTTGCCGTTGGGACCTTCACTCTTGGGGTAGTCAAAGCCCTGCATTTTCACGGAGATGATTTTATCCGGTCCGATGACCTTGCGGATGCGGGTCAAAATCTCCGTGGCAAAACGGGTGCGATCCTCTACCTTATTCCAGCCGTACTCATCAGTGCGGTGATTGAACAGAGGAGAAATGAACTGGCAGGCCAGATAGCCATGACAGGTTTGGAACTCGATGCCGTCCGCCCCGGCGGCCATAGCACGCTTGGCAGCGGCCACAAACTTGTCCTGAATGGCGTGGATCTCGTCCTTCGTCAGCTCGTCCACAGTCTTCGGATCAATGCCGGAATAGTTGGTTGCGCCGGGATGCCAAAGCTGGAACAGGATCTTTGCGTCGTACTTATGGGCAGCAAGCACCAGCCTGCGAAGCCCGGGGATAAAGCGGTCATCATAAATGCCCGGCTGCAAGGGCAGCACAGAAGGCCACTCCGGGTCTACGATCATTGCGCCGGGAACAAGAAGCCCCACGCCGCCCGCGGCGACCGATTCCACATAGGCGATGTCTTTTGCGGATACGCTGTCGTCGAAATTAGAAATATTCTTTGCCATCGCAAGGAACATCACTCTGTTTTTCACGGTCTGATTACCGATTTTAATAGGCTCCAAAAATTTATGGCTCATGATGTGACCTCCTTATACAAACATGGCTTCACCGGAAGCGCGGACAGTCAGCTCACTGATATTCACGCCCCAAGGCTGGTCAATGGCGTAAATGATGTTGTCCGCCAGAATAGACGGAGAAAAGTCAAAGCAATGGATGCTCTCCGTGTCAAGACGATCGGGGATCGCCAACCCCATAAATGCGTCAATGATTTTCCCGTAAATGCCGGACAGACCTGCATTATAATCTACTTCTGTAGAGACCAGACCCGTATTTGCCACGGATGTGGGCTTGATGTTGGTAACTTTGATTTTCCCGCGGGATTCTACGCGCAGGCTGTCGCCCAGCATTCTGACGGCGGCCTTTGTCACATTATAGACCCCGCAACCGCTCACGGGATAGTTGCCGAGGATGGAGGAAATGTTCACGATATGTCCCTGCCCCTGCTCAATCATCTGGTCATAGACCGCCGCGATGCCGTACAGTGTACCATTGATCGCGGTAGCAATGCTTTGCTCCCATGCTTCCATGGCAATTGCGTGTTCGCTGTAATAGGCAAGCGGCATTGTGCCGGCATCATTGACCAGCACATCAATGCGTCCGTAGGTGTCCACGGCGAACTTCGCCATGGCATTGACCTGATCTTTCACACGAACATCGGTCTTGATGTAGGAAGCCTCGCCGCCGCTTTCACGGATCTCCTGCGTAATTTCCCGGAGCAATTCCTCACGCCGCGCGGCCAGAACGACCTTTCCGCCCAACTCGGCGGCCTTCTTTGCGGTCTCTTTGCCGAAACCGCTGGAAGCGCCGGTGATGACAATGACCTTGTCTTTTATGTAGTTTTCGGTTCTATAGCTGTTCATCGAAACACCTCCTAATCAAATGACAAAGGATTCGCCTGAAGCGCGCACGGTCAGATCACCGATGCTGACACCCCAAGGCTGATTGATGGCATAAATAATATTGTCCGCCAAGACCTGTGGATCAGGATCGTTGTAGGTCATGCTGTTGATGTCATGGAAATCGGGACGCAGCGGAGCCTCTTCTACCCAGTTGCTGAGGATTTCAAGGGGGCCTGCCACTGCGGGCATCATTGCCATCTGATCGACCACGCTGCTGGAAAGGTTGGTCTTCATAAAGCCGGTGGGCTTAATGGTCGTGACCTTGATTTTGCCCTGACACTCGCTGCGCAGAGATTCCGCCAGATACTGCACGCCCATCTTTGCGACCTGATACACGCCTGCGCCCGCAACGGGGAAGTTGGCGTAGATGGAGGAGACATTAATCACCTGTCCCTGTCCCTGCTTGATCATCTGGTCATAGACGGCGGAGATGCCGAAAATAGTGCCCTTGATGCTGATGTCGATGCACTGTTCCCATTTGTCCAGCGCCTGCTCATGCTCACTGAAAAAGGCCAGCGGCATCGTCCCGGCGTTGTTAACAAGCACATCGATCCTGCCGTAGGTATCTACCGCGAATTTAGCCATTGCGAAAACATCGTCCTTTTTCGCCACGTCTGTTACGATGTAGCTGGCCTCACCGCCCGCCGCCTTGATCTCCGCCACGGTCTCCTTCAGCTTCTCTTCGCTGCGTGCCGCCAGAACGATCTTGCCGCCCATCTCTGCGGCTCGCTTTGCAGTCAGCTTGCCGAAGCCGCTGGAGGCGCCGGTGATAATAATGACCTTGCCTTCCACGTAGTTTTTCTGAATGTAATTGCTCTTGTATGTCTCCAATTCAATTACCTCCTGTCTGATTGATTTGTTGTGCGTCATGACTCACACGTTTGATGTGTTAATTTTAAAACAAACATGGGGCAAAATACATTCACAATCTTCCACTTTTCTGTATTAGTTCATAATTATCCTTTTTTCTGAATTTAATTCTCCCGTTTTGAGCCGTTATCAAATCGTTCATTTCTTGTATTTCTGCAAAAACTGTGTTAAAATTTTATTATGCTAACAGAAACTGGGGGGGGTACCGTGAAAGCTCTGCCATCAACAAAAGAGAGATTTGCATTGGCTTTGAGGGAATTGCTTGAGAGCAACTCCTTTGAGAGTATTTCTGTCGGGGATATCGTGGGGCTCTCCGGTCTTAGCAGCAGGACGTTTTACAATCACTTTCGGGATAAAAACGAGTTGCTTGCCTATCTCTATCGGATAACTGTCGAGCCTCTGTGGTATACGGATGGGAAGCGAAACTCTCTCGAAACGTTTTTTACTTGCTGCAAGGACAACTTTCTTTATAACGGCACCCTCAAGGGCTTCGGAAACGCTCTATCCTATTACGGGCAGAATGACCTGCGCTCCGAAATAGAAAACAAGGGCGTTGAGGATCTTGTAAGGCTGCTGAAATGGAACCATTTTCCGGGTGCGATAACGCCGGAATTGAGAGAAGTGCTCCGTTTCTTCATGTGTGGTATTACGCGCTATTTTGAAAAGTATTATCTGGATTCCAAAACCATTCAGGTCGACTGGCTGTATACCTTCTGGATCAACTGTGTCCCAGCCTATTTGGCTGAATATCTAGTAAAAGAGCCGGAATAAATCTTTTCCGCAAAACTTATGATACCTCGGTACATGAGATATCGAGATATATTGAGAGAGACAAAAAGAAATCTGTTTTTTCCTCATGAATGCGTTTCACGGTGAAACGCATTCTTTTGACCGTAAAACGCCATATCTCACGGTGCCAGTCCGGCAGCAGGATAATAAGGGCCTATCGTCAACAGTGCATGGTAGAGCGCTGTCAGCCGATAAGCCCTTATTTTCTTTCTGTATGTAGTTGTCGATCCCGGTGAATCCCGCACATAAGCCACATGCCCAGAGTAGGTCTGCATTTTTGGCGTGGGGCTCATAAACCATCAAAAAGGAAGCGCATTGTCGACTTTAATCAAGGAATCGATTCCAGACTAATTACAGAAGCCAACATATAAAGCAAGCGGAGGCCATCGATCTCCGCTTGTTCGTTACCCATATACAATCTCCTGTGAATATTTACGACAGCCCCTATCCATACCCGCAGTATACCGGCCCAAAGAGGATCACTTCCCTGTGAAGGCATTTCAGAGTCAGCGTTTTTCGCCCTCTTTTGCCGCCTTCTCGATGCTGCGAATGGTCTGCAAATATTCCTCCTCCACGGGAGAAAGATTCTGCACCTGATATTTCCTGTATTCCGCCTTTGCCTGCTCCATCGCCTGCGTGTGGCTTACGGTTCCCCCGTCGGTAAGCAGGGCTTCTCCGGTGGAGGCAAGGATGCGGTCCAGGTTCTCTACATAATCGCTCATGCACATGGGCCGGCGGCGCATCGCCTGAATTTCCGCAAAGTCAAAATATCCGGAAACGAGATTGTTCAGTATCTTCAGTTCGTCCGCAGAGAGATAGTTCTTTGCAACAGCAATATCCTTCGCCGTGGGAAAATCCCCGGAAAATGCGGTAAGCCCCATAAATGGCTTTTCGGCATCGGCTCGCTCAAAAATCACCTCTGCGGCGGTATGGCCATGGGCGGCATAGTGCAGCTTGTTCTGCACCATTTTGAAAAAAGCCACCGACTCGGCGCTTTTGGGGTCATAGTCCACGCTAGTAGCGTAGAGGTCGAGGACCTGACGGTACATCACCTTTTCGGAGGAACGGATGTCCCGGATGCGGTCAAGAAGCTCCTTCCAATAGCTGCCGCCGCCGAGATTCTTCAGGCGCTCATCATCCATGGCGAAGCCCTTGATCATGTACTCCTTCAAGCGCTCGGTAGCCCAGCGGCGGAACTGCGTTGCAATGGAGGACCTGATGCGATAGCCCAGAGAGATGATCATGTCCAGGTTATAATATAGTCTTTCGCGCTCCACATTGCGATTTCCCTCGCGGCGAACTTGTCGGAATTTCCGACAGGTTGAACTTTCGTCCAGCTCACCTTCGGAATAGATGTTTTTGATGTGCTCAACCACATTTGCATGGGAAGATTGGAAAAGCTCCTCCATCTGTGCCTGTGTCAGCCAGACAGTTTCATCCTGAAACCGGACATCAATTTTTGTCTCGCCGCTTTCAGACTGGTAAATGATGATATCGCCCTTGTTTTCATCGTTGAGGAAATTACTGCTCATTTTTGTTCCCTCCCGGCTTTTCGGTGGCTTCAGCAAACGCTCGGCTTATTGTTATTATAGTATCACAGAATCGGCGTTTTTTCAACAGACGCCAAGGGAATGATGCCCCTGTGCCTCTTTTTGAGAAAACAAGGGAAAATGTCCGCATCAATCTCTCCATTTCTGCGCCTCCCAAAGCATATCGATATGCCGGCGGGATTTTCGGTTTGTGTTGTTGTAATCGTCTGAGCAGAGCCAGTCGATGAGATAGCATTTGGGGATCATGTACTTCTGCAGCAGCGACAGCGCCTTCAGCTTCCCCACGCGAATCCATTGGCAGACGGTGCGTCGGTTATAGCCTGTGAAGTCCACGGCGGCGGCCACATCCATCACATCCGGCAGCGCAGCCAGCTTGCTCTCATAGTAGCGCCGGAGCTTCTTCTCGTCCTTGGCGCACGGCGGTTGGATGCGAATTTTATAGGGCCGAACTATTTCGCCTCCGTATTTGTACCAGTTCTTCGGCGCTATGTATTTTTCCGGGTTGACCTCACGGTCGTTCATAAAAGCGATCACATCGCTCTTTTTGATGGCGTAGCAGCGGGTTTTCTTGCCGGTGAAGGTGTGGGGAATCAGGTTGAATTGGAGAAGATAGAGAGCCGTCCGTTTGCTGATGTGACAGGCGATCCGCATCTGCTCCTTGCTCATAATCTCTGGGTATCTTTTGAATTCCTTGGCGTCGTATTTCATAACGAAGACTCCTTTCTGTGTTTCGGTCCGAAAGGGTGCTTCGTGTGATTTGTTTTGAGCCGGTTTTTCTTGCATTTATCCGGGAGGCCGCTCGCAAAGCCATACCGGACAAGGGCTTTCTTCTTGCGTATTTTCTTGCCAGCGTGCAAAAAGCTGGTCGTTTTGGGGCATTTCTCATTTCAATTTGAACTCAGGTTCTTTCTGATATGGAGCTGGTCAATACCGGTCGGCGCGTCCAAAATCCGTTGCAGCACAAGGGCTTTCGCCGTTTCCAAAGCTGCCGTCACCGACCACAGCAGACACGGAAATGCCAAGTGCGAACAAGACTCGAAATCAGGTAGTCGCGCAAGCGGCTCGT
>ERZ779725.2010-NODE-2010-length-10353-cov-2.373373_pt1 | contig 10353 bp, 9 predicted proteins | sample MGYA00511890_ERZ779725 | MGnify/ENA primary metagenome ERZ779725 (study PRJEB29588, sample SAMEA2148549) | human gut metagenome | biome: human gut; feature: human-associated habitat; material: faeces | place: Denmark | collected 2008/2010 ...
GGTCGCGGTGCGGCTGCCCTGCCAGTATGCGGTGATGTAGTCCATCTTCATCTCCACCCAGCCGTCAACGCCCGCCTTGGGCGGTTTTTTATAAATGCGGTATTCGCCCGTAAGCTTGGTTTGGTAATGTATCTTGTTGCCCTTTTTGATTATTTCATCCGTGGCGGGGGTTATTATTATCTGGTTCACAATCTCGCGCGAAACCTCGACCCCGTCCTTTATGATTACCCTTTGGGTAACGTTTTTTGATCCGTCCTCACCTTTTTGGATTATAACAGGCTCCGTATCGTTATATACGTCGTCGTCATAAACCACCTTCTCCTTGTGGTTTATGGTGCGCTTGGCGGTGGTGTATTCTGTCACCACGTCCGTATGCACTACTTTCATGCCCGGCACAAGGTCGGCGAATGAAAGGTGGCTCAGCTCGTCCGCCGCGTCGTACTCAACTCCGCTCAGTCTCAGCGCATCGCCCACCGTTCCGCCTGTGGTGTTTATAACGCTCACCTTGCCCATCGAGCGCACCGCAACCGGAAAGCTTCTTGCTATCGATACGCTTGTGCCGTCGGCGATAAGCCGGTTCCCGTCTGCTGAAAGCTCGTCGCCCTTGTTCACGCGCACGTTCTGCGCCCTTAGGAAGGCGGATATGCTCATGCCCTCCTCAGGCTCGTTCACAACGTAGTTCGTGGTTCTTCCGTCCGCGCTGACGGATACGCTTATGCGCGGATCGGGCGCATTCTTTGAAATTATAAAAAACACGCCCGCGGCTATCATAAGCGCGATTATCGCCCCGTCAAGCAGATAAAAATACCATTTTACGCCTGAAAGGTGCGCCCTTACGCGGCCGGACAGCGCGGCGAGAGTGTCCTTCATTTTCTGTAATAACCTTTTCATGCGCCTATTATAGCGTGATTTCCCCGATTGTGTCAAATAAACGAATTGTGTCACGGTACGGCACCTCCTGCGTTTACAGTAAAGCTTTGCCACGTTATAATAGATATATACTTAAAATGCGGAGGGGTCGGCATGAAAAAAGCATTGGCCGTTATTCTTGCGGCGCTCAGCGCGCTGTGCCTTATGGGGTGCGAAAGGGGCGCGCCGCAGCAAAAGGCGGGCGGAAAGGCCATAGAGGAATTCATTACGCATATTGCCGCGGGCGAATATGCCGAAGCTTACGCCCTGCTTTCATCCTCCTGCCAAAATGATACGGAGGAGGAAAAGGCCAACCGCGTTACCGAAAAGCAGTTTACGGACAAGTATACCTCCATAATTTCCGCGCTTGAAATAACCGCCATAGAATACGCGGATTTCACGGCGGACGGCGGGGACATACTTTACAGCGCAAGCTATACCGCAACCTATTACAGCGATTATATAGGCGACGTTACCAATAGCTTCACCGCCGTTGCCGTGCATGAGGGCGGGGAATGGAAGGTTGAATGGTCTCCCGCGCTCATTTTTCCGGAAATGGAATGGGGCGACACGGTGCGCATAGCGCGCCTTAGCGCAAAGCGCGGCGAAATACTTTCAAACGGGGAAGCCATTGCAAAGACCGCGGGCGGAATAAGCGTATATGCCTCCGTATCCAAAATAGAGGATATGAGCCTTTTCCTGCAGCAGACGTCAAGGCTGTTGAACATGACAGAAGCCGCAATAACCAAAAAGCTTGAAAAGGCGTATAACGACGTTGCCATAATAAAGCAATATTACAGCGACGAAATAACCGATTCCGTGCGGGAGCAGCTTTTGCAGATAGCGGGCATAGGCATAGACAACGGAAATTATTATACCGTGCGCGAATATCCTTACGGGGAGCTGCTTGCGCACCTTGTGGGCTACATTGGCGCAATACCCAGCGAAACCAAGGAAAAGCTTCAGGCGGAGCTGGACAGGCTGAACGAGGGCCGCACCGAGCGGGACGGGCTTTACAATGCGGACAGCCGCGTGGGCAGGCTGGGGCTTGAGCAGCAATACGAGCAGGAGCTGCGCGGCAGGGACGGCGAGCTTGTGTATATCTGTACGGCGGAAGGCACCAACCGAAAGACGCTTTATAAAACAGACGCGCAGGACGGCTACGATGTTGAATTGACCATAGACATGGACCTTCAGCGCAGGGTGCAGGAGGTTATGCAGCTTGCCCTTTTCGGGGAAACCACGGCGGGCGCGGTGGTGGTTATGAACCCCAAAACCGGCGCTGTGCAGGCCATGTATTCCTACCCGAGCTACGACATAAACCTGTTCGCCCGCGGCATATCGAGTGCGGATTATTCGGGGCTTTTGAACAACAAGGCAAAGCCGCTCATCAACCGCGTGACGCAGGGCCTGTATCCCCCCGGCTCCACAATGAAGGCGTTCACCGCGGCGTGCGCGCTGGATAACGGCATACTTGACGAAAACTATGCCTTCAACGAAAGCGAGATAAAGAAGGATTACTGGACGCCCACGGAATACGGCGCGTGGATATGGACGCCCATTAAGCGCACGCATATAAATTACCCCATAAGCGGGCCGCTGAACATGCGCAAGGCGCTCATACATTCGGACAATATATATTTCGCCAACGCCGCGCTTAAAACGGGCTGGGAGCTTTTTGAAAAATACATGACGAACATAGGCTTCACCGAAAGCATACCGTTCGATATTGCCGTTGCCGCGCCGCAGCTTAAAAACGAGGATACCGTTATGGACTATAAGCTCATTGCGGACAGCGGCTACGGCCAGGCAGAGATATTGGTAACGCCCTTACAGCTTGCCAGCATGTTCTCCGCATTCGCAAACGGCGGCAGCATAGCGGAGCCGTATGTTGTTGAAGGCCTGTATAAGGAGGAGGGTATACGCTATAAGCGCGTAAAGGCGCACCCCGAAGCGGACTGGAGGCAGGGCGTTATATCCGCCCATGCCATAGAGGTTATAACCCCGTACCTTGAGGACGTTACAGACCCAAGGATAAACGGCACGGGCCGCAATTTGAAGGCCAAGGGCTGCACCGTTGCGGCAAAGACCGGTACCGCCGAAATAGGCAGCAGCAAAAGCCGCGAAATAGCCTGGTTCGTGGGCTTCCGCACGGGCGTTGCCGATGAGGACGCGCGCCTTGTGCTGGTAATGCTCGAGGTTCCCGCGGAAAGCAAGTATTCAAACCTGAAATTTGATATTGCAAGGCCGCTTCTAAGCATGGAATAACCATTGCGCGGCGGGCGCGAAAATTATATAATATAGGCACGATAAAGCAGCTACACGCGAAGGAGTTAAAAAATGATTTTTTCTAAGCTGAACGGTCTTGGCAACGACTTTGTTATAACCGACGACAGGGAGAATAAGTACACCGAAAACCTTGACGAAATGGCAAGGAAGCTTTGCCACCGCCGCACGGGCATCGGCGCGGACGGCCTTGTTTTCGTGCGCAAGAGCGAAACATGCGACGTGCGCATGCAGATATTCAACAGCGACGGCAGCGAGGCCGAAATGTGCGGCAACGGCGTAAGGTGCTTTGCAAAATATGTTTACGATAAGGGCATTTTTAAGCACGAGCGCATGAGCGTTGAAACCCTTGCCGGCCCCATGATAATTGACCTTACCGTGAAGGACGGCGTTGCCGTTGCGGCGAAGGTGGACATGGGCGTTCCCGAAACGCGCAGGGAGTTCATACCCGTAGTCGGCACGGGCGAATGCCAGCTTGAAAAGCTTGCGGCGGTGGATAAGGAATTCACCTTCTCCACAATACTGCTCGGCGTGCCGCACACGGTTGTGTTCATGGATCATCTGCCCACGGCGGAGGAAGTATTCAAGTACGGTTCCGTAATAGAGCCCATGACCTCCCTATTCCCCAGAAAGACCAACGTAAACTTTACCCATGTGCTGGACGATAAAACCATAGAGGTGCGCACCTACGAGCGCGGCTGCGGCCCCACGCTTGCCTGCGGTACGGGTTCCTCCAGCGCGGCGGTGTGCTGCGCAATGGCGGGCTACACCGGCAAAAGGGTGGAGGTTCAGCTGGAGCTTGGCTCGCTGCACATTGAATGGGCTGAAAACGGCCATGTGTTCATGACCGGCCCCGCGGCGCTTTCCTTCGAGGGCAGCGTAGAGGTTTAATGTGAACGAGCTGAACGTTCTTTATGAGGATAATCATATCATCGTTGTTGAAAAGCCGGTGAACATTCCCGCGCAGGCGGATTCATCAGGCGACAGCGACATGCTTACCCTTATAAAAAGCTACATAAAGCAAAAATACAACAAGCCCGGGGACGTGTTCCTTGGGCTTGTGCACCGTTTGGACAGGCCGGTGGGCGGGGTTATGGTGTTTGCGCGCACAAGCAAGGCCGCAAGCCGCCTTGCGCCGCAGTTTGCCTCCCATAGGGCAAAAAAGCGCTATGCAGCAATAGTCACGGGCAGCCCCAAGGCATATGCAAAGCTGGAGGATTATATAAGGAAGGATGAATCCACGCTCAGCGCCGTCATATGCCCGCCCTCGGCCCCAGGCGCAAAGAATGCCGCGCTTGAGTATTACAGACTGACGGAGCGCGGCGGACTTACGCTTTTGGACGTGTCCCTCTTCACGGGGCGGCACCATCAGATCCGCTGTCAGTTGGCGAAGATGGGATGTCCGATCAAGGGGGATCTGAAATATGGTTTCGATCGTTCCAATAAGGATGGGGGCATTAGCTTACACGCTCGTAGCGCGGAGTTTATCCATCCGGTTTCAAAAGAGAACGTGCGAATTGTCGCTCCCGTGCCGGATGATAATTTGTGGAAAGCGTTGTCGGTTGACCGATAATAATTGATATTGATAAAGATCTGATATATGTGGAATCCTTTCGGATGGAGAAAACGTTTCATTCGAAAGGATTTTGTTTTTAAAGTGTAGACTTACCCAGTAGGTGTGGATTTATTCCCCGGTTGGATACACCCTAATTTTAGTATAAATGTTAACATAAACGCTATACGATTTGTTATTAAGTGAAGTAATGTTAATTATCGGTCTCCTCGAGAAAAATGGAATGATTCTTTCTTTCTTTACATAACAAATGTGACATAAGTAATTTATATAGGTAGAATGAGCAGGAAAAGATTGGCAAAAGTACAGGTTATCTTGAAAAATGCGGGCAAAGGATTTATCCAAGTCATTGACGATGGAAAAGGAATGTCCCCAAGAGACTCCCGTATGGCTTTTGAACGTCATGCCACATCCAAAATATCCAACGCACAGGATTTATTCAATATCCGCACGATGGGATTCCGCGGAGAAGCCCTTGCTTCGATTGCTTCCGTGGCAGAAGTGGAATTACGCACCAAACGGGAAGAGGACGAACTGGGCACCTATCTTTTCGTGGCTGACTCAGAACTAAAAAAACAAGAGAACATTAATTGTTCCAGAGGAACGAACATGCTGGTCAAGAACCTGTTCTACACGATCCCCGCCCGGCGGAAATTTCTAAAGTCGGACACCACAGAACTCCGTAATATTACCACGGAATTCTTACGGGTAGCCCTCACCACCCCGAACATTGCATTCACGCTTGTCAACAACGGGAATGAAATATATAACCTACCGGTATCCGGATTACGCCAGCGAATCGTAAACGCTTTCGGAAAAACAATTAATACCAAATTACTCCCGGTGAATTGTGAAACGGGAATCGTCACCATCAATGGTTTCGTGTGCATTCCCCAACACGCCCGAAAAACTTATGGGGAACAGTATTTTTTCGTGAACCACCGGTTCATGAAACACAACTTTTTCCACAAAGCAATCACGGAAGCCTATGCCGGACTGATTAGCGGGGACATGATTCCCTCATATTTTCTCTATTTCACGGTAGACCCTTCCATCATCGATGTGAATATCCATCCGACAAAAACGGAGATCAAATTTCAAGACGAGAGCGCCATATTTCAAATTATACTGGCGAGCGTGAAAGAAGCGTTGGGAAAATTCAACGTAACCCCGACAATAGACTTTGACACGGAAGATAAAGTCGATTTTACAGTTCCAGACTCGCCGATTCTCCCAAAGGTCCCCAAGGTTAGTTATAACCCCCATTACAACCCGTTTAACTATTCCTCCTCGATCTCGAAAGAGGATTCAGACTTCGAACAGTCAGGCAGTAACAGTTCCCGCCCAAACTTCGAACCCCGACACAAGGAACAAGTTCCCGCAAACTGGGATGTTCTCTTTGCCGGATTGGAAGATAAAACAGAAGAAGTACAAACAGAAATTCCTGAAATGGCAGCAAAACAAGAAGATCACGAAGGAATTATCTCTTTCGTACAAATGAAAGGCAGATTTATCGTCACACCAGTTCATTCCGGTTTAATGTTTATCGATCAGAAACGAGCACATGAACGAGTGCTATACGAGCGTTATCTAGAAACCTTGTCACACCAACAAATCTGCGGACAAAAAAGCTTGTTTCCCGAAACACTGGAACTCTCGGCTGAAGATTTCTTGCTCGTGAAAGAGATCATGGATGATCTTGCCATGCTAGGTTTTGAACTCGGGGAATTCGGAAAGAATTGTTACGCCATCTACGCCACTCCACCCGATCTATCCACTTCTCGCGGGAAAGAAGTACTTATCAGCCTGATTGAACACTACAAGAACACGGAAGGTTCAATCCGGGATAAGATGAGGGAGCGCATAGCCCTCTCTCTCGCGAAGGCGGCATCACTGGATTACAATACCTCACTGGACAAGCAAGAAATGAACGACCTATTTGACAACCTGTTCGCTTGCCAACACCCCAATCACACGGCTGACGGCAAAATAATCATTCATATCCTTAAAAACGAGAATGTAACCCAGTGGTTTAAATAAAAAGCTACTTCAGATAAGTTCGCAATGTTTTAGTCGTTTCGGGATCAGAAGGTCGCGACATATCCGAGTTAATAATACGTCCATCCGGAGTGATCAAAATGAAACGAGGGATTCCGCGGATCATGTAAAAATCCATGAAAGAATGATCATTCCCCATATATAACTGCACCTCTCCCTTGGGATTCTCCCGCACCCGCTTTTCCCAAACTGCCCGGTCATTATCACAAGAAACAGCCACGAACACGATATTATCATCTTCAAACTCTTTTTCCAGTTTCTCCCAAGCCACATTTTCATTACGACAAGGCACACCCCAAGTTGTCCACACGTTGATAAACAAATATTTTCCTCTAAAATCTTCCAATTTGACAGCTTGTCCGGCTATATCCGTAAACATAAAATCAAAGGCGGGACTACCGGGAACAATCTTTGCACAACGGTCATAAATCTCTTGAAACCGCTTCCGTAATACCGGATCCTTCACGTAAAAATCATACACGCGCAATACATCATCAATATGCTCGTCAATTCCTACACCAAGCAAATAGACACAAGCGTAATGATCGATCAAAAACTCTACCAACGTTTCATTTGTCAAATGGTGAATCACGTAATCAAACTGCGCCATCACCTGCTTGTAGGCATCCAGCTCCTTCATATGGTAAGTACTGATCAACGAAACCAAGGACGCCATCCCTTCTTGATACTCCTTGAGCACTAATAACTTCTCATCTTCCTTAATCAATTTCCTGATACAAGAAAGATAAACGGTATCCGGTTGATAATCCATATTTCCCGTACTCCAAGCGTGATACAAGGGATAATTTTCCAATGCTTTATAAGTAGAAAACTTAATTCTATTTCGTTCCATTTCAGTAAAAGCGGTATCAAATCCCATGGTATCCAAATAATGAAACTGCTCTTGAATCAAGTCTTTCAACTGCCCTAAAAACTCCGGACCATCCAGCTCGTAATCGAAAGACAAATTCTTCATGATCTGGCTGTTCAAATAACAATTCTTGGGAGCGCCGTCTCCTTCAAAACGAATATTCCCTTTAGCATGATCCCCGTAAATATATATACGTAATGTTGTTCCGTCTTCGATAAACAATGGGAGACGATCCTTTCCATACTTTAACGTTGCATACCCATGTTCGCCTTCTGTCAGCATCAATTTGGCATACCCCGAATCATCCACTTCAATTTCCCGTTCTTCCCCGTTAACTACCAACTCTGGCTGCACCCCCGAAGACCCGATAAGATTAAATTCCACAACTGTTTTCCGGGTATTACAACACCACATCAATAATATCAAGATCAATATTATACCACCAAATTTTCCCATCATCTAATGCGCCAATGTTACAATTTGCTAAATTAATTATAAATTCTTTTAACTCGAGTTGATATGAAGACTTTAACTTTTTATTAACGTATTGCATCCCATCATTTAAATCAAATCCGAAATAGATTTACATACGCTCAAAATGATCTTTCACGAGCCTATTCGCGAAAGCAATGGAAAAATCCCTTTAGGAAAGAATGACTACCCCACCAACTTTCCGTATGCACAAACTCCCTCCCCCTTTCGGGCTTTGATCCCGGAAAGGGGGAGGGAGTTTGGATATGTTTTTAAATTGGATATGTTTTTAAAACTGAAATCACCAATCATTTTACCGGGATCTTCTCTACCCTTCTCTGGTGGCGACCGCCTTCAAAATCGGTTGACAAGAAAACATCTACCACATTTTGGGCCTCTTCGTAAGCAATGAAACGAGCAGGCAATCCCACCACGTTTGCATCATTATGCTGACGAGCCAAAGCGGCAAGTTCCATATTCCAACACAAAGCACAACGGATACCTTGATGTTTATTGGCTGTCATAGAAATTCCGTTACCACTTCCGCAAATAGCAATTCCCCTTTCATACTCGCCGGACTCAACGGCCACAGCCATCGGATGAGCCGTATCCGGATAATCCATACTCTCGGCAGAATAAGCACCAAAATCCTTTACTTCATGACCTTTTTCTTGAAGATATTTTACCAACCGTTCCTTATACTCGTAACCGGCATGGTCACATGCTATCGCTATTTTCATCTCTTTAAAATTATTACCTTAACTACAAAATAAAAGTTGACTTGTTATAATTTGCAAGTTTACATAGAAACTTTTTAACTTGCAACTTGTAACCTGCCAACTTCTAACAAAAAAGGGACTCTTCCGAACCCCCTTTTTATCATCAAAGAATCAATTTATAACCCTTTCCGTGAACATTGATAATTTCCACAGACGGATCTTTCTTCAAATGTTTACGCAATTTCGTGATATAAACATCCATGCTTCTGGCATTAAAGTAATTGTCATCAGCCCAGATATTCTTCAAAGCGTAGTTTCTCTCCAACACCTTGTTCACATTCAAGCACAACAAACGAAGTAACTCAGACTCTTTCGTGGTCAATTTTTGTTCTTCTTCCCCGTCAAACAAAGTCTGTTTCTTAGAATTGAATGTTAACTTACCAATCTTGAAGATTTCTTGTTCATCTTCCGGCTTCAACCCGGTTGATCTTCTCAGGACAGCCTCGATACGCAGCAATAACTCTTCCATACTGAAAGGTTTACTCATGTAATCATCGGCTCCCAACTTGAATCCTTCCAACACATCTTCTTTCATCGACTTAGCTGTCAAGAAAATAATTGGAATTTCGCTATAGAGCTGTCTGATTTCTTTCGCAAGCGTAAAACCATCTTTTTTAGGCATCATCACGTCGAAAATGCAAATGTCAAACGGTTCGTTCAAAAACCTTTCATATGCAATCTCTCCATCCTCACATAAAACGGTCTCAAAACCTTTAGCTCTCAAATATTCTTTAAGAAGCATACCCAAGTTGGTATCATCCTCTGCCAATAAAATTTTAATTTTCTCATCCATAGCTATGTTGTTTTAAATAATTCTTATTCTTTAATTCTCAGTAAAAATATACGAATTTAAAAAAATAAGGTTCTCTTTATTTTTTGTTTTTTCACGGTTAAAGGTAAAATGATGTCAAAACAACTTCCCTTCTCAAGAGAACTTTCCACATCTATTCTCCCTCCATGAGCCTCAACAATTTTTTTCACATATGATAACCCCAAGCCGAATCCCTTCACGTCGTGCAAATTCCCCGTGGATATACGATAGAATCTTTCAAAGATCAACTTCTGATCTTTCTTAGCAATTCCTATGCCATTATCAATGACACTTATTACAATTTCTTTATCTTTATTACGAGTGTAAATGGTAATTTCCGGTGATTTCACACAATACTTTATCGCGTTATCCACGAGATTAGAAATCACGTTTGTTATATGCACCTCATCTGCAAGCACTTCATCTTGATCCGCCTCGAGATAAGCAGAGAATTTTCCCCCTTTATCCTCCACGCGTAAGCTAAATTTAGGCAATAAATCTTCAATCAACTGATTCATATTTATATTCTTTAGCTTCAACTTCATCCGAGTCTCCGTGAATAAGGCCGTTTGCAACACGCGCTCCACCTGGCATG
>ERZ779725.2017-NODE-2017-length-10332-cov-2.239272_pt1 | contig 10332 bp, 14 predicted proteins | sample MGYA00511890_ERZ779725 | MGnify/ENA primary metagenome ERZ779725 (study PRJEB29588, sample SAMEA2148549) | human gut metagenome | biome: human gut; feature: human-associated habitat; material: faeces | place: Denmark | collected 2008/2010 ...
AAAAGGCGGGAGTGGAGATAGAATACGTCGCCCGGGTAAGCTTCACGACCCGGCGGACGGCGAATAAGCAGAGAAAGCGCGCGGTAAGCCACGGCGTGCTTGCTTAAATCGTCGTAAACGATAAGCACGTCTTTGCCTTTTTCACGGAAGTATTCCGCCATCGCGCAACCTGCGTACGGCGCAACGTATTGAAGCGGTGCCGACTCGGAAGCCGACGCCGTAACGACAATCGTGTAGTCCATCGCGCCCGACTTTTCAAACTCCTCCACGATTCTTAAAACCGAAGTGTTCTTCTGTCCTATCGCGACGTAAATGCACATTACGTCCTTGCCTTTTTGGTTGATGATTGCGTCTATCGCGATTTCCGTTTTGCCTGTCTGGCGGTCGCCGATTATGAGTTCTCGCTGACCTCTGCCGATAGGAATCATGCCGTCTATTGCCTTAATTCCCGTCTGAAGCGGCACGGATACGCTTTTTCTTTCTATTATTCCGGGCGCTTCCGACTCGACGGGGCGGGTTTCACTCGTAAGTACAGGACCTTTGCCGTCCACGGGGATACCGAGCGCGTTTACGACTCTGCCTAAAAGAGCTTCGCCCACGGGTACGAACAAAACTTTGTCCGTTCTTTTAACCTTGCTGCCCTCGTGTATCTCGTTGTCGTCGGAAAGCACGGCTACGGAAACGGTTTCCTCTTCGAGGTTTTGCGCAACGCCGAAAGAGCCGTCTTCGAATTCTAATAGCTCGTTTGCCATGCAATTCCTAAGCCCGTAAACGCGGGCTATTCCGTCGCCCACCAAAATGACCGTACCCGTTTCCGTCATCTCGATACGGGTTTTGTAGTTTTTTATCTGTTCTCTGATAACGTTTGAGATTTCTTCCGCTCGTACGTTCATTCCGATATCACTTCCTTGATTTTTTGTATTTCGCTTCTTACGCTTCCGTCTATCACGTTGCCGTCTGCTTCTACGATAAGCCCGCCTATAAGGCGATTATCGACAAAAAACTCACATTCGACCTTGCGAGAAAACTTCTTTTCAAGCTTTAAGGCGAGCCTCTTTTTTTCGTTCTCGTCAAGCTCCGCCGCGCTTGTTACCTTTGCTTTTATCTTCTTTTCGCTCTCGGCGTAAAGCGTTTCGTACTCGCTTACGATATCGTAAAAAACCGATATCCTTTTCTTTTCGGTTAAAAGACACAAGAACGAAAGAACGTATTCTTTATCTTCGCCGAAAGCGCGTTTTAATAAGTCGAGTTTCTCTTCGAGCTTTATGTCCGGCGAGGAAAGGAACGATAAAAAGTCATTTTCGTTACGAAAAGCGTCCCGAACGGATAAAAGTTCTTCGTAATACTCTTTTTTCGCGTTTTCTTCGACGGACAACGAAAACAGAGCTTCGGCGTATTCCTTAGCTATTTTCGTCATCGTCTTCACCCATACTGTCTATTACCGAATCGACAATGGCTTTATGATCTTTTTCTGTTATCTCACGCGACAAAATCTTTTCGCTTATAGTAGCGGAAATAGAAGCGATTTCCTCCTTCATCTCTCGGCGAGCTTTGCGTTTTTCCTCGGCGGCGTCCTCTTCTGCTTTTCTTATTATGCCCGAAGCTTCCGTCTTTGCGTCGGCGATTATTCTGTCGCCGCTCCGCTTTGCCGACTTCACCGCGTCGTCTACAATGGCTTTCGCCTTATCGTCCGCGCCGGTGATTTTCTCGTCCCAGAGTTTTTTTGTTTCCTCCGCGTCGCTTCTTGCTTTTTCGGCGGCGGCGTAGCCCTCGTCCACGGCGTTTTTACGCTTTTCGAGAACGTTTTTAACGGGCTTATAGAGGAATTTTTTTATAATGAAAAACAATATCGCAAGGTTCGCGAGGGATATTAAAATCTGCCAAATATTGACCGATATAACCTCCAACGACTGCATTTTTGCTCCTTAGCCGCCTATCGCGTTCTTCAAAATAGCTACGAAGTTGCCGGGTGCAACGAATATCAAAAGAATAGCTATAACGAGCGCGTAAAGACCGGTTGTTTCCGCAACGCAGCAGCCGATAAGCATGGTAGAAGTTACCGCGCCCTGAGCTTCCGGTTGACGACCTATCGCTTCGCAAGCCTTAGCTACCGCCTGACCTTCGCCGATACCGGGTCCGATACCCGCGATCATCGCTATTCCCGCGCCGAGCGCGCAAAGCCCCAACATAATTCCGATTGCAAGTTCCATTTGTAAAACCTCCGTTTGTGGATTTTCCGTTTGTTTTTTTGTTTTGTGTATTTATTCGTACTTTTACCAAAAGTGCGTTTCTACCTTGTTTTTGCCTTATTTTGCCTCGTTTGCCTTGTTTTAAGCCTTTTGAGCGGCTTTTGCGGCTTCCTTTGCAGCCTTTTTTTCCGCTTTACGTCTTTGACGGGCGTAATATGCTTCCGCAGGAAAACCTCCGCCTACGTACATCATTGTGAGCGTTGCGAAGATATACGCCTGTAAAATTCCGCTGAACACGTCGAAGTAAACTGACAGCACCGCGGGCAAGCCGATTTGCAGCCAAGGGATTTCGCCCACAACGGGTATCCACCCTAAAAGCATCGAGCTAAGCCCTTGCAACGCCGTTGCAACAAGCACGGATATAACCGTACCCGATAAAACGTTTCCGTAGTGACGGAACGCCATCGACACGGGCGAAGCAAATTCGCTTATCACGTTGAGCGGAAACATTACGGGAACGGGTTCGCAAAACCCTTTCAGATACGTTACGGGACCCGCTTTGCACTTGTAAAAAGTGATGAGTATAAACACGAGTATCGCCCAACCCGCCGTTACGTTAAGGTCGGAAGTCGGCGGATAAAGCCCTAAAAGCGATGAGAGCGACGAGAACACGGACAATAATAAAACTGCGATTACAAACGCGCCGAAGCCCGCAAAATACGGTCCCATATTGCTCAAAACCATTTTATCGACCGTTTCCACCGCCATTTCCGCCAGGCGTTGCCTTTTTGTGGGAAACCGAGCGTCAAGTCCGTGCGTAAAAAAAAGACACACGCCTAAAATGGAAATCATAACGAGCCAGGAATTGATTTGCGTTTCCGTTATAGGCAAGTCCGCAAGCGGCATTTTTATCGTAAAATAGACAAGCGCGCCGCTTATATGCACGCCTTCCGTAGCCGGCGAAAACAACACCTTAAGCGTCATTCCCGCAACGAGCGGAAGCGTTATTATTAAGATGTATAAAACGTCTAAAATCTTAAACGCCGTAGATCTTTTTTTCATATCGTTTACCTTTGTCGGCAATTTATTCTTCCGTGCTTTCCGCTTGCTCGTCGCCGCTTTCTTTCACAGCTTCAAGCGACTTAACCTCGGGCTTTTCTTCCGCTGTATTTTCTTCCGTCCCCTCTCTTTTTACCGTCACGCTCGAAATGTTGCTTCCGAAAAGCGGACGGATAAACCTCATTATCAACGTCGGAAAAAACATGGGAATGACTACCGCCCAGGTATTGAACACGGGCAAAGCTATTCCGAGCGCAAGCACCGCCGCGAGTGCTATCATTCTGAGAATAAACGAAAGCTTAACGCGTTGCTGTCTGTCCTTAGGTTCGAGCGATTTGTTCGCGATTATCCCTTGCACGACTATGCCCATCACAAAGAAGTTGAGCGCGCCGGCAAACGAGGACAAAAGGCTGCCCGTCAACACGGTGTAGTCCCATTTTTTAATAATAACGAACACGGCGTTCATAACGGCGGAAAAACCGAACGTCCACGCCGTGACGAACAAAGTTTCTTTCATTACCGTTTTATCCGGCTTAATCATAATCCTCTCCGTTTTGCGGCAAAGCTCGATTAAAGAATTTTTCACTTTTTGCCGCTACGATAAATTTTATCATACATGCGCAAAAAAGTCAATGTCAAAAGCCAAAAAAAACATTGCAAATTTTTTGTTTTTGTCGAATTGTCCGAAAAAAACGCCGACGCCTGCAAAACGCAAACGCCGACGGGTATATAAGCTCATTTTTCTTTACTTTTTTTATGAGAAATAAACTTTCTTTTTGCCACTGCTTCCGCAATTATTATCCCAAAAACCCAGAAAAAACCTAAAAGCGCAAAGCCCTTTCTTTCTCCCGTCGCCCGCCCTATCGCCGCGCATGTAAGCATCGATATAAAAAGCAGTATCGCCGTGCCGACAATAACGATAACAATATCCGCCGCTTCCATATTTTTTCCTCTCCTAAGATTCCTTACTTATATTGTAATCGCACAATATGCGATAGTCAAGCAAATAATCACCTAATATGCGATAATTTTATTTAAGAAAGGCAAAAATATTATTGAAAAAGTAAGCGAGGGCAACATGGAACTAAAAGACATACAAGCAAGATTAAGGGAAGCGATAAGGAACTCCAAATACACGCAAAAAGAGTTGGCACAGCTTATAGGCGTATCGCCGCAGACCGTATCGAAGTACATGAAGAACAATTTTTTCCCCGCGCTCGACACTCTCGCCCGGCTATGCCGCGTTCTCGACGTAAAATCCGACTACATTCTCGGTCTTTCGGAATACTGATTTTTTTTAAAAAATGTTTGACAAATATAAAAAAATGTGCTAACATTGTTATACGGTATCAATTGATACTATATCTTTTTACTCAAGGAGAAAGCCGCGTGAGTGAAAGCGAATATCGACAAAAAATAGCGGCGTTTCTCGCTCAAGCACAAGAAAACGCCGAAATCATATTTTCCGTAGACCCGGAAGAACGGCAAAAAAACAAAGATTTTTTATTGAAGTTTAATATCAAAGAAAACGACCGCATAAGTATTATAAAAGAACTAACTACCGAGGACTTTTGCGAAGAGATATTCGAAAGGATAAAAGACCGGTCTGTTTTCGGAAATCTCTACGTTTTTAAAAAAGATAAAGAATTACAAGAAAGACAAACAAACGATAAAAGACTCGTATCAATCTACATAAAGTTACAATTGTTTAATATGAGAGACGGAAAGGCAACTTTCGTAGTATCCTTTCACGAAGCAGAAAAACAGCTGAAGCTTTTCTTCAAAACGAGGTAGAAAAATGAATAAAACAATTTGCACGCATTGCGGAAAACACGTCGATTACGCTTTAGCCGAAAGAAAAGCCGAAGCGGTAATCAAAAACGAAAAAATCATTTACAACGAAAAGTATGCGGTTTGCGCGGAGTGCGGAAGAGAAGTTTACGCCGAAGGGCTTGAAGATATCAACGTGCTTGCTGCAATCGAAGCATACGAAAAAAAGCACAATTTAATCACCGTTTCGGAAATAGAAAAATTATTAAAAAAATACGATATCGGCAAAAAGCCCCTTTCTCTGTTGCTCGGCTGGGGAGAAGTAACTTTGACGCGTTTTCTGGAAGGAAAAATACCGACATTACAATATTCCGAACGACTAAAATGTTTGAAAAACGCCGACTGTTTTTCAAACATTTTAGAAGAAAACAGCGACAGAATAACGCCGACGGCTTACAAAAAAGCCAAAGCCGCACTTGAAAATACGGAGCAAGCGGAAAAAATAAATATTTCGAGGGTTGCTCTTTTAAAACCCTATCCGCTATACTCTTACAACGTATCGTTTAAAGGAGGTTTCGCATGTACGAATCAAAGCTGTCCTTGTTAAAGTATTCCGTAGACAAGATATTTTTCGAAGTTAACGACGAATACGACTATTCGAAAGCCAAAGAAATAAAACTTAATCAAGACTTGAACAAAACGATAAATAAAATCGACGAAAACACTTTTAAGACAACGCTCAATTTTAAAATATACGGCACCGAAGAAATTCCCGTTCCGTTTACCTTAAGCATAAGTATATCGGGCTTATTCGGGCTTGAAGATTGGGAAAGCGAAAAAAACAAACAAATAGCCGAAAAAAACACGGTTGCGATACTTTTCCCTTTTCTCCGCTCGCTAATCGCAACGGTTACTGCAAACTGTTCCGTCCCGCCATACGTCATGCCCGTAATAAACGTAAACGCTTTCATTTCCGACAACAAATAACAACGAAAAACAAGAAAACACCTTGGCAAAACGCCGAGGTGCTTTTCTTACGACTAAAATTCGCGACAAAAAATACATATGAAAAAAGAGCCTTGCGGCTCTTTTTCTTACTCGCCCTTAAAGGGAAGAAGGGCAACGATTCTTGCTTTTTTGATAGCTTCGGAAAGTTCTCTCTGGTGCTTAGCGCAGACACCGGTCATACGGCGGGGAAGAATTTTCCCTTTTTCCGTAATGAACTTTTTGAGCTTAGCGGAATCCTTATAGTCGATATGTTCGGCTTTTTCCACGCAGAAGGTGCAGACTTTTTTTCTGCTGATTCTTCTCGTGGGTTTTTTAACTTTATTTTCTTCCATGTTAAAACTCCTTAATTAAACTTAGAACGGCAAACCGTCGTCATCGTCGGCGACAGGTTCAAGCCGAGGTTTTTCTCTGCCCTGCGGACGGGCGGAAATTTCCTCGTCACCTATGGACCTCGAAGAGAGGAATTCCACGCCGCCGACGCCGTCGGCAACGATATCCGTAACGTTTCTTTTAACTCCGTCTTTGTCTTCGTAGGAACGGTTCTGCAAGCTGCCGCTGATTGCGACCTTGCTGCCTTTTTTAAGGTATTTTCCGCAGTTTTCCGCCTGAGTACGCCAAACCGTTATGTTAAAATAATCGGTTTCTCTCGTACCGTCGCTACCCGAGTAAATTCTGTTTACCGCGATAGCAAAGCGGCAGACTTTTATCCCGCTTGCGGTTTCCGCAAGTTCGGGGTCACGCGTTAAATTACCGATAAGGAATACCTTGTTCATAATAATCTCCTACTTTAGTGATAGTTGTTATTTTACGCGTTACGAACGGTAACAAGCCTTCTCATAACGTTCTCGGTGATACCCGCAACCCTGTCAAGCTCCTTAATGAAGCTCGGTTCGGATTCGAACGTGAGAAGAACGTAATACCCTTCGGGCTTGTCGTTGATGAGATAAGCAAGCTTTTTTGCGCCCCACTTATCGGAACCTTCGACTACGCCGCCGTTATCCTTAACGAGCTGCTCGAACTTAGCTATGATAGCTTCCTTAGCTTCGTCCGCGATCGCATTGTCGAGAATATAAAGCATTTCGTACTTTTTCATGTGTTTTACCTCCCGGTCTTATTCGGTCCGGCACAGCCGCCGGACAAGGCGTATTAAACGGAAAAATCCGCCTATCAAAGCCCGAGTTTACCCCGAGCTTTGATATTTTAACAGATTATAATAATTTTGTCAAACGTTTTTAGCGTTTTACAGGCATTTAGCCACCGATAGCACTCGCTTGCTTTTTCAATTCGTAAGCTTTGGTAACGAGTTCGGTCAAAAGCGCGGAAGTAGTCATTCCTTTCCAAGTATCATTGCCGAGAATGTAAGTCAATGCGCCCTCAACGGTTGTGCCGTCGGTGTCATCTACAACCGTTCCCAAATCGATTATGCCATACTTCGCCATTGTTTCGATAGAGGACGTTGTAAGCTTAGTCTTCATTTCGTTCGCGGCATTGCCGATTGTAACGTCTTTTATAAGGTTCAACGGGTTATTCTCGTCATCGATTTTAATGATTTCCTTAACCTTCATCACATTGACTTTTTCTTGAAGAGCTTCGCCCGTTATTTCGCCTATCTTGAAGTCGGCTACCGCAAGAGCAACGCCGGTCACGGCTGTTTCGCCGTTTTTCCAAACTCTCTTGCCCTCGCTGTCGGTAGTATAGGTATAACCCATAACTTCGCCGACTAAAACGTTGTCGATACCGCTTGCAAGTTCGCCTATCGGGGTGTTGCCCACGATTTTGAGAACCTTGTTGCCGTTTACCGCAGTTTCGCCTAAAACGTCGGTTATCGTCCAGCCTTTGACAGTCGCTTCGAGGTTATCGAGGTCGCCTATCGTTTCGGAAGCCATCTTAGCCATAACGCCCGTAACGGTCGCTCCTCCGTTCTTCCAGGTGTTAGTAGTTTCGTCGTAGGTGTAACCTAAGATTTCACCTATCTTCCAGCCGTCAATGGTCGTCATATTGAGGTTGCCTATCTTTTCGCTTGCGACTTTGCCGAGAACGCCTTTAACTTCCGTTTCGCCGTCCATCCAGACGTTAGTCGTTTCGTCGTAAGTGTAACCTAAAACTTCGCCGACCTGAACGTCCTTAACGGCGTCGAGAATTATCGTGTAAGCGTTGCCCGTCATAATGCCGCCGACGGTGAGCGAATACATCGTCTTTTTGAGTACGCCTTCCGCGCCCGTGCCGAAGTCGTATTCCGCGCCGTCCTTATCGAGCCACTTGCCTTCCGAGTAAGTGTTGTTGCCGCCGTCGAAGATATAGCCGAGCATTACTTTGCCGAACATTTCGTCGCCGAACACGTAATCGCTGCCGTTAGCCTTTAATCCGTCGTAAACCGCTTTGGGCGTAACGTTAAGAACAGCTTCGAGAAGAGCCGAGTACGTGCCTGTCGCCGCGTAAGTTTCGCCGTCGAAGGATACGCTGCCCGAATAGAACGCGGGCATCTTGTTTGCGACAACCGTCATTACGTCTTTAAGATACGCGCCGAACGGCTTGTTTATTTTGCCCTTTATCCAGCCTAAGTTAGTTGCGTTTTTAACGAGTTCGTAAAGGGTAATGTTGTAATAATCGTTCATGAGAACGTCAAATCCGCCGGTTACGACGTACTTGCCGTCAATTAGTTCGTACTCCTGGTTGACGCCGAGTCTGTCCGCAACCTTTTTGACGATATCCGCGGCGGCGTCGCCTACGCTTATCGAAGCGCATATACTCTTAACGCCGTCCTTGAAGCCTTTTCTGAAGTCGTTGAGCTTGACGGAAAGAATCTTTCTTACGGCGTCTTTACCGTAAGGAACTTCCGCCGCAACGTCAAAGGAAGTGCCTGCGATTGAATTGATAAGTTCCTGTACGTCGTTTACCGAAAGCTTGCCGAGCTTGTCGAAAGTCAAATCCTTAAACGTGACCTTACCGGTAGAGCAATCGATAATATCGTTCACGCTTACGGCAAACAAAGCCTTCATGACCGCCGACTGCTTGACTTCGTCTTTCTTGATAAATCCGCTTACGACGTCGCCTATCGTCGTCGCTCCGAAAACAGCCTCTACGGACTTCTTTTCGAGTGCCAAACCAACGTAATCGGGAATCGTAACGCTGCCTATAACGTTAAGCGCGGAGTTAGACGCCCACTTATCGTAGAAGAGCGAAATCGCGCTACCGAGAGCAACTCCGTCGAATTTTTCCGTTATCCTATTATATATAGCGTTTGCGTTTTTGTCCTTTACGGTTGCAACGTCCGCCACTATTCCGCCGACGGTTACGCCGTACACGGCTTTTACGAATTCGTTGCCTTCGTACTTATCGGGTACGATATCGCCGAGCAAGTCGCCGAGAGTTATCTTTTCGAGCGCGCCGGACACGGATTTTTTACCGAGGAATATTCCCGCAACGTCGCAAAGTTCCAACGAACAAATCGATTTGGTAACGGAAAGCTCGGTGTACTTATCCGTAAAGAGAGAAACGATGTCGCCGAAAGAAGTGTCGCCGTAAACGGTAACGAGATAATCGTATACCGCAGCCTTCTTGTCGGTTTTGTCGGTTATTATATCGATAATGCCTTTTACGGAAATATCGTAAGTGTTGACAACAAACTTGTTTCCGTTCCACTTTTCGGGCATAAAGGACTTAATAAGTCCTCCGACCGTAACGCCGCCGAACACCCTCTCCGCACTCTTTTTGCCGAGCGCGAACGAAACATAATCCATCACGGCGATTTCGCCTGCCGTTTTAAGCGGGCTTATCTTTTCGTAATCGGCGTAGAAAAGTTCTACAATGCTTCCCGTCGGAACCGTGCCGAACAAGGCGTAAATATCGTCGAAAAGCGCGTTACCGTCCTTCGTCTTGACAAAGTCCGCAACGATGTTTATAACGTTGCTTACCGTCACCGCGTAAACGGCTTTTACAAGTTCGTTGTCCTCATACTTGTCTGGAATAAACGAACCGAGAAGTTCTCCGAACGTTATCGCGCCGACGGTTGCGTCAATCGACTTTTTGCCGACGAACATATCGAGGTAATCGGTGAAGAGAATGTCGCCCACAGCCCTTAAAGCGGAGTTAGCCGCCCAATCGGGGTAGAAGAGAGCGATTGCGCTGCCGAGAATAATGCCGTCGAGCTGTTTGCCGACTCTTTCGTAAATAGGATTGAAGTCTTTCGTTTTTATAAAGTCCGCCGTGTAGCGTACTATTCCGCCGACGGTAACGTCGTAAACGGCTTTGACGAATTCGTTGTTTTCGTACTTATCGGGTACGAATGATTCTATGAGTTCGCCTA
>ERZ779725.2018-NODE-2018-length-10331-cov-2.590308_pt1 | contig 10331 bp, 6 predicted proteins | sample MGYA00511890_ERZ779725 | MGnify/ENA primary metagenome ERZ779725 (study PRJEB29588, sample SAMEA2148549) | human gut metagenome | biome: human gut; feature: human-associated habitat; material: faeces | place: Denmark | collected 2008/2010 ...
CAGCATCAAGCCCTTGTTTGAGCCTTATAAGGCGAGTTTGGGCGACTGCTGACAAATCAGCGTGCGAACCGAATAGAAAGTGTAGCGAGTTTCAACTCCTACCCAGCATAGTGGCAAGAGCGGGTGGGGCTTTGGTTAGTTCTTCTTAATACGGAACTTTCCGTTGGAGATATATTGTGTAGCTTCTTCTTTTTTCACATGCACGGCTTTGATCGGAACTTGCATTTCCTTCTGCATAGGGAGGGAGAAAATGAATTCACTTCCTTCGCCGACCTTACTGTTGAGGGTGATATTCTCACCATGCGCCTTGATGATCTCTTTTGTGATGGCAAGTCCGAGACCGGTTCCGGTCTTATCCTTTCCGCGGCTTGGATCCGTTTTATAGAAACGGTCAAATACTTTCTTGATCGATTCCGGTGGAATTCCGACACCTTCATCCTTGACACTGACAAAGATCTTATCGGATTTTTCTGTGACCTGAACTGTAATCTGTCTGCCTTCTGGGGTGAATTTGATCGCATTGTCAACCAGATTGTAGATAACCTGCTGGATTCTTGTACGATCTGCGTAGACAATGGTATTGTCGGTATGGAAGATTGCATGCAGATAAATGCCTTTGTCCTGACAACGACCTTCAAAGGTGTTGATCGTAGGAAGGATAATGCTCTTGATATCAAAATTCGACTTATCAAGCTGAAGGTCAAAGGAGTCGAAGTTGTTTAGTTCCAGAAGTCCCTGTGTCAGCTTGGTCAGACGTTTTGTCTCATTTAATACGATCTGTAGATATTTCTCATGCTTATCCGGTGGAATTGTTCCATCGATCATGGCTTCGATATATCCCTTGATCGAGGTCAGAGGAGAACGGAAGTCGTGGGATATATTGGAAATGAAAGACTTTCGGTATTCATTGGAACGACTCAGCTCGTCTGCCATTTCCTCCATATATCGTGCCAGTTCACCAAATTCATTATCGGTATGAACATCAATTCGCGCATTGAAATTTCCGGTGGCATATTGCTTGGAGGTTGCAATGATTTCACGGATTGGTTTTAATGTACTGTTCGTGATCAGCATTAAGGCGATCAGAGACAACACCACAATGACCAGAAATGGCATATAGGTGGATGCAAATGTTTTCTGCGCAATATCCTTGATAAACTGCAGTGACAAGTGAATGGACAGCAGTCCTGCATAGGATTTATCCTGATAAACAGGGGTGCTGAGGCTTAAGGTTTTTGCTGAAAAGCAGCCATTCAGTGTACCGGTTTTTACTGTCTGGGAATATATATCCGTCCGGTCATAAAAATCAGTGATCATCATATCTTTTGCAGCAGGACTTTCACTGTTTGAACAGTATATGATCTCACCATTTGCAGTAGAAAGCCAGATCTCTGCGTCCATATCAGCCGCATGTTCATCCAGTTTCTGATAAAACGTATCCTTATCGATCAGACCGTTCATATAATCCGTTACGGTGGTGCTGATGATAAGCTTGGATTCTGTTTTCAGATTTTGTTCTGTGTTGCTTAGCAGCTTTGACTGTGTCATATTGACGGTATACAGAGCAAGTACACTGAAGATTACAATGACCAGCAGGACAAAGCCGACAACAATCTTATCAAAAATCGTTTTTTTCATGGTTATTTAACCTCAAATTTGTAACCGATTCCCCATACTGTAAAAATGGACCAGTTATATTTATCGGTCAGTTTTTCACGCAGACGTTTGATGTGTACATCAACGGTACGGGTGTCACTTGTATCACCGATGTATTCATAGCCCCAGATATGGTCTAAAAGCTGTTCTCTGGTAAATACCTGATTTGGACGGCTTGCAAGGAAATATAGCAGTTCCAGTTCTTTTGGCGGCATTTCCAGATTTTTGCCCTCTAATGTAACGGTATAATTTGAAATATTAACGACCAGATTATCATACTCAACATAGGTGCCGATATGATCGGCGTTTGTCGGATTATAGTTCTGGGAATTATCCGTCCGTGAGTTGCAGCGACGAAGCAATGCACCGACACGGGCAACCAGTTCGTTGGAATCGAAAGGTTTTACGATGTAATCATCGGCGCCGATCTTAAGTCCGAGCACCTTGTCAAATACCTCGCCTTTTGCGGATAACATGATGATCGGTACATTTGACTGCTTTCTGATCTCGGTACATACCTGATAGCCGTCCATGCCCGGGAGCATAACATCTAAGAGGATGAGATTTGGCATAAATTCGACAAATGCCTCCAGGGCAGAAGCTCCATCTGTGGCAATCTGTGTTTCATAACATTCTTTATTCAGATAAAGGGAGATCAGTTCGGCGATGTTTTCGTCATCGTCAACGATCAATATTTTTTCTTTGTCCATATAGTTCTCCTTGTTGATATATATTTTATAACTCTACAATCGTAACGCCGGCTTCGCCTTCGCCGTACTCACCCAGACGGAAGGATTTGACATATGACTGCTTACGCAGATAGTCGTGGATACCCTTTCGGAGTGCTCCGGTGCCTTTGCCGTGGATGATCCTTACCTTGTGCAGGTGTGCCATCATGGCATCATCGAGATAACGGTCAACCAAAGAGGTAGCTTCGGCTACAGTCATGCCGAGTACATTGATCTCCGGCTGAATGTTTAAAGCCTTGCCCATTCCACGTTTATTATTGATCGATACCTGAGCGTTGTTCTGCTTTGGTGTCTCGATGATCACAAGATCAGAAGCAGGAAGCAGAGAGCTTAAGATGCCCATCTGAACCTTGATATTTCCCTTCGAATCAGCAGGAGCAGTAACCGTTCCTGTTGTATCCATGCTGATAACATGCACGGTGTCTCCGGCCTTGAAATCCTTTGCCGTATGATGGGAGGTCATGGATTTGCGTTTTTCCGGCGTCATCTTCCGGTAATCGTCCATCTTGGTACGGAGCTTTTTTCGTTCATTCTCCATCGTGCTTGCATCTGCTTTATGAGGATTTGTTGTCCATTTATTATATTTTTTAATGGCTGAATCCGCCATTTCCTTTGCTTCTTCCAGAATATCCGCCGCTTCTTCTCTTGCATCTGCAAGAATCTGAGCCTTCTTGGCAGAGAGTTCATCATCCTTTGCCTTTGCCCGTTCCTGAAGCTGTCTGGCTTCTTCCTTGAACCGTGCGATCTCCGCTCTGTCTCGTTCAATCTCTTTTCGGCTGTTTTCCAGATCGGACAGCAGTGTTTCGAAATCAACCTTGTTGCTGTCGATATTTGTCTTTGCCCGTTCGATGATATCGTCGGATAAGCCTAATTTCTTAGATATTGCAAATGCATTTGATTTGCCGGGAATACCGATAATAAGTCGGTAAGTCGGCATCAGTGTCGCTACGTCGAATTCGCAGCTTGCATTCTGAACGCCCGGAGTCGACATGGCAAATAACTTCAGTTCGCTGTAGTGCGTGGTAGCCATGCAGCGGATGCCCTGATCATTTAAGCTGCTTAAGATCGCGATCGCAAGGGCAGCACCTTCGACCGGATCGGTTCCGCCGCCAAGCTCATCGAAAAGGCACAGCGTGTTTGGTGTCACATGGTTCATGATATATACGACATTGCTCATATGGGAGGAGAAGGTCGAGAGACTCTGCTCGATGCTCTGTTCGTCTCCGATATCGGCAAATACATCATCAAATACATTCAGTCTGGAACCATCCAGTGCCGGAATATGAAGTCCGGACTGTCCCATCAGAGTAAACAGACCCAGTGTTTTTAAGGATACGGTCTTACCACCGGTATTTGGACCGGTAATGATCAGCAGGTTGTAGTCCTCACCCAGCTTGATGTCAACCGGAACAACGGTATGTTTGTCTAAAAGTGGATGGCGTCCCTGCTTGATATCTACGATGCCGTCTGTATTAAAGATCGGCTCGGTTCCCTTATAGGATCTTGCAAAATTCGCTCTTGCAAATATAAAGTCAAGATCGGTCAACGTCTCAAAGTCAAATTTTATATTTTCGTATTCAGATGCTGCCTGCGCTGACAGGTTCTCAAGAATTTTTTCAATCTCTGCCAGCTCCTGATTATCCAGCTCTTTTAACTGGTTGTTCAGATTAACTACCGCCAGAGGTTCGATAAATACAGTATTTCCACTGGAAGACTGGTCATGGATCATGCCCGGAAAGCTGTTCTTATATTCCTGCTTGACCGGGATACAGTATCTTCCATTACGCATCGTGATCAGATTATCCTGAAACATCGTCTGCTTGCTCTGGTCGGTTACAAGTTTGTTCAACTGGTTATGTAACTTTTCATTTGTCAGTTTTTTGTTCCGTCTGACCGCCTTCAGACCGGACGATGCATCGTCTGCGATCTCGGATTCTGACAGGATACAGCGGTGGATCTCCTGACTTAAATGTTCTAGCGGAACAAGTTCCATGAAGCGGGAGTAGAGGCTGTCATGTGCCTTTTCCTCGTTATCATCGTTGCTGCCATATTGTCTGGCAGATAATGCCATATCAAGGACACTTCCGATATCTAACAGTTCCTTGATGCCGAGTGCTCCCTGAACCTCCAGTCGCTTGATCGAAGCGCCGATATCACGGAGACCGGCAAATGACAGGTTGCCCTGTGTATTCAGCCGGATCAGAGCATCTCTTGTTTCCTGCTGTAAGGTCTGGATCAGTGCCGGATCCCTGCGGGGCTTCAGGCGTTCACATTTTCGTTTTGCCATCGGGGATGCCGCGTAGGAGGTCAGCATTTCTACAATTTTATTATATTCTAAAAGTCTTAAAGTCCTTAAATTCATATCATTTTCTCCATCTTAAATGCACAAATACGCATACACAATCCATTATAAACAGTTTGCCTGTGACTGTCCAGTGTGGGTTGGCGCCGGAAACCTATATGTTGTTTCAACTTATATGTTATACTTGCCGGACAAGAAGAAACTAGAAGAATTTATGTTAAAAGAGATAGAAGAAATGGGAATGTAGAGATAAGCACCTTAGCTAATGATTGTTAAGGTGCTTTTTGTATGTCCTTAAAAAAGAAGAAAGCTCCGGCAAAATTTCCATGCATAGACTTGCAAAGCAGGACATATAAATAATGGTATAGAGATTGACAAGGGTAAAGATAGAGCCGAAAAATGACATTGTGAAGGGAGCGGTGAGATGAGAGGACAAAGATGGCTGCGTATTCTGGCAGGGGTGTTGACTGTGGTAGTTGGGCTGAGTTTGTTTGCCGGATGCAGTTTTTATAAGGTGAAAGAAGATGGTGAAGCTCTGACTTACGATATCTGTGACGACACCATGCTGCCGGAGGAGTTGTTGAGCGTCATTAACAGCAAAAAAGAAGAACCGTTTAATCTGACATATTCAAACAACACTTACACATATATTGTGATCTGCAGCGGCAGGCAGAATCGGGATGATGTTGGCGTGGTTGTAGATAAGATGTATATGGATGAAAATGCTATTTACATCGAATCGGTTCTTAGGCAGACGGCGACACCATCAGATGCAGTAAGTAAGGATACGGTATCGTATCCATATATAGTTCTTCGGATCGCACGGACAACGACACCGGTTGTATTTAAAAATTAGAAAATAGTATGGGGGTATCATATGGAACTTGTAAAAAATAAACTCAGTACAACGATTTTAAAGACTTCTAAGTATTCGCAGTTTACGATCAATGATGATTTTAATGTACCGGATGCAAAAGACGATATGGAACGGATCATTGCAAGTACAGGAAATGTCCTTTTAGATGATGTAGAGACATTGGAGAATAAGGTGCGGATATCAGGAACAGTTGTATTTAAAGTCCTGTATCAGACAGTTGGTGAAGATGTTCGGTTTGAAACCTATGAGGGTGATGTTCCATTTGAGGAATCCATCAATATGGATGGCATACTTGCCGGTGATAAGGTCGATGTCAGCTGCGTGCTGGAAGATCTGTACATAACCATGATCAATTCAAGAAAATTTGAAGTTCGTGGGCTGGTTGACATGAAACTGTGGGCTATGGATTCCGTAGAGCTGTCCGGGGCAACCGGATTGTTAAACGGATCGGGAATCGAATGCAGGAATGAGCAGATCCCATTTACAAATAATGTGGCATCTGTAAAAGATATATTGAAGGTAAAAGAAGATTTCGAGATCGCTGCCAATAAACCAAACATCGGTCGGGTGCTTTGGAGCCGGGTGTCCTTCTATGGCATCGAGACAAAGGTTGTAGATGGGGGAATAAATATCAAAGGACAGATGGACCTGTTTGTAATCTATCTGGCGGAGGAGCCCGGCGTACCGATGCAGTATCTGAATGAGAGCCGGGAATTTGAAGGTCTGATCCCTTGCGAAGAAGCAAATGAAGGAATGATCCTGGATGACCGCATCACGATGGGAAAAGGAGAAGTCAGTGTGCGTGCTGACAATGACGGAGAAGACCGTGTGCTTCAAGTTGAATATAATCTTCATACAGATATGAAGATTTATGAAGATATGGAGCTTTCTATCATCGGGGGTATGTTCTCTCCGTCGGCAAATGTAGAAACAATCTGTGAACAGTTTCCATTTGAGAATCTTCAGATAAAAAATAATGCCAAGACAAAAGTCGTACATAAAGAGCGAATCAAGAGCAGCTTCCCGAAGATCCTGCAGATCGTATATGCAACCGGAACAGTTGAGATCGATGAGGTAAAAGCAGGAGAGGACAGCATTGATATATCAGGTGCGGTAAAAGCTGAAATACTCTATGTATCAGCAGAGGATAGCAAGCCGTTACAGCAGATTGAAACGGCGATACCATTCAATTATCAAGTGGAATCCGTACCATTTGTCAATCAGGATTCAATCCGTATCAATCCATCCGTTGACCAGATTACAGCCCAGATGTTGAATTCCGATGAGGTGGAGATCAAGGCGGTGATCAATATGAATGTTACGGTATTTGCACCGGGTTCTGTGGACGTCATTACCGATATGAATATCCTGCCGATCGACTGGAATAAGAAGGCAGCCATGCCGGGTATGGTTGGATATGTTGTAAAAGAAGGCGACAGTATCTGGTCTATTGCCAAAGAATATTTTTCCAGCCTGGATTCCATCCGAACCATCAACCATCTGGAAAGCGACGAGGTAACACCGGGTGAGAAACTATTGATCGTAAAATGTTAGCAATATAAAAATCCCCACCTGTCTCCACCATCGTGCCGGAGACAGGCGGGGATTTATTTTTCAATCCAAAATCTTCGTGCAAATCCTATTGAAAAATGTTATCATCTGTATATGAGGTATTGATAAAAATTCCCAACAATGGGGCAAAGCACGGAGGGTAATACATGCTGGAACAATCTTACTACGATGAGGCTGATAAGATTATTGCTGCATATGGGACAGAGCCAAGATTTCTGATCCCGATCATTCAGGATATTCAGAGCGAATATAAGTATCTTCCGCCGGAATTATTACGATATGTGGCGGACAAACTGAATATCGCAGAGGCAAAAGCTTACAGCGTAGCAACATTCTATGAGAACTTTTCATTTGATGCAAAAGGAAAGTTCATTCTTAAGGTGTGCGATGGAACCGCATGCCATGTCAGAAAATCCATGGATATCTTAAATCAATTGTATAAAGAACTTGGATTGTCAAAAGAGAAACACACAACAGATGATATGATGTTCACATTAGAGACAGTATCATGTCTTGGCGCATGCGGACTCGCACCGGTCATGACGGTAAACGATGTTGTTCATCCGGCTATGACACCGGAGAAAGTAACTGCATTGATAGCAGAATTGAAGGAGGGTGCGAATGAATAGAATAACAAATGTATCGGAGCTTGACGCAGCAGTAAAACAGGCAGAAGAGATGTTGCATGCGGATTCGCACAGGATCCTTGTCTGTGCAGGAACCGGATGTCTGGCGGGTGGCTCTCAGAAAATATACGATCGGTTCTGCGAGATGGCGAAGCAGTCGGAGGGCGTGAAGGTAGAATTTGTCCCGGAGGCGGAGGATACAGTTATAAAAGAATCCTGTCATGTCGGCGTGAAGAAAAGCGGCTGTCATGGTTTCTGCGAGATGGGGCCGCTTGTGCGGATCGAGCCATATAATTATATCTACATAAAAGTAAAGGAAGAAGACTGCGAGGAGATCTTCAACGAGACGATCCTGCATGGAAGACCGGTAGAGCGTCTGATGTATCACAAGGATGGTATTGTCTACAGACAGCAGGAAGAAATTCCATTTTATAAGAAACAGACCAGACTGGTACTGAAAAACTGCGGACATATCGATGCAGAAAATATCAATGAATATCTTGCGGTCGGTGGATATCAGGCACTTCGTAAGGTGTTATTTACCATGGAGCCTCCGGAAGTTATTCAGGTCATCAGTGACTCCAATCTGCGTGGACGTGGAGGCGGTGGTTTCCCGACCGGATACAAATGGCAGCAGGTTGCCAGACAGGCGGAGAAAATCCGATATGTTGTCTGCAATGGTGATGAGGGAGATCCGGGTGCGTTTATGGATCGAAGCGTGATGGAAGGCGATCCGCATAAGATGTTAGAGGGTATGATCATTGCTGCATATGCGGTTGGTGCGCAGGAGGGATATGTCTATGTAAGAGCAGAATATCCGCTGGCAGTCAGCCGTTTGAAGACAGCGATCGCACAGGCAGAGGAAGCTGGCTTCCTTGGTGAGAATATCTTAGGCTCCGGTTTCTCTTTCCATATACATATCAATCGTGGTGCGGGAGCATTTGTCTGCGGAGAAGGAAGTGCGCTCACGGCATCGATCGAGGGACAGCGCGGAATGCCGAGAACCAAGCCGCCAAGAACCGTAGAGCAGGGCTTATTTGCCAAGCCGACGGTTCTGAACAATGTAGAAACCTATGCAAATGTGTCCATGATCATTTTAAATGGTGCAGACTGGTACAAGTCGATCGGACCGGAGAAAAGTCCGGGAACAAAGGCATTTGCATTGACCGGAAGTGTAAAGAATACGGGACTGATCGAGGTACCGATGGGAACAAAGCTACGTGAGATCGTGTATGATATCGGCGGTGGTTTAAAGGATGACATCCCATTAAAGGCAGTTCAGATCGGTGGACCATCCGGTGGCTGTCTGGTGACGGATGATCTGGAGGTCAGTCTGGATTTTGATTCATTAAAGAGTAAAGGAGCGATGATCGGTTCAGGTGGTCTGGTTGTTATGGATGAGAATACCTGTCTGGTTGAGGTAGCCCGTTTCTTTATGAACTTTACACAGAACGAGAGCTGCGGCAAATGCGTTCCATGCCGTGAAGGAACCAAGCGGATGCTTGAGATCCTGGAGCGGATCGTTGCCGGAAATGGTACGTTAGAGGATCTGGATCTGTTAGAGGAACTGGGACAGGCAATCACCGACACAGCCCTTTGTGGACTTGGTAAGAGCGCAGCCCTTCCGGTACTCAGTACGCTGAAGAATTTCCGTCAGGAATACATCGAGCATGTGGTTGACAAACGATGCAGAACCGGAAACTGTAAAGCACTGGTTCGCTATAAGATCGATCCGGAAGCATGTAAGGGCTGTTCCAAATGTGCGAGAAACTGTCCGGTCGGTGCGATCACAGGTGAGATCCGGAAACCATTTGTCATTGATACAGCCAAATGCATCAAGTGTGGTGCATGTATCGATAATTGTGCGTTCCATGCAGTATATACAGAGAATTAAGGAGGGAGACGAACATGGATTATATTACGATCAATTCAATCAAAGTGCCGATCGAGGGCGAGAAGAATGTTCTGTCTCTGATCCGAAAGGCGGGGATCGATATCCCGACATTCTGTTATCATTCAGAATTATCCATTTATGGCGCATGTCGTATGTGCGTGGTAGAAGATGACAGAGGAAAAATATTTGCAGCATGCTCCGAGACACCGAGAGCGGGCATGGTGATCTATACGAATACAAAGAAAGTGCAGCAGTACAGAAAGCTTATTATCGAGCTGTTGTTATCCTCTCATTGCAGAGACTGTACGACCTGCCAGAAGAATGGCATGTGTGCGCTCCAGTCACTTGCCTATAAGGTTGGTGTGCATGCGGTTCGTTTCCTGAATAATAAAAAAGAAGAAAAGATCGATATGAGTTCACCATCTATCGTCCGGGATCCAAATAAATGTATCCTGTGCGGTGATTGTGTGCGTACCTGCGATGAGATTCAGGGACTTGGTGTTATCGATTTTGCATTCCGTGGTTCGAAAATGAAGGTGCAGCCGGCATTTGACAAGCCGCTTGCAGAGACAGACTGTGTAGGATGCGGACAATGTGCAGTTGTCTGCCCGACCGCAGCAATCTCGATCCGTACCAATGTAACCGATATTTGGGA
>ERZ779725.2019-NODE-2019-length-10326-cov-1.873138_pt1 | contig 10326 bp, 6 predicted proteins | sample MGYA00511890_ERZ779725 | MGnify/ENA primary metagenome ERZ779725 (study PRJEB29588, sample SAMEA2148549) | human gut metagenome | biome: human gut; feature: human-associated habitat; material: faeces | place: Denmark | collected 2008/2010 ...
ATTTTTTTATTGCTTCATTTTAATAAAGCAATAGTCCTGCAATCCCGCAGGCGATAATCATTAATATTGGATTGGCTTTATATTTTCTTGTTCCGATGAATGCAATCAGAAAGATAATGATACTGATAACGAATGAATAAGTATCTTCCGTAGGCGAACCGAAGTTTTCTGCGTTCATTAATACCAACGCAGCGGAGGCGAGTAATCCGACTCCTGCCGGGCGTAATCCGTCAAATATAGATTCTACTATCGGATGTTTCTGGTATTTTAGGAAGAATTTACTGATGGTCAACATCAAGATGAAAGAGGGAAGGACTACGGCAAAGGTAGCAATGATGGAACCCCATACGCTACCCGTAGAAGTAAACCCTACATAAGTAGCTGCGTTGATACCAATAGGTCCTGGAGTCATTTGGCTGATTGCGACAATATCCGTGAACTCCTGCGAACTCACCCATCCATAGCGGGTTACCACTTCTCCTTGAATCATGGAAAGCATGGCATAACCGCCACCGAAGCCAAAGAGCCCGATCTTGAAAAATGTATAGAATAACTGTAGGTAAATCATGTGATTAATAATTTATTATATAATTTTAGGCACGGATTACACGGATTTCACGGTTTTTAGAATTATGAATCTGTAAAACAACAGCGTTAATCCGTTCCTTCTCAACTCTCCTTTCTTAGCTCTTGACTTTTCTAAGTTTTCCCCACAGGAATCCTCCTACACCGGCAGCAATGATAATCCAGATAGGGGAGAAGCCCAACAGCCAGATGAGCAGTGCTGAAACCACCGGTATCCATATGTTGTATCGGTTTATCCGGGCCGATTTAGCCATGCTGAATGTAGGGGCTGCAATCAATGCAACCACTGCCGGGCGGATGCCTTTGAATATACGTTCCACAATGGTGTTGTCCTTGAAGTTGTGAAAGAACAACGCTATGGCGAGGATGATGAGAAACGAAGGAAGTATGGTTCCCAATGCAGTGATTATGCTCCCTCGTATTCCCCGTAGCCGGTACCCTATAAAAATGGATATATTGACGGCAAGAATGCCCGGAGCGGACTGTGATATAGCAAGCAGGTCAATGAAATCTTCTTTGGCTATCCAGTTTCGTTTGGTTACGATTTCGTTTTCTATCAGTGGTACCATGGCATAACCGCCGCCGATGGTAAAGGCTCCTATCTTAAAGAATATGGAGAATGCTTCAAGATATATATTCATATTCAAAATGTTGTAATTTACTTTATTTCTTTATCATCTTTCCCTTCTTTCCCTCTCTTGGCATACTGGCTTGGGCTCATATTGAAATGTTTCTTGAATACTTCACGGAAATATTTCGCATCACTGAAACCGGTCAGTTCTGAAATCTCGGTGATGGTATGCTTTTGTCCTTTCAGAAGTTGGGCGGCATGTTTCAGTCGAATCAGCCGGATGTAGTCAGCCGGAGCTTGGTCGGTCAGTGCCTTTATCTTATTGTAGAAGCTGGTCCTGCTCATATTCAGCAGGTTGCAGAGCACGTCGACGTTGAAGCTTGGGTTGTCCATATTGTCTTCGACGCTCTTTTTGACGGTTGCAATGAATTTCCAGTCCAAGTCGTTGGAGCAGTTGATGCAATCCGTATTGTTCTTCTCGTCGTTCAGGTCCAGGCTGGTATATTTGTGGCGCAACAGTGCCCGGTTAGTCAGCAGGTTGGCAATGTTTGCTCGCAATATACCGATATTGAAGGGTTTCACAATATATTCATCCGCTCCGCTTTGCAGTCCCTCGATGATATTCTTGTCGGTATTCAGTGCTGTGAGCAGGATGATGGGGATATGTGATGTCTCGATGTCGTTCTTCAGGATATGACACAATTCGTCTCCTCTCATTTCCGGCATCATGATGTCTGAAATGACGAGGTTGGGCATATACTCCTTGACAATGGTCAGTGCTTCTTTTCCATTGGAGCATACTTGTATGTTGTACTGTTCAGACAATGTTCTGCGCAGATATTCCCTTAGTTCGTCATTGTCCTCTACAATAAGAATTTTCTGGTGGCTACTGTTGTTTTGTGACTGTTGCTGCGTCTTGTCGTAGATGCCACTGGAAGCAGGGGACGATGTAGTAGAGGCATTGATAGGCACTCCGGAGGCCGAATAAACAATCCGTTCGTTTTTGGGTTGAGGGCGTTGGATTGCTTTGCGGAAATGCTTGTTCCCTTTGGGGAACGTGATTTTGATGCAAGAGCCTTTCCCTTCCATGCTGCTGAAGTTGAGCTTTCCTTTATGTAAGCGTACAAGTTTCCCTACCAGAAGTAGTCCGATGCCGCTGCCGGTAACTTTGGAATTGATAGCATTACTGCCACGGAAATGCATCTTGAACAGCTTTTTCTGTTCTGAAGCCGGAATTCCGATACCGGTATCTTTCACCTCAATACTCCAGGTATCTTCTGTCTCGGAAGTAAAGACATGTACATTGCCGCCGTCCGGTGTATATTTCAGTGCGTTGGATATGATATTTTTCAAAATGGAATCCATCTTGTCCTTATCTAACCATACGTTCAGATAACGGAAGCTGCTTTCGTAGGTCAGGTTGATGTGTTTTATGTTTGCGTATGAACGGAAAGCATCGATCGTCTCTTCCATATATGTGCTCAGTTCGTATTCGGATACGTATAGACTTCCGGAATAGGTGTCTGCGCGCTCGAAATTAATAAGGTTGGTGGTCAGGCGCAACAAGGCATTTACGTTTCGCAGGGCTGTATTGATGTTGCTCTGTCCGCTGGAAGTCAGTTGCTCGCGTTCGGTGATTTCTTCCAAGGGTGCTTTGATGAGCGTCAGTGGAGTACGTATATCATGCGCCGTATTGACGAAGAAGCGTATTTTCTCATCGGATTCTTTCCGCTGTTTTCTCAAGACTATTATTCGCAGAGTGATGCTTGCAATGGATATGATAATTACTGCATAGAGTATCAGCGCCCAGAAACTGAGCCAGAGGGGTTGCTCGATAATGATGTCCATACTGCGTTCCTCCAGGACAATACGACGGTCTTCGTTGGAGATGGCACGTACGCGGAGGGTATAGTTGCCCGGACTCAGGTTGGTAAAACGGATGACGTTTTCCTCTCCCGGACGGCTCCAACCCTCATAGAAGCCTTCCAGTTTCCAGGAGTACAGAATTAGGGAAGGATAGTCATAGTTGATGTCTGAGACCCGCAATGAGAAGATGTTCTGGTTGTACTTCAAACGCAAGGTTTTTGTCTCGTCAATATCCAGAATAAGTGGAGAACCTTCATCCTTGGGATAAACGGTCTGATAGAATACCCGCAGGTCATTGAATACCATTTTGAACTTATAGTCGCGAGGCAGGACCATGTCCTTGTCGAACTCTATGGCTCCATCCGTACTGCCGAAAATGAAATTGCCGTTTTTCCTCAAGGTGCCTGAGGCTGCGTTGAAATGGTCAGACTTCAGTCCTTGTTCTTTGGTCCAGTTATGGAATGTCTCTTCGGCAGGATAGAAGGTGGACAGACCGTGTTCTGTACTCAGGAAGATATTTCCTTTACCATCGGACAATAGTGTATAGATATTATTGGAAATCAAAGCGCAGTTGTCTCTATGATAATGTCTGAATGTGTTTTTGGTCGTATCATATACCAGTAAACCGGCATTGTTGGTACCGATATACAGCATTCCGTCGGAAGCTTGGTATAGAGAATAGATGTAATAGGATTCTACCGGCATCTGGATATAGCTATACTTACCGGTCACTTTTTCCAATAGGTACAAGCCGGTGGCAGTGCCTATCCACATATGTGTGGAGTCCTTCTCTATGATAGCGGTGATACCATTCAAGCCCGGGAAGTGCCGTATGTTTTTTCTGGAATAATCTATTTCTTTTAAGTTATAATACCCTCCGGACCAGATGTTTCCTGAAGAATCTTTCATAATGGAACGAATATACTTGTCTGGCCGGATATTCAGATTGCTGAATAAGGATGGGGTAAAGAAGTCTATGGACAGTTGCTTCTTGTTTATCTGGTAGATGCCGGAACTATACCCTCCGGCCCAGATGATGCCGGGCTCCACCTCGCATAGTGAGATGAAGGTGTGATTTTTGCTATGGCTTTCGAAGTCGAAGGTGCTGAGAAAAGAATGCCATTGTTTCGTCTTGCTGTAATAGAGGCTGATTCCGTTGTTCGTGGCAAACCATAAATCTCCGTCATGGTCCTCGATGATGGCGTTTACCTGGTCATTGATGAGTGATTGTTTATTGCCGATAGAGTGTTTTATCCATTGGTAATCGGCATATCGGTTGTTGCGTACAGTTATGCCGATGGGATAATTGGCCATCCAGATACGCTGCTCGCTGTCGATGTAAATGTCATTGATAGTATTTCCGTTCATTGAGTTGTACCGATTGTAGTCGGCAACGATATACGGTTCGGATGCATAGGTATCGGTATTCATCTTGTAGACACCGGCTCCGTCCGTTGCGATGAGAATCTCATTGTCATTGAAGGCACGGATACAGTTGATGCTGATGTCCATCAGTCCGGATGGTATATGCATGACCTTGTGCTTGTTTAGGTCATAGGAGAATATTCCCCGCTGGAAAGTACCGATAAAAACCTTGTGGGATGGTTTGTGATAGTATAGTTCGTTGATTTGTATCTTCAAGGTATCCAACTGGGTGCAGGGGCTGAGGGTGAGGATGTTGTTGGCCAGTTCAGCATAGTGTATGCCGATGTCGGTTCCGATGAAGAAGTGGGTCGAATCAATCTGTGCGATATCCGTAATTCGTTCTCCTATTTCGTTTTGAATGAATGTTACCTTCTGGGTATTGCTGTCGTACAGATATAGGGCATCTTCATTGCAAAGCCATATTACACTGTTGGCATCCACAAAACCGTAACTGATAGGGGTTGGACGTCCTTTCACTTCGCTTTCGGGTAGCTTGTATACCAGGACAAAACGGTCATGTTTTGTATCATAGCGGAACACACGTCCTTTTTTGCCTATTTCCCATATGGTGCCTTTGGGGTCAACATAGAGCCAATTCAGGTTCATCATGGAATTCACTTCTTCATCTCCATCCATCAATTTGTACGGCTTGAAGTCCTTTCCGTTGTATCGGTCGATGCCGTCGTGGGTAAGAAACCACATGTAACCTTTAGGTCCCTTTTGAATTGCATATACCCGTCTGTTGCTCAAACCGTCTTCCACACCGATGTATTTGTATGTTTGTGCAATGCCTATAATTGGCAATAATAGTAGTATGTAGAAAAAGAAGTACTTTTTCATAATTGTCGAACGGTTTTTTGAATGTTGTACTGAGGGAGAGTTGAAAATAAACACAAAAATAATGCTTTTGTTTGAGAAAAACAAAAAGAAAGCGAAGAATAGAAATGTAACAAGCGCGAGATTATTCATAACCCGCGCTTGTTACATTTCTATAAAAAAGGAAGTTCAGCTCATTTTTTATTGGCTTCCACCCACTTGCGTGCATTGACAAATGCTTCTACCCAAGGAGTGATTTGGTCGCTGTTTACGCGGTCTGCGGGGTAGCAACCGTTCTGCCAGGGGAAGATGGCACGTTCCAAGTGGGGCATCATGGCCAGATGACGTCCGTCGGCACTTGCCAATCCGGCTATGGAATAATCTGAGCCGTTGGGGTTGGAAGGATATTCGTCGTATGAGTATTTCAGCACGACGTTGTATTTGTCCTCGTCGTATGGCAAGGAGAATTTTCCTTCACCATGAGCTACCCAGATACCCAGTTTGCTGCCACTCAGTGAGCCGAGCATTACGCTGCGGTTGGTGGGGACGGTAACACCGAGGAATCTGGATTCAAACTTGTGTGAGTCATTATGAAGCATCTTGCCGTTTTTCTTGTGCTCGGGATTGATAAGATTAAGTTCCATCATGAGCTGGCAGCCGTTGCAGACACCCAGTGAAAGCGTATCCTCGCGTGCATAATATTTGTCGAGCGCTTCTTTTGCTTTCGGATTGAAGAGGAAAGCACCTGCCCAACCCTTAGCAGAACCAAGAACGTCGGAGTTGGAGAAACCACCGCAGTAAACAATCATGTTTACATCTTCCAGCGTCTCGCGGCCGCTGATAAGGTCGGTCATTGTAACATCCTTCACATCGAAGCCTGCCAGATAGAGTGAGTAGGCCATTTCGCGTTCGCCGTTGGTTCCTTTTTCACGGATGATGGCGGCGCGTATACCTGACGGTGTACGGCGGTCCGGATTAATGCCGTATTGTGAGAACTTGCCTTTGAAGTCCGGCATGAAGGCGAATTCCACCGGTTGCATCTTGTAGTTTTCGAAACGCTTCTTGGCGCAGCCGTTCATGGACTGCTTACGGTCAAGGAGATAAGAAGTAGAGTACCATACATCACGCATATAGTCGATGCCAAACTGATAAGTAGCATCGCCTTTTGATACAAGAATATGGCGTTCGTCTGTCGGTTTGCCGAGCTTCACGTAACCTACGCCTGCATCTTCCAGTATTTGCTTTACAGCTTCCTTGTGCTTGTCGCTCACCTGGATAACGATACCCGGGTTCTCTGCAAACAGAATCTTGATAAGGTCTTGCTCCTTGATTTTATCCAGGTTGATTTCCATACCGCCTTCCACATTGGCAAAGCACATTTCAAGCAGTGTAGTGATAAGACCACCGGCGGAAATATCATGTCCGGCAAGAATCAGTCCCTTGTTGACCAGTTCCTGCACGGCAAGGAAAGCATCGCGGAAGTATTCGGCATCCTGCACGCTGGGAACTTCGTCACCTACCTTGCCCAGGGTTTGAGCAAAGGCGGAACCGCCGAGTTTCAGGTTGTCGAAACTGAAGTCTATATGATAAATGGTAGTCTTTTCATTGTTAACCAGCACCGGAGATACGACTTTCTTGACGTCGGAAACTTCTCCACCGGCAGAAACAATTACCGTGCCCGGAGAAATTACTTTGCTGCCGTCGGGGTATTTCTGTGTCATGGAAAGAGAGTCTTTACCGGTCGGTACATTGATTTGCAGGGAACAGCAGAAGTCACTCAAGGCCTTTACTGCCGTGTACAGACGGGCATCTTCACCTTCTTGCGAACGGCAAGGCCACATCCAGTTGGCAGAAAGGGAAACGCTGTCCAGACCTTCGGCAAGCGGTGCCCAAACCAAGTTGGTCAATGCTTCGCTGACGGAAAGAACGGAGCCGGCTGCAGGGTCGGCAAGTGCCGCCTGGGGAGCATGGCCCAGAGAGGTTGCGATACCCTTTTCGCCGCGATAGTCCAAAGCTACCACACCACAATCGCTCAGAGGCAACTGCAATTCACCCTGGCACTGTTGGCGGGCAATTTTGCCTGTTACAGAACGGTCCACCTTGTTTGTTAACCAGTCTTTACAAGCCACAGCTTCCAGTTGGAGCACATTGGTGAGGTATTCGTGTAGTTGGGAAACTTCGTATTGGGGCATTTCGTAGTGACGTTCCACGGTCTTGTCCACCATATAGGTCTTGGGGGAAGAGCCGAACATCTGTTCTACGGCGAGGTCGAACGGACGTACACCGTCAGCTTGCTGGAAGGCAAAGCGATGGTCGCCGGTCGTTTCACCGACTACGTACATCGGGGCACGCTCACGTTCGGCTACCTTGCGTACATGTTCGATGGCCTCTTCCTGAATCAGCAAGCCCATGCGTTCCTGGCTTTCGTTGGCAATGATTTCCTTGGCAGACAGAGTCGTGTCACCGATGGGCAACTTGCTCATGTCAATTAAACCGCCGCATTCCTCTACCAATTCGGACAGACAGTTTACATGTCCGGCAGAGCCGTGGTCGTGGATGGAAACCACCGGATTGGTCTCTTCCTCACAAAGTGCGCGTACCACGTTGTAGGCGCGTTTCTGCATTTCGGCGTTGGCGCGTTGCACGGCATTCAGCTCGATGCCACTGCTGTAGCGTCCGGTATCTACGGAAGATACGGAGCCGCCGCCCAAACCGATGCGATAATTGTCTCCACCGATGACAACCACTTTGTTGCCGGCTTCCGGTGTACCTTTCAAACAGTCACGCTGGGTACCGTAGCCTACGCCTCCGGCAAGCATAATCACTTTGTCGTAACCATAGACTTCATCTTTTTCCTTATGTTCGAAAGTGAGCACGGAACCGCAGATTAGCGGTTGGCCGAATTTGTTCCCGAAATCACTGGCACCATTGGAGGCTTTGATTAGTATTTGTTCGGGAGTTTGATACAGCCATTTGCGTACCGGCAGAATCTCTTCCCAGGGACGTCCTTCTTCCGTACGGGGGTAGGAGGTCATGTAAACGGCCGTGCCGGCAATCGGCCAAGAGCCCTTACCGCCGCCCATACGGTCGCGAATCTCACCGCCCGTACCGGTAGACGCACCGTTGAACGGTTCTACTGTTGTGGGAAAGTTATGTGTTTCCGCTTTCAGGGAGATGACACTCTTGATGTCTTTTACTTGGAAATAGTCGGGCTTGGAGTGGTCTGCCGGAGCAAACTGTTCGATAACCGGACCTTCGGCAAAGGCCACATTGTCTTTGTAGGCAGAGATAATCTTGTTGGGATTCTCTTGTGTGGTCTTCTTTATCATTTGGAAGAGTGAAGATTCCTGTTCCACTCCATCGATGATGAATGTTCCGCCGAAGATTTTGTGACGGCAGTGCTCCGAGTTCACCTGTGCAAAACCGTACACTTCGCTGTCGGTCAGCCGGCGTTCCAGCTTTTGGCTTACTTCGTTGAGGTAGGCTACTTCTTCATCGCTCAATGCCAGTCCTTCCTGTTTGTTGTAGGCTTCGATATCCTCGATATAAACAATCGGGTCCGGTTGTTTACTGATCGTGAAGATGTCCTGGTTCAGACCGTCATAGATACGCTGTAACATCGGGTCATGTTCTGCTTCGCCGGAAGAAACGGGGAAGTATTCCTCGATGCGTGATATACCGGTGAGTCCCATGTTCTGGGTGATTTCCACGGCATTCGTACTCCACGGGGTAATCATTTCCCGGCGTGGACCAACATACCAGCCTTCCAATGTTTCAGCCTGGAGAGGTTTTGCCTCGCTAAAAGCCCAAACTAATTTTTCTACATCTTCAGGAGAGAAAGCGTGTGCAGCCTCCACAGCTAACACCGTCTTTGTTGGAGATTGAAAGAATAGAATCATATCGTCGATTTATTAATGGTATTCCGTTCATACGGGGGATAATATAAGGATACCCCTCGCTTACAAAGTGCAAAGATAGTGCTTACTAACCGAATTTCCCTTAAATCTGTTGAAGAAAATAAATTTGTTCCAACAAAGGCCTTTTTCGGTTAAAAACGGAGCCTCGCAGATGGTGCCCGATAGGGAAACTGGCGGGACTTGCGCAAAATGTCAAAAACTAATGGCCGGACGAACTGTCGATCAGACAGATCAGTATGGCAAGAATATCGAGGCGAACCAAGTGGTTGCGTATCTCGCTTAATGCTTTGGAGATATCCCAACCGGACAGCTCTGGAGCCGGGTGTCCGGCTTCTTCCGGAAGTATTGAAAAAAACAGGCTACCAGACTTGCCATATAGGAAAATGGCATGTGACAGAAAATCCATTGCAGAACGGATGGATATTAATATAGCTGGGAATCATATCGGACATCCTAAAAGTTACTTTTCTCCTTACGGAATGGAAATCTGGAAAAATGGTCCGGAAGGAGAGTTTTTGATGATCGGTTACTTCTTTCGAGTCGGTTGCTTCTGGCACAAGAATTTCCTAATATTGTGTTATTCTTGGTGGATGATATGGGAGTAATGGATACCTTTTTGCCTTTTTTTGACGGATAAGGTGAGGTAATCTGGTTCGCAGTGCGTTGAACGACTGGTATAGGACACCGAATGTGGAGCGTATGGCTCGGCAGGGAATATATTGAAACCATTTTACAAATAATTGTTTATTGAAGTATGTCAAAACGGTGTTCCTCTGTCACTGTATCACTGATTCCTTTTTTATCGATTGATATTCAACCTGTTTCGTTAGTGATATATGCCCGTTTTCTCTATCACTACCCTATCACTGGCAATTTGGATAAAAATAGGCACTCCGCTTATATACAACTGTATATTAATACATTACAAATAACAAAAACAATAAACACCCTATTTCCATCCCTGCAAATCACTCGATTATTTTATGTAAAAACGGCTATAAAATAGGTAAAACCGGGTGGTTTTCATTCTCCGGCACGGTACTTTAGTTGCCGGACACCCCCATGTTGCCCCCTCTTACACCCGGATGTACCGGCTCTCTACACCCGGATGTTAAGGATGGCAACATGGGGGTGTTTACGGAATTA
>ERZ779725.2021-NODE-2021-length-10325-cov-2.265725_pt1 | contig 10325 bp, 8 predicted proteins | sample MGYA00511890_ERZ779725 | MGnify/ENA primary metagenome ERZ779725 (study PRJEB29588, sample SAMEA2148549) | human gut metagenome | biome: human gut; feature: human-associated habitat; material: faeces | place: Denmark | collected 2008/2010 ...
CGGGCGTTGGAGCGGCAGAAGTTCGTATCGTTCTGGAGCAGGCCGCTGTAATGGCAGAACAGCACCTCAGGATGCTGAGCGGCGGCTTCGTACATATAGGTCTGGAAGCCAAAGCTATTGCCGATGATCACGTTGCAGCCGTTACTGATCAGCTCGCTGATGGCGTCGGCGCAGGTGCTGTCATCCGCAACGTTTTCCAGGATGGTGATCTGATGGTCTTCAATGCCCAGATTCTTCTGCATTTCCTGCAAGCCAACCAGATGGCTGTAGTTAAAACCCATATCAGAGGTATCGCCGATCATGATCACGCCGATTTGCAATTCAGACGGATCGATCTTTTCATTAGCAAGGCCAACAGCGCACATCAGCGAAAGAGCGAGGCAGAGCATTGCGGCAACCAGTTTTTTCATGTTCGGTTCTCCCTTGATTAATGTTCGTATTTTTGCCGAACTGCATTCGGCATGTTCCTAATTATACACATATAACGGGAAATGTCAATATAAATTACGAACATTATTTTTGCAAGTATAAATAATATTCGTTTTATGAAAATGTCAAATTGATATAGTTTTAAGTGCGGATGGTGACAAAGTGTTGTTGCCTTAGGCAAGCTTGAGAAGGCAATTGCAGCTGTTTCTCCAACGGATCTCAAAAAAAGCATGCCCTCTGTTGATCAACAGGGGGCATACGCTGCTGATTTGCCGCGCGATCGAACGGGGCGGCTATGTTGTTAACGCAGCCTAAACCCAGGCAAATTGACTATGAAGATTCCGGCGCTTAGCGGGAGAGCCCGGCTGCGACAGGCTGGTAATTGTTGGTCAGCACGCAGTCGATGCCTATGTCAAAGTAAGCGCGCGCTTCCTCTGGCGTGTCCGCCCAGAATAGATTACAGATTAGCCCATTTGCCCGCGCCTTGTCGATCATAGCCTGCGTGGTCAATCCTTTGCAGAACTGCACGCGCTGACAGCCGTACTCGAGCGCATGTTCCACGATGGAGAAGTTCATATGGCCTTCTAAACAGCACCTGGGCAGATCGGGCGCAACGGCACGCGCGGTGGTTAATACGTCAGCTTCGCCCGTGATATACGCGTAATCCATGCAGTCAAACCGTTGCAGGGCATCAACAATGCGGCGGAAGACGGTTTCGTCATAGGGGACGATGGGGCGATTTTCGATTTCAGGAATCACGTCCTCCACGCCAACGGGCAGCGGAGGCATGATGACAGCATGCGAGCTGTGGCGTTCTCCCAGTTCTTTTCCCCGGGCTTTCATCTTATCTGTAGTAACGCGTTGCGCTATCGGCGTTTTGATGTGAATATTCAGTACCGTCTGTCGCGCAACCAGCGATAACACTTCCTCAAACAGCGGAAGGCGTATCCCTTGATAAGCGGGAGAAAACCAGAAACCGGCGTCCAGCGCCTTGATCTCGCTGGTGGTCAGATCGCAGATCATGCCGCTGCCGTCGGTGGTTCTATCTACCTTGGGATCATGGCATACAATCAGATGGCCATCCTTGTCCGGCCATAAATCCAGCTCGATTTCCGGCGCGCCCATGGAAACCGCCAAGGCGAAAGCAGGCAAAGTATTTTCTGGCGCAATTATATTGAAACCACGGTGTGCGCAAATCCAAGGATTGGAATTCTGAGTTCGTTTCAAGACGGTACATCTCCTCTAATTGTTTTGCTGCCTTTGAAAGATAAGAACAACATAGCATATGGAAGGCAAAATAGCAAGCCGTCAATTGCTGCGCGGAAAATCCTGGCCGTTAGTTTTGAGGTACTGCATTCAAATACTGTTCCAGCCCCATCCGGAAGTACTTTTCATCGCTGCCCACCCAGAATACGTTGGCGCCCATTTCGGCGTACTGTTTTGTGATGGCAGGGGAAGATGCGTAGCAGCCGCAGGATTTTCCCAGCCTATGGCAGATGTCAAATACCTGCTGAACCTCGGCTGTCACCTTTGCGTGAGAAGGCTGCTTGGGGTATCCCAGGGAGAAGGAATAATCGTTGGGCCCCACAATGAATGCGTCAATGAAATCCCCGTATTTATTTACCATTTCAGGAATCAGCTCTTTGCCCTGGATGGACTCAATCTGCACCATCAGGATACGGCTGTGCTGAAAATCCTCAATGCTTTCGCCTTCCCGGCGCAGCCCCCATCCGCCGTAACCCGTGCGGCCAATGGGCAGAAAATGCATGGCTTCCACGGCGGCAGCAACCTGCTCCATTCGCTCCACACGGGGCAGCATGATGCCGTCCGCCCCCAGATCAATGGCCTTGGCAATCAGGTGATACAGGCTATCCTCTACCCGGACGATAGAAGGAAATTGCAGATGACGGCACTGCATGGTCATGGGGATCAGTTCTTCCGTGCCATAAATGCCGTGTTCTTTGTCAATCAACACGCAGTCGGAGGCTGTCAGTGCTCCTATCAGCAGGGGGGAAGCAGTGACCATCAGGTTGGACATGACAATGGGCTGACAATTTGCCAGTTTCATTTTTAACTGTTCATAGTGATTCATAAAGCCAGTCTCCATATCTCAGCATTCTTCCAGTTCAGCAAAACAGATTTTTTTCCTGCGCCAGGTATAGGTAATGTAGAGATGGTTTTGGTCGGCAATGATGGCAGGATAGGAGAATTCACCGTCGTTATCTTCTGTAACCAAATCAAGCACCTTGGTGAAAGTGGCGCCGTTATCATCGGAAAGCAAAACGGATAGGGGGGTGCGCGCTCCCCAATTCAGACCGATAGGGTTGCATACCAGAATCAAGTGACCGTTTTCCATTTGTACGCAGTCCAAACCGGCGTTGTTGTTGGGCAGTTCGGTGCAGTAGGCATTGCACCAGGAGGAACCGTTATCTTCAGAATCGGAACGATAAATACGCCCACGGTTGGAACGAATAAAAGCGTGAATTTTACCGGGAGCGGATTCCCAAAGGCTGGGCTGAATCAGGTTGAAATCCTGGGCATGAGGACCGGTCAGCGGAATATCGCACTTCGTCCATGTTTCGCCATTGTCATCGGATACATCAACAAATGGACGCCAGGGGAGCTCCTCGGTAGAGCCGGGCGCAAGGATACGGCCGTTTTGCGTGCGAATGGCTTTGTTTTTTACCGGACCACGTCCGCCGGAAACATCGCCAGGCACCATTTCGCCCAAATAGGTCCAGGTTTCACCCTCATCCGTGCTTTCCAGCATCATGGTTTTCCATTGAGCGATCGGATAGCCCAATTTATAATACAGGCGAATGCGTTTATTATCCAGTCGGAACAGGACGGGATTCCAGTGCTGAATTCCCTCTTCGGCGGTCAGACAGCGAGGAGCGCTCCACTTGCCGTTACGATAGACGCTGCTCCAAATCATCACATCCGGATTCGCCTCCTTGGTGCCGCCGAACCAGGCGGCAACGAAACGATCTTTGCCGGTTTTCAGAATGGTAGAGGCATGGCACTCGGGAACGGGGATCGGGTCATCAAAAATGAAACCGTTTTGAATAAGCTTGAACATTGTTTTCCTCCCTTTATTTCACCCGGAGATCTTCCATAATCCCGGAATACTGACGGCCAAAGATGCTGTACAGCTGATGATAGTGATTATAAATACGTTCGTATGCTTTGGTATTTTCGAGATTTGGCTGTATGGTTTTTAAACATCCCGCTTTCATCTGATGAATAGCCTCTGGAAGGGATTCGTATCCTTCGTTATCAGCCCCCAGGGCGGTGGCGGCGCATATGCCTGCGCCCCCCGCGGTAGCCTGCGGTTCAGCGGATACTTCCAACGGACGGCCCAGGACGTCAGACATAATCTGAAGCAGCAGGTTGTTTTTATGGGCGATACCGCCGCAGATAACAATTCGTTTGATGGACAGATTGCTGGAGGTAAAATTATCCACGATTTCTCTGTGGCCAAAAGCAATGGCTTCCAGCATGGAGCGATAGATATCAATGGGGGTTGTCTCCATGGTCAAACCGACTGTAATGCCGGATAGCGCCGCGTTTACCAGGGTGGAGCGGTTTCCATTGAACCAGTCTAAAGTACCCAGGCCGCATTCTCCCGGCTTTTGCTTGCTTGCTTCCCGCTCCAAATAGGCATGAAGTGAGAGACCGCTTGATGCAGCAGCCTCTTTTACCGCACTGGGCACGCTGTTTTTTATAAACCATTCCAGCATATCGCCCACGCAGGCCTGCCCTGCGGAATAGCAGGTATAGCCGCGCAAGAGACCGTCAGGCAAAGCGCCTGTTACGCCGGATACCTTCTCCTGCCGCCTGGTGATCAGATGACCACAGGAGGACGTACCGATAATAAAGACATAGTCTCCTTCATCCGCTATGCCGGAGCCATAGGCGGAGGCGTGCGCGTCTGTGTGCGCCATGCCTACTCGGGAAGAAGTGGAAAGCCCAAGTTTATGCGCGGCTTCTTTAGTTAATGTGCCCACGCAGTCGCCGGCAAGGTACATTGTCCCGCGAAGCTTATCATGCACGATTTCGGGCACCTGCGGGGCAACGGCGGCCAGGTATTTATCGCAAGGATAACCATCAGTAGCGCTCCACAGCGCTTTGTAGGCGGCAATAGAACCATTTTGAACATCGGGATTACCAACCATCCATCCCGTGAGCCAATCAGAGAACTGCATGAAACGATCCGATGCGTTGTAAACTTCCCGGTCTTGATCGAATACTTCCATAACCTTGGGACCGGCCCGCTCGGAGGAGTTTTTCCCGCCGTAGTTAGCCAGAAAATCCTGCTTCATTAAAAGAGCCGTTTCAGTCAGTTGTGTGGCGTAGGGCTGGGCTCGGTGATGGTTCCACAATTTGCACCAGGCCTGAGGCCGACTACGATATTCGTCTAAACAGCACAGGGGAACAAGATCCTTGTTGACGGGCAGAAGTGTGCAGGCAGTCGCAGCGATCGCGATGGCGCCGATTTGCTCTGGCGCAAGACCGGACTTTGCCACAGCGTTATGAACGACGTGAATCAAGCCCGTCATGTAATCGTTCGGATCTGCCAGCGCCCAGTCCGCGCCGGGCAAGGGAGTACCATCCGGAAGCGAACGATCTAATACGCCGTGTGGATAGGCAAAGGTGCTTTCAGAAATGGTAGTGCCATCACTGCACCGGACAACAATAGCCCGAACAGATTGCGTGCCAAAATCAACGCCAATGGTGAAGTCCGACATATGCCTGCTCCTTCTGAAAAGTGTTGATATTCTTGCAAATATTATGCAGTATTTCCCATTGAGAGTCAACATGAAGGGGAGAAACGACACATGAAAGGAGAAAAATGAAGAGGTTTTACATGTTGCACATGGGCATATTTTGCACGAATTGATACATCATAGTGGCGAACTGTTCGTTGAAATGCTGCGTTATCAGGGTATAATTGTTGATATAGTAGAACAAGAGATCGGGATGCTGAATTCTCATCAACCTGATTGAAAGGAAAGACGAACATGCTGAAACTAAGAACGGCGCCGAATAAACGAAATTGGTTTTTAAGGGATTGGCAGTTGTACTTTATGCTGCTGCTTCCCATCGCTTATTACATTCTTTTCAAGTATATGCCGATGTATGGAACGCTCATCGCTTTCAAAAAGTTCAGTGCAAAGAAAGGAATTTGGGGAAGCACCTGGGTAGGCTTTAAGAACTTTGAAAAGTTTCTGTCCGATCCTTATTTCTATAAGCTGGTTCGAAATACGCTGCTGATCAATTTGAACAATCTGCTTTTCGCTTTCACTTCCTCCATTATCTTTGCGCTGCTGCTCAATGAGATGAAGCACAAGTTGTATCGGAAAGTTGTACAGACGGTATCCTATCTTCCTCACTTCATTTCAACCGTCGTTGTCTGCGGCCTTGTAACCAATTTTACCCGCACAAATGGCGGCATTATCAACGACCTGATCGCCATGCTGGGAGGAGAGCGGATTTCCTTTCTGAATCGCGCTGAATATTTCCGTCCCATTTATGTGATTTCGGAAATCTGGCAGCATATGGGCTGGGATGCCATCATCTATATTGCTGCGCTGCTGTCGATTGAACCGCAGCTGTATGAGGCCGCCAGCATTGAAGGCGCGAACCGCTTTCAAAAAATGCTCTATGTTACGCTGCCTGGTATTGCCCCGACCATTACGATTATGCTAATCATGCGAATCGGTCATCTGATGAGCCTGGGTTATGAAAAGGTGCTGCTGCTCTACTCCGGCGCAACTTATGAGACCGCAGATATTATCTCCACATATGTTTACCGCCGCGGTCTGCTGACGGCAGATTTCAGCTATGGCACGGCGATTGATCTATTCCAGACTGTTATTTCCCTGATTCTTGTAACATCCACCAACTGGCTTGGCAAGAAAATCGGCGGAGCCGGGTTATGGTAAGGAGGGCATAAAAATGAAGGCTATCAGCAAAAAGAGTGCCCTGAATCGGATGGATTGGTTTGATTTTCTGAACTATTTTATCATGCTGCTGGTGATCGTATGCACGGTTTTCCCGTTGTACTACTGCGCAATCGTTTCCATCAGCAATGGCGCTGCCGTAACAAAGGGCGAAGTGGTGTTTGCGCCGGTGGGCTTTGATACAACAGCCTATAAGGTGGTGTTTGGCAATTCCCAGATTCTCCGCTCTTATGGCAATACTATTTACTACACGCTATTGGGCACGGCAATCAACATAGCGTTAACCGTGCTGTGCGGTTATCCGCTCTCCCGGCCTACGCTGAAGGGCCGAAAAGCTTTGAACTTTTTGTTCATGTTGACAATGTTCATCAATGGCGGCATGATACCCATGTATCTGCAAGTAAAGTCGCTTGGCATGCTGGATACCGTTTGGTCCATCGTTTTGCCAGGTGCTATCAGCACATACAACATGATTATCATGCGATCCTTTTTCAGCTCTATTCCGGAGGCAATGCATGAAGCGGCGGAAATCGACGGTGCGGATCATTTTCAAACGCTGTTCCGGGTTGTATTGCCTTTGTCCCAGACGATTCTGGCAACCCTTGTGCTGTTCTACGCCGTGGGGCACTGGAACAGCTACCTGTCTGCATTGCTGTATCTATCTGACACAAAGAAGATGCCCTTGCAGATGGTAATTCGCAAGATGGTGATCGACAGCGATATTGCTAACATGACTACAGCCAATGCTTCTTCTTCCTCCGGTACGGATACGCTGCTGACGGAGAACAAACTAAAGTATGCGATCGTAATGATATCTGTATTGCCTATGATTGCAATTTATCCTTTCCTACAGAAATACTTTGTGAAAGGTGTTATGATTGGCGGCGTAAAGGGTTAATACCAACACATACGGAATGAAGGCTCCGCCAAGGAGCTTCAAGAATAAAAGGAGGTTTTCCCATGAAGAAACTCGTTTCCCTTCTCCTGTGCGTCATCATGGTAATGGCGCTGATGAGCATTTCGGCAAGCGCCGAAGAACCCATCACCCTCACCATTGAGCGCAGCGAACACGCATCCTTTACCTATTCGCTGGAACAGCCCGTAATCAAAGAACTGGAAAAGCGTCTTGGTATCAAGCTGGAAATCCATGCTTATCCTTCCTCCGACTTCAACACCAAGCTGAAGATTCAGCTGGGTACCGACGATCTGCCCGATATCGTTTGCAACACCTACTCCAAACTGGTTGACTATGTATCTGAAGATATGTATGTGAACCTGAGCGAGCACATGGATCAGCTGCCCAACTATGCTGCAACGCTGGAAAAGTACGCTGATCTGGTTCCTGCGTTCAAGGTGGACGGCGATTTGTACTGGTTCATCATGACCGCGGAGAATGCGCCTGACTATGGCAACTTCCCCATGGTTCGTGAGGACATTCTGAAGGCTATCGGCTGGGATCACACGCCTGATTCCTTCGAAGAGCTGTATGAGATGCTAAAGGCCATCAAGGCTTATGATCCGGACTGCATTCCCATGGTAACCCGCGGCACGGATGTATTCTGGCGTATGGGTTATTCCTTTGGCACCTACAACGGCATCTACTATGAGCCGGATTTTGACGCCTATCAGTATGGCCCTCTGTATGACCGTTATAAGACCTTCCTGACTTACCTGAACCGTCTGTATTCCGAAGACCTGCTGGATCCCGATTTCTCCTCCTCCAACAAGGCCATCTGGATGGAGCACCTGACCAGCGGCAAGAGCTACTTCTTCTTTGAGAACGGTTCCTTTGCCACCGATATCAACTTGGTAACCACTGCCGCTAATCCTGAGGCCAAGTTTGTGCCGATGACCACGCTGGCTAACTATTTTGGTTCCCGCCGCGCTCAGTTCTTTGAAGGCTCCGGCGTTATCAGCCCCTTCCGCAACGATGTTTGGGTCCTCTCTTCTTCTCTGAAAGGCAAGAAGCTGGAGACCGCGCTGAAATTCATGGATTACCTGTACAGCGAAGAAGGCGCCAGGCTGTGCTCCTACGGCATTGAAGGCGTGAACTACACTGTTGCCGATGATAATTCTATCGTGTTCGATCAGGAGAAGATTGACTGGTACCTGGCGAATGCCAACGATCCCTACCGTGAGTTCTGCAATGAAATCGGCATCGGGTGCCTGGCGGTTGCGGGTCGTTTCTATGACGACGCCTGGTATAAGTTCATGGATCAGGATTCTCGCGATATGTACGCTTTCTGGCTGGCTGACAAGAATATTCTGCCTTATACCTATACTCTGTGCCTGAGCGCCGAGGATACCGCCGCTATCGCTGACATCAAGACTGCCTGCGATACGTTGGTTGCCACTGAAACCTTGAAGTTTGTGACCGGTGTTCGTCCGCTTGAAGAGTTTGACGATTTCGTGGCCGAGCTGAAGAAACTGGGCGCTGAAAAGATTGAGGAAATCTATCAGAAGGCTTACCTGAATTCTCTGAAGTAATTCTGGCAATCTCCCGCCGCAGGCATGCGCTGTTGCGTGTCTGCGGCTTTTCTCTGCTGTATATCTGCGTTTTTTCATATTTGCCAATCGTCTCTTTTTCAGCTATAATGACGATATAACACCAAAACGAAAGAGTGTGAACCCATGAAGAAGTGGAAAACAAGCAAACTGTTTGTGCGGATATTTGCTTCGCTTATGTGTATCGTGGCATTTTCAAGCCTTGTGCTGATTGTTGCCTCTTCTTTATTTACTGCAAAATATGAGAATTTGCTTTATCAGCAGAATGAAAAAACCATTGAAGCAATTAATGAGCAGTTGACGCAGAATATCCAATCTGTTTATGAGCTGTGTGAAGTAATCCTGGATAACCAGATTGTCATGGAAAATTTCCGCCCGTATTCCGAAACGACCGCTTCGCAGCGTTATCATTATAGTGCGATCGTCAATCTTTTGCGTCAGGGACGCTTGCAGATGAATGGATTGATTGACAGTTTGTTTTTATATGACGAGCATGTCTGGCTATCTCTGCGCAATGCGGAGACGCTGACGCAGACCATCGCCAACACGCTGTGCGAGCTGGATTTCGCCAATGCGCCTGCCTATCAGGAAAACGCGGCGAGCTACATTGCGCAGTTGAAAGAACTGGACAACCAGTATAAGGATGCTGTAAATAACGGCCAGCACATGACGATTCTGTTCGCCGACCGTTTCCCCTTCCGCTATCTGGCGGATGATTACGGCCTGACCTACTTTGCGGCGTTCGCTGGCTGCTCTGCCGAAACCGAGGCCAGCTTTGAAACAATTGCGTTCCTTGCCAGGAAGGTCGATGAATTGCAGCTGCCCGTCGTGCTGACGATTGAAGGCGCGAATCACGCCATTGCCGAAACGGTTGTATCCAGCACGCAGGCGAAGAATCAGGCGATTCTGACCATGAATTCCATGCAGTCCGTCACGGCGAAGGATGCGGAGAACGGAGAAAGCTATCTGGGCATCATGGCCGAAAACCTGAACGTGCTGAAGGAAGCGCTGAACTAATCCTATGGCTGGGCCGGCCGGCTTTCGGCCGCCCCACTTTTTCTAGACAAAAACTCAAAGTAGAGCAAGGGAGGTGAGCATTGCTATGCAAATCATCTGTAAAAATGTATCGCTTGGCTATGATAGCCATGTTGTTTCGGAGAATATCGATTTCGCAGTGGCGCCGGGCGATTATCTGTGTATTGTGGGCGAAAACGGCGCGGGCAAGAGCACGCTGATGAAAGCGCTGCTGGGGCTGCACCCGCTGCTTTCGGGAAAAATTGAATTTTCCGACGGCCTGAAGCAGAACGAAATCGGCTATCTGCCTCAGCAGAACAGTTTTCAGCGCGACTTTCCCGCTTCCGTGCAGGAGGTAGTGATTTCGGGCTGCCTGAACCGCTGCGGGCTGCGCCCGTTCTATCGCCGTGCCGA
>ERZ779725.2023-NODE-2023-length-10321-cov-2.614163_pt1 | contig 10321 bp, 11 predicted proteins | sample MGYA00511890_ERZ779725 | MGnify/ENA primary metagenome ERZ779725 (study PRJEB29588, sample SAMEA2148549) | human gut metagenome | biome: human gut; feature: human-associated habitat; material: faeces | place: Denmark | collected 2008/2010 ...
CGCCCCTCTGCCGTTCCCGCCCATTATAAACCCGACGTGCAAAGGGACATTCCTTTCCATCAGACGGTAAGAACTTCCTTTTCCTTTTCGGCTTGAAGTTTTTCGACCGTCGAAATAGCGTTCTTAGTCGAATCTTCCACTTCCTTTTCGTAAGAAGTGTATTCGTCCTCGGTTATTTCCTTTACCGTTTTCATCTTCTTAAAGACGTCAAGCGAATCGCGGCGGATATTGCGGACGGCGACTTTGCAGTCCTCGCCCATCTTTTTAACCTGTTTGCTTATTTCGATACGTCTTTCTTCCGTCAAATCGGGGAAAACAAGGCGAATAACGCTGCCGTCGTTAGTCGGCGTAATACCTATATTAGATATAATGATAGCTTTTTCGACGTTCTTTAAAAGCGATTTGTCCCACGGCGCGATGACAAGGCATTTGCCGTCCTGAACGGATATGTTGCCGACCTGGTTAACGGGCGTAGGCTGACCGTAAAAGTCAACGAGAATTTTGTCGAGAACGTGCGGATTTGCTCTGCCGACTCTGACTTGTAGGTAGTCGGATTTTAAAACGCCTACCGTTTTATCCATTTTTTCCTGCGTTTCGAGAAGTATCATCTCGATTTTTTCCATATCTGCCGCCATAATCGGTGTCTCCCTTTTTTTTATTTTATAACCGTGCCGAGTTTTTCTCCGCAAACGGCTTTAATAACTGTGTCTTCGCCTAATCCGAAGCAAAGGATAGGCGTTTTGTTTTCCATGCAAATGGTTATGGCAGTGGTGTCCATTGCCTTTAACCCTTCGCGGATAAACTCCATGTAAGTGATTTCGTCATACTTTTTGGCTTGCGGGTTAACCTTGGGGTCGCTGTCGTAAATCCCGTCCACGTTCTTGGCTAAGAGTATAACGTCCGCGTCGATTTCCGCCGCGCGGAGCGCAGCCGCCGTATCGGTCGAAAAGAAAGGACACCCCGTGCCGCCCGCAAAAATAACTATTCTGCCCTTTGTTAAATGGCTTATCGCTTTGCGGCGAATATAAGGCTCTGCAACCTTGTTGATATCGATAGCCGTCTGCACGCGGGTGGAAACGCCCTTTTTTTCGATAGCGTCCTGCAAAGCGAGAGCGTTCATAGCGGTTGCAAGCATACCCATGTAGTCCGCAGTGGTGCGTTCCATGCTGTACCCTTGTCTGCCGCGCCAAAAGTTACCTCCGCCCACGACTATGCCTATCTCCACGCCCTCTTTGTTTAAGTATACGAGCTGGTCAACTACCTTATCGATGAATTCCTGATCGAACCCGAAACCCTTTTCACCCGCAAGGGCTTCGCCGCTTATCTTTAAAAGTATTCTTTTATACTTGATTTTATCGTTCATTTTTATCTTAACTCGGTTGTTTTTGAAAAGAGGAAACACTGCGTTTTTCGTAATGTTTCCTCTCCTGCGTTTTTATTTCTTCATCTTTTCAACCTGCGCGGCTACTTCGTCGGCAAGGTTTTCGCTCTTCTTCTGCAAGCCTTCGCCCATCTCGAAGCGAACGAATCTTCTTACGGAAATCTTTTCGCCGATAGTTGCGGTAGCTTCGACTACAAGCTGGCTAATGGTCTTGGACGGGTCTTTTACGAACTTCTGGCTTAAAAGGCAGTTGTCGTCGTAAAAGCTCTTGATTCTGCCTTCAACCATTCTTTCGACGATAGCTTCGGGCTTGCCCTCTTCGAGCGCCTGAGCTTTAAGAATAGCCTTTTCTTTTTCGATAACGTCGGCGGGAACTTCTTCCGCGGTAAGGTACTGCGGGTTAGCCGCCGCGATGTGCAAGCATATATCGTGAGCAAGGTTCTTGAACTGATCGCCGCGAGCAACGAAGTCCGTTTCACAGTTAAGCTCCAAAAGCACGCCGATTTTGCCGCCCATGTGAATGTAGCTGTCAACGATGCCTTCGGCGGCGATTCTGCCGGCTTTTTTAGCGGCTTTCGCCATACCTTTTTCTCTCAAATAATCTACGGCTTTGTCCATATCGCCGTTCGTTTCGGTAAGAGCCGTTTTGCAATCCATCATGCCGCAGCCCGTTCTTTCACGCAAAGTCTTTACGTCTTGTGCAGTAAAACTCATAATTTCGTCTCCTAAAAATATATTTTGAATATTTTCTCACGCGAGAAAAGCTTACTCGGCTTTTTCCTCGGTAGCTTCAGCCGCAACTTTTTCGGCTTCTTCTTTAACTTCTTCCTTAGCTTCTTCGTTTTCTTCGACAGCCGCGAGAGCTTCCGCCTTAGCCTTAGCCGCTTCTTCTCTCATTCTGATAACGGCGTCTTCGCCCTGCTTGCCTTCGATAACCGCGTCCGCAATAATGGAAGTGATGAGCTTAACGGCTTTGATAGCGTCGTCGTTAGCGGAGATAACGTAATCGATAAGGTCCGGGTTGCAGTTGGTATCGGTGATAGCTACTACCGGGATATTGAGCTTCTTAGCTTCCTTAACCGCGATTTCCTCGCAAGACGGGTCTACTACGAACATAATGTCGGGCAGAGTTCTCATTTCTCTTATACCGCCAAGGTTAAGATTGAGTTTTTCTCTTTCCGCTTTGAGTGCCAAAACTTCTTTTTTGGGAAGAAGGTCGAATTCGCCCGTCTTTTCCATCTGGTCGAGCTTGTTGAGCCTTTCGACTCTCGAACGAATGGTCTTGAAGTTTGTGAGCGTGCCGCCGAGCCAACGATTGTTTACGTAAAACATACCGCAACGTTCGGCTTCCTGCTGAATAGCTTCCTGGGCTTGTCTTTTGGTACCTACGAAAAGAACGGTCTTGTTGTCCTTAACGCTGTCGGCAACGAATCTATATGCCGATTCGATAAGCTTAATGGTGATTTGCAAGTCAATGATATGGATATCGTTTCTTGCTCCGAAGATATACTTCTTCATCTTAGGGTTCCATCTTCTCGTCTGGTGACCGAAATGTACGCCGGCTTCGAGAAGCTGCTTCATAGTGGTAACTTCCATGTGTTGTACCTCCGTTAATCCTCCTTGCAGGGCCTTTTAAAGGGGAAAACGCAACGCACGAGTAAAAAAATTTTGCGTTGCCACGGAATTCCCGCGCCGAAAGCAAGTGTGAATTTTCATACGGTGCTATTTTATCATATATAAGAATAAATTGCAACCGTTTTTTTGACGTTTTCGATATTTTTATAATCGCCCTCGGCAAGTTGAAAGGTGAGAGTTGAAAATTGAAAATTACGGACGAATTTATAAATATATTAAATCCGCTTTCGCTCGTTTTTCCGTTTTCAATTTTGAATTTTGAATTTGCTCATTTTCCCCTCATCCCCCATCGCCGCGACGACGGTCCCCCGCTCCTCGGCGGAGCCGCCCCCTTTTCGTCACGCCATAGGCGTGCCACCTTTCCCGCTATCGGGAAGGTCTACCCCACAAAGATTGCATAGCAATCGGGGGAAGGTCGGTGTGTGTGATGAGCTACAGTAACACAACGATTTCTCTTCATAACAAGGCGAAAAGTCGACATTATATTTAAACGCAACGAGGCAGAATGGATAAAATTATTCGCCGACGGATTTTTAAGTCATTCTCTCTCATATAATCAGTAATTTTTAGTCTTGCGGTCAGCATTTTAGACTTTAACCGGAACAGTGATGAGAAGAGGGTAACAAGCCGTTTTATCGTATTCTTCGCCAAGTTATCCACCATACACAAAAGTTATCCACAATTAAACCGCACTTATCAACCGAAGTAAGTGCATATCTAAACACCCAAAACAGTAAAATTATCTCAATTATTTACTTATAACACATACCGCGCCCGTATATCACGCCGATAATTTGCTTAAATTCTTTGCGCCTACTTTATTTTTAAGCGCAAAACTTGTAAAAGTTATCTACAATGAATTATTGAACGTTGTTCAAAATATATTGACATTATGTGGAAAGTATATTACAATATAAAGTGTAAAAATCTTTAGCTTTCTAATAACATACGTAAAAAGGAGCGAACGAATAATGGCAAACGTGGGAACAGACGAAACGAGAAACGATATACTAAGCTCCGCTAAAAAATTGTTCTTTACCGAGGGGTACGAGAAAACAACGCTCAGAACGATTGCGAAGTCAACGGGTAAAGAAGTCGGGCTTATCTACTATTATTTTAAAAACAAGGAACAATTGTTTTCTTCCGTCATCGAAGTTTTCGGCGACGAATACGAAGCTTGCGTGAGCGATTATCTGAAAGCCGTAACGGGCGACAAGCTCGTCGCGCTGTCGGACTTTATCTTCGAAACTAAGAGCGACTTTTTGTCTTTCTACGAAGCGACGGATAAACTCGTCGAAAAAGTCTTTCGCGACGAAATGCTTTCGCGCATATCTTTCTTAGTAAAACCCATTATCGAAAATTCGATAAAAGCCGACGAACACACAATTCAAACCTTGACTTACGGCTATGTTTACGGCATTGCGGGAGCCATACTTAACGAATCCGACGTTGACTACTCGCTTCTATTAGAAAAGCTTTTCGCTTAAACAAAAGCGACCGCCTAAGCCAAGCCGGCAAACAAAAATTTTCGGCTTACACGCTGCCCCAAAACAAACAACGCAAACAACAAAACCCAAAATTCAAAAACGAAAAAGGAGAATAAACAATGTTAAAATTCGACAACCTTACGAAAATTTACCGAGGCAACAAAGCCGCCGTGCAGAACCTTTCGCTCGAAGTAGAGGCGGGCGACATTTACGGCTTTATCGGGCATAACGGCGCGGGCAAAACGACGGCGATAAAATGCGCGGTGGGCTTGACCGACATTACGAGCGGCGACGTGACGATTGACGGCGTTTCCATAACGCGCGACCCGCTCGCTTGCAAAAAGCTTTTCGCTTACATTCCCGATAACCCCGACATTTACGAATACTTAACCGGCATACAGTATCTCAATTTTCTCGCCGACGTTTACAAGATTGATAAAGCGGAGCGCGAAAAAAACATCTATGCGCTAACCGATATTTTCGGCATAACAAACGCGCTCGGCTCGCTCATTTCGTCATACTCGCACGGAATGAAGCAAAAACTCGTCATTACGGGCGCGGTTTTCAGAAAACCCAAACTTTTGATACTCGACGAACCGTTCGTCGGGCTTGACCCGCAAGCGATAGTGTCGCTCAAACAAATTATGAAAGACCTTTGCAATAGCGGCTCGGCTATATTCTTTTCGACCCACGTTCTCGACGTTGCCGAAAGACTTTGCAACAAAGTAGCGATAATAAAGCAAGGTAAACTCGTTGCGGCGGGCGAAACGGAAAAGCTTACCGACGGCAGAAGTTTGGAAGAAACCTTTATGGAGGTCGTGAAAAATGACTGACCTCGCAATACTCTTAAAGCTAAGGTTTTCAAACTTTTTGCGGCTCAACGAGCTTAAACACGGCGGCGACAAAAAGTTAAAAAACCGCATAATCGGCTCGATAGTCGCTTACGTTTTCGTAGCTTTAATGCTCGAATTTTATCTCGTTGCGCTCTGCGTTTCTCTTGCGGCGATAGGCTCCGCGACTCTAATTCTGCCGACCGTCTATGCGATTTCAAGCATGGCAATACTTATGTTCAGCATTTTCCGCGCCGGCGGCGTTATCTACGAACACGCATCTTTCGACATTCTTATCCCTATGCCGCTCAAAAAAAGCGCGATAGTTGCGGAACGCTTTTTGAGCATGTATTTTGAAGAATTAGCGTTTTCCGCGCTTTTCATGGTAACGGCGTTCGTCGTGACGGCTTTAAGTCTAAGTTCCGCTATCACGCCGATTTTCGTAGCCATTTTCATAATCGCAACGATAACTTTGCCCGTTCTGCCGCTCACGCTTTCGACGATTTTCGGAAGCATAATCGCCGCGATAAGCGCAAGGCTCAAACATAAATCGCTCGTAAAAACGATAATTTCGTTAATTTTTGTTTTAGCGGTAATGGCTCTAAGCTTTTCTTCCGGGTATATCGACGACGAAGTATCGGCGGAAATTTTCCAAACGATAAGCGCGGCTATTTCACAATTTTTCGTTGCCGCCGCATTCGGAAATGCGTTGTACGGCGAACCGCTCCTCTTTTTGCTCATCGTTCTCGGCGAAATGGTTTTGCTTACGGCGGTTATACTCGTTATAGGCAAATTTTTCGTCAAAATATGCTCGGCTATGCGCGAAAGCTGTGCGAATATGAGCTTCAAAAAGACGGCGATAAAGCAAAATTCCACGTTCAAAGCCTTTTTAAAGCTCAATCTAAAGCAATATTTTTCCTCTTCCGTGTACGTTACAAATACCATTATCGGACCGATACTCCTTTTAGCGGCTTCAATTCTTTCTATATTTTTCGGCGGCTACGTAACGGAAATTTTTGAACAAACGGGGCTTAGCAAAGCGCTCGTAACAATAATTCCGCTTTGGGTGTTAACGCTTGCGCCGACCACGACCGCGGCAATCTCGATGGAAGGCAAAAACTTTTATATTATGCGTATTCTCCCCATAAGAGAAAAGGATTTTTACAACGCGAAACTTGCCGTCAACCTCGTTATAAACCTACCGTCATACGTTATTTCGGCGATACTTTTACCGATATTTTTGAAAGTCGAATGGGCGAACGTTCCCGCATTTATTCTTATTCCGCTCGGCGGGCTTTTGCTTGCAACCGTTTTCGGACTAAAACTCAATCAAAAGAACGTAAACTTTGCTTGGAAAAGCGAAGCGGAAATAGTCAAGAGCGGGCTACCCGTGCTTCTTGCCATGCTCGTTAGTTTCGTCACTGTTATAGTTGCCGGCGCGCTCGTGCTTTGCCTCGAATTTTCCGCTCTTGCGGCGATAATTTTCTTTGCTCTCGCAATGCTCGTTTCTTCGTTTGTTTACCGCTCTGTTTTAAAAGTTCCGCTCTCGACGTTGAATTAAAAATTGTCGATAATCGACTTATAGCCCAGCTTTTTATCAAAAACACAAGGAGAAATTCGCTAAAATGTTTGAAAAATTGATAACTTCTCAAATAAAAAAGCAAGAAGCCACGCTCGAAAAGTGGCTTGTTAAGCACGACAAAGCAAATCCTTTTCCGCACGAAAAAGTGACACTGCAAAAAAACGTAAACTTCTTAGGCGAAGATAGCGACCTCGGCACTGACGTTTTTATTCCGAAAACAATAAAGGAAAACGAAAAGTTGCCGATACTCATCGATATTCACGGCGGCGGATACCTGCTCGGCAAAAAAGAGGCGAACAGTCTGTTTTGCGCGTACATGGCGCAGAAAGGTTTTGTCGTTTTCTGTCCCGAATACCCGCTTGCGCCCGAGAAAAACTTTTTTGAAATTTTAGCGTATCTCACGGCTACGATAAACGCAATTTCCGCTAAAGCCGCCGAATACGGCGCGGACGGTGAAAGGTTGTACCTTTGCGGCGACAGCGCGGGCGCGCATTTGTGTTTGTACCTTGCCGCGATAAAGGCAAATATAGCGGTTGAAAATGCGGCTAAGATTTCGCCGATAAACGCAAAAATAACCGCCTTAGCGTTGCAAAGCGGAATGTTTTACACGACTAAGTTCGACCAAATCGGAATGTTTTTGCCAAAGCTCCTATACGGCAAAGCTTGGAAAAAATCGCCGTTTTTCCCGTATATTAACCCCGAAAACACCGCTATAACCGCTTCTCTTCCGCCGACGATACTTATAACCGCGAAAGGCGACTTTTTGCGGCATTACACAGTAAAATTTTCGAAAGCACTTTTAAAAGCGGACGTCAAAACCGAGCTTGTAGATATAAACAAAATCAAGCTTCCGCACGCCTTTGCGGCAATGCTCCCGGAAAACGAACATTCCGTTTGCGCCAACGACTTAACGGCAAAATTTTTATTAGAAAATAATTAAAAGAGGGGCAAACAAATATGCATAACCTAAAAATCATCGATTACGTTGACTATGACGACATGTATTCCCGCGCGGAAATTACCGACGAGGTTTACGCTCTCGTCAAACAAGACATTTTGAAAAACGGCTATAATTATAGCGCGTACGAACACCAAGAGGGGGCGCGCGCTTGTCCGCTTTTGTCCGATTTGCGCTCCGTTTGCTTTTCGCGCGACTCCTGGGCGGCTCTTATGACCGACTGCTATTATAGCGATTGCGCGGAACAAGACAAAGCCTTTTACCTTGCGCATTACAAGCTCGACGCAAAAATTCCCAATCAAAAAACGCCCGCAAAAACTACGGACGGATTTTGTTATAAGCGCATTATAGCCGACGAAAAAGCGATAGAAAGCGCGGCGCAAGCGGAAGATTTGTTTCTTGTTTTGCCGTTTTTAAAAGATTATTTAACTCTCCGCATATACGGCTCAATCGATTTCGTTCGCTCCGATGAGGATTATAACGGCGACAGCTTTATCATTCAAGCGGTTTTACGCGCCGACAACAAATCTGCATTACCGACGATTAAAGAGCAATTTTTCGACGGTCCGTTCCCGCTCACGATAGACTTAGCGACAACTCCCGCCCCGAACGGGTACATAGTTTTGCTTTTGAAAAACGTGGACAAAATATAAAAGTGACTTAATATTTCACAAACTAAATTTTGTATTCCTTTCTGACCTTTTGCCGAATACGCAAAAGGTCATTTTTTGTTTCACTTTCACTCTTTAAAAAAGCATATTTAGGGTTTTTAGCAAAGAAAATAGTGTAATTATACAATTGAAACATTTTTTTATCATCATATAAACCATCAGACAATGCAGCCAAAGCATTAAAATATCGAAAAAACTTTGTATTTTTACCTCCGTTGGTTTTTAGTTCGGCTATATAAATAGCTTCGCTCAATTCGTACGCTAACAAATACTCATTTACGCATATCAAAATCGAATACAGCAAATTCAATATCTGCTTCTGTACTTTTATATTGTGTTCTAAAGAATATAGTAACAAATAACTACATATATCAAGAGAAGAAAAATAATTACCTTTTTCTAAAAAACTTTCCGCTTCACATAAAAGCGTTACACTATCGGTTATATTTTTTTTAAAACAGCTAAAATAAAAGTAATCGTTTTTATTGTCTAAAATATTAGGGTTAATTCTTATCTTATCTATTATTTTACAACAAAAAGCTTTTTGTTCTTCATCAATACTACTCATTTTTTTACACCAGACGATATTGCACCTATATGGGTGCAATATTATTATATCATAAATGTATAATAATGTCAAATGCTGCACCAATATAAGTGCAAGAGTAAGAGGCATCTGAATTATGATAAACGAAATTGAAAAGAGAATAGGCAAGAACTTGAAAAAGCTGAGAGAAAAGCGCGGCTTTACACAAGAATACGTTGCGACAAAGCTTCAGCTCGGCGGGTGCGACGTAACGCGAAGTTCCGTTGCAAAAATCGAAGTGGGGCAAAGGCACGTTTACACCGATGAAATAATCGTGTTAAAAAATATTTTCAACTGTTCTTACGAAGATATTTTCGACTTGTCGCAACTATAAAGATACAGACTGAAATTTGAAAATTGCAGACGAATTATATAATATTTTCAATCTTCTTTCACTCGCACTTTATGTGCGAATATCGATTGCCGTTTACGGCAAATATCACGCCGCTTTATAGGCGGCATATCGATTGCCCTGAAAGAGCAAATATCGAGCGCGCAACGCGCGCATATATAAAAAATCCTCTCCTTAGCGGAAAACTTCCGCTAAGGAGAGGTCTTTTTTATGCAAGATTATTTATCGGATTTTACCAATCTTTTTTCTCTGCAAGGTCTTTGTAGCTTTCTCTACGAGCCGCGCTTTCTTCTTCGGCTTTTTCAAAGAGCTTAGCCGCAAGTTCGGGCTGAGCTTTCTTCAAGGAAGCGTAACGGTTTTCGCCGAGTAAGAATTCCTGATAGCTTGCCGTCGGGTCCTTACTGTCGAGCTTAAACGGATTTTGTTCCGTGCCGACAAGGGTCGGATTGTAACGGTAAAGCTGCCAATATCCCGCGTCAACCGCTTTCTTTTCTTCAGCCTGCGAGTTGGTCATGTTGATACCGTGGTTAATGCAGGGTGCGTAGCAGATAACAAGGGACGGACCGTGGTAGCTTTCGGCTTCGGTGATGGCGTTGAGGAACTGCTGTTTGTTCGCACCCATTGCGCACTGCGCAACGTATACGTAGCCGTAGCTCATAGCAATCATGCCGAGGTCTTTCTTCTTGATTCTCTTACCGCCGGAAGCAAACTTAGCGATTGCGCCCGTCGGGGTGGACTTACTTGCCTGTCCGCCGGTGTTGGAGTAAACTTCGGTGTCCATAACGAGAACGTTGACGTCTTCATCCATTGCAAGAACGTGATCGAGTCCGCCGTAACCG
>ERZ779725.2024-NODE-2024-length-10320-cov-2.308914_pt1 | contig 10320 bp, 10 predicted proteins | sample MGYA00511890_ERZ779725 | MGnify/ENA primary metagenome ERZ779725 (study PRJEB29588, sample SAMEA2148549) | human gut metagenome | biome: human gut; feature: human-associated habitat; material: faeces | place: Denmark | collected 2008/2010 ...
CCATCCGGTGTAAACTGCATCCGATGGTGGACAAGGTGCATTGCCTTGGAAATAGCCAACGCCAGAGTGGTTTTTCCCACACCGGGAATATCCTCGATCAGAATGTGTCCGCCAGCCAGCATTGCCAGCAGTACTTTAATCACGGTCTCATCCTTGCCGACTACAGCCTTTTTCACCTCCCGGATAATCTGCTTTGTCTGTGTAATCGCAGACTGAATCTGTTCTTCCATATTGATTGTTCCTTTCTTTTTTTGTATCTTTAACAGGCTTTCCTGGATCGTTTTACAATACAATTTCTAGTATAACACAAAATCTGCCGTTGTGCAACCGCTGAAACGCAAATAGCCATGCTTTTTTGCCGACTGTCACAACAAATTTCGACACAAATCCGGGACAAAATTGGCATATGTACCAAAAAGCCATTGCCGGAATTGACAAATCACAAATTACTGGTATACTATAATAATGTAGGTCTATGAGAACCGAGAAAAGAGGGTTACTATGAACATTTGGCACAATATCAGTCCCAAACGCATCAACTCTGATGATTTTGTGGCGGTCATTGAAATCCCAAAGGGGAGCAAGAAAAAGTACGAGCTTGACAAAGAAACCGGACTGATTATGCTTGACCGAATTCTGCATACCGCCACGCACTATCCGGCCAATTACGGCTTTATCCCGCGCACCTATGCAGGGGACGGCGACCCGCTGGACGTGCTGGTGCTGTGCCAGGAGAGCATTCTGCCGCTGACGCTGGTGCGCTGCTATCCCATCGGCGTGATCCGCATGATGGACAGCGGTCATATGGACGATAAGATCATTGCAATCCCGTTCAATGATCCCAATTATAATATGTACCACGACATCAGCGAGCTTCCCCGGCATGTGTTTGATGAAATGTCCCACTTCTTCCGGGTCTACAAGGAACTGGAGAACAAGACCACTGCAGTCAATGAAAAGGGTAACAGAGAAGAAGCCATCGAAGTCATCAAGAAATGTCTCGATAACTACATTGATACCTTTATCAAGAGCTGGTAAATAATTGATAATTGATTTTCAATAGTCACATAACACCATATTCCTGCGCTGCGGCGTAAGAATATGGTGTTTTTTCATAGGAACTAATGAAAAAAATGTCAAAATCCACTAGATTTTTTTAGGGAAATATGAGAGAATGAACACGACCATTATGATATTATTTTATCAATAGTATTATAAGTACATATTGAAAGGAGATTTCACATGATTTATTCAAAAGAAGTTGAAGAAATGTGTCCCGTTGCACAGGGCGTACATCATGGTTGTGCTCCCATTCCCGAAGAGGCAAAATGGGTGCAGGCAAAAGAAGTTAAGGATATTTCCGGTCTGACTCACGGTGTGGGCTGGTGTGCACCTCAGCAGGGTGCATGTAAGCTTACCCTGAACGTTAAGGAAGGCATCATCCAGGAGGCTCTGGTTGAGACCGTTGGATGTTCCGGTATGACCCACTCCGCAGCTATGGCTGCTGAGATTCTGCCCGGTCTGACCGTTATGGAAGCTTTAAATACTGACCTTGTATGTGATGCAATTAACACAGCAATGAGAGAACTTTTCTTACAGATCGTATACGGAAGAACTCAGAGTGCATTCTCTGAAGACGGACTTGCTATCGGAGCCGGACTGGAAGACCTCGGAAAAGGACTTCGTTCACAGGTTGGTACAATGTACGGAACACTTGAGAAAGGTCCTCGTTACCTTGAAATGGCAGAAGGTTATGTAACTGGAATTGCTCTTGATGCTAATGATGAAATCATCGGTTATCAGTTCGTTTCACTTGGTAAGTTCACAGATTTCGTTAAGAAGGGTGATGAACCAAACGTAGCTTGGGAAAAAGCAAAGGGTCAGTATGGCCGTGTTGATGATGCAGTTAAGATCATTGACCCAAGACAGGAATAGGAGGTAACGACAGATGGCATTATTTGAATCATATGAAAGAAGAATTAACCAGATTAACGCAGCTTTAAACAGCTATGGAATTTCTTCTATTGAAGAAGCAGAGAAGATTACAAAGGATGCTGGACTTGATGTGTATAACCAGATCAAGAAGATTCAGCCAATTTGTTTTGAAAATGCATGTTGGGCTTACATCGTAGGTGCAGCAATCGCAATTAAGAAAGGCTGCAGAAAAGCCGCTGACGCAGCAGCAGCAATCGGAGAAGGACTTCAGTCATTCTGTATTCCTGGTTCAGTTGCAGATACACGTAAAGTAGGTCTTGGACACGGTAACCTTGGTAAGATGTTACTTGAAGAAGAGACAGAATGTTTCGCATTCTTAGCAGGTCATGAGTCATTCGCAGCCGCTGAAGGTGCTATCGGTATTGCTGAAAAGGCTAACAAAGTACGTCAGAAACCTTTAAGAGTTATTCTTAACGGACTTGGTAAAGACGCAGCTAAGATTATTTCAAGAATTAACGGATTTACATTTGTAGAGACAGAGTACGATCCATACACAAATACAGTTAAAGAAGTAGAAAGAATCGCATATTCAGACGGACTCCGTTCCAAAGTAAACTGCTACGGCGCTAACTCAGTTCCGGAAGGTGTTGCAATCATGTGGAAAGAGAATGTTGACGTATCTATCACAGGTAACTCAACTAACCCAACTCGTTTCCAGCACCCTGTTGCAGGCACATACAAGAAAGAACGCCTTGAAGCAGGCAAAAAGTACTTCTCAGTTGCTTCAGGCGGTGGTACAGGCCGTACCCTTCACCCTGATAATATGGCAGCAGGCCCAGCTTCATACGGTATGACAGATACAATGGGCAGAATGCATTCAGATGCACAGTTTGCCGGTTCTTCATCAGTTCCTGCTCATGTAGAAATGATGGGACTTATCGGTATGGGTAACAACCCTATGGTTGGCGCAACCGTAGCATGTGCTGTCGCAGTTGCAGAAGCTCTTTAATCGAAAATTTTAACAAGACGAAAGCGTTGGCGGCGCCAACACGAGTGTCCAAAATAAAAGCAGCGTTTCGTAAGGAACGCTGTTTTTTGTTTTGGCAGAAAAGGTCCGGTGGACCTTTTCGCAACTGAGTGAGGTCACACAAATTAACGCGAAATAACAATTTATTTGTTGGTACGCTCTGTTGCAGTTGCAGAAGCTCTTTAATCGAAAATTCTAATAAGACAAGCTTAAAGCGAGAGTCGTAAGGCTCTCGCTTTTTTCGTGTAGAAAAGGCAAAACTTCAAATTTCTTCACGCTTTTATTTTTTGTTATTCATTTTAGCAAAAATTTTTCCCTGCTCAATATATAAATCCTGTTGCTCTTTTGTCATTAAACTAAATAATCTAAGCAGTTCATCCTCTTTTGTAAATGCGGTTTTGCTCTCGTCAAATCCGACTAAAAAGTCAATAGTTGTGTTAAAAAAAGTTGCAATAGCTTTCAGTGTTTCAATATCGGGTTCTACATTGTGATTTTCATATTTGTTTATAGATTGCTGGCTGACACCTATTATATTTGCAAGCTGTTGCTGGCTTATGTTGTACTCCTTGCGAAGTGCTTTTAGATTTTTTATCATTGCTATCACTCCTAATATAATAATGATAACAACTTGAGATTGTTAAATAAAACACCAATTAGTAGTTGTTGACAACAACTTACGGTTGTAATATAATGAATAAAAAAGTGTGAAAAGGTGGATGAATATGGAAAACGAAAGCAGAAAAAGTCGCAATAAAACTCTTCAAAAAGTATTATTGGCAGTTTTATCAATTATACTAATGACTGGTATTGCATTTTTTATGGCAAATGTTGTGCATAATAACAGCTCGCAGCCAACTTCTTCAAAGGTTAAAAACGGACTTTCGGCTTATGAGCTTGCTGTGGAGCAGGGATATAAAGGCGATTTGAATGATTGGCTTAAATCTCTTGACGGTAAATCGGCATTTGAAATTGCAAAGGAAAACGGATATTCAGGCACAGAAAAAGAATGGAATAAAGCAGTTGCAAATGTATCAAAACAAAATAAATCTGTAATAACAAACGCAGGCTTTAATAAAAACGGAGATTTTATTTTAACTCTTTTAGACGGTACAGATGTAAATGTAAGCAATGTTTCAAATTCTAAAGGAAAAGACGGAAAGAACGGCACAAACGGTAAAAACGGTAAAAACGGTGCAAACGGAAAAGACGGCAGAAGTATCACATTGGCAAGTGTAAATTCTGAAGGTCAGCTTGTTATCACTTATTCTGACGGTTCAAGCGTTAACCTTGATAAACTTGTAGGGATAAACGGTATTGACGGAAAAGACGGTACTGACGGTAAAGACGGTGTCGGTATCAATACTGTTAATATTACAGGAGACGGAAAGCTAAATATAACTCTTACAAACGGTACAACATTAAACCTCGGAACGATAAAAGGTGAAAAGGGCGATAAGGGTGATACCGGTGTGCAAGGTGAAAAAGGTGACAAAGGCGATACCGGTGAACAAGGTATTCAAGGTGTAGCAGGTAAGGACGGTAAGGACGGTATCAACGGTATCAACGGTACTGACGGCGTTGACGGAAAAGACGGTGTTGGTATTGCGAATATTTTAATCAATACTTCGGGCGAACTTGAACTTACTTTTTCAGACGGACAGCAAATAAATCTCGGCAATGTTAAAGGTTCAAAAGGTGACAAAGGTGAAAAAGGTGATACCGGCGAACAAGGTATTCAAGGCATAGCAGGTAAAGACGGTAAGGACGGTATCAACGGTACTAATGGTGTTGACGGAAAAGATGGTACTAATGGTAAAGATGGTACTGACGGACAAGACGGTGTAGGTATTGCAAATGTAACAGTTTCAAATGAGGGCGCACTCAGCGTAACACTTACTAACGGTACTGTACTTGATTTGGGCAACATTAAGGGCGCAAACGGTATCGGCATATCAAAATCAGAAGTGAATGCAAGCGGTGAACTTGTGCTTACATATACAGACGGTACGGTTAAAAACCTCGGTAATGTTGTCGGCGCAAATGGTGCAGACGGGCAAGACGGTGTAGGTATCAAAACAGTCACACTTTCGTCAACAGGCGAACTTATGGTTACACTCAGTGATAATTCGGTTATAAACCTTGGCAATGTTAAAGGTGAAAAAGGCGATAAGGGTGATAAAGGTGACAAAGGCGCACGTGGCGAAAAGGGCGAAAAAGGTGACAAAGGTGATACCGGCAGAGGTATTGCAAAAACCGAACTCGTAAACGGTGAATTGATTATTACCTATACTGACGGAACAAAGGAAAATTTAGGCAGTGTTTCAAATGCCGAAAGTGAATATTCCTCCGGTCTTCAATATACACTTAATGAAGATAATAATTCATATACTCTGTCAAGCGCAGGAGAACTGTTCAATTCTACAAAAGTGGTAATACCAGAAACATATAAAGGAAAGCCTGTGACTAAAATAGGTGAAAGAGCTTTTTATAGCACTCAATTGTATGGCTCCGATTCATCTAAAGGCGCACCTATAAACGAGTTGATTTTACCTTCGACAATAAAATCAATTGCTTTAGAAGCGTTTTACAATTGTAAGATTGAAAAGGTTGTATTTGAAGGTACAATTGAAGAGTGGTGTTCTATCCAATTTATTGGTATTTCTGCAAATCCGTTATATCATCCAGATAATGCTAAAGATAATACAAAATTATATATTGATGGTGAACTGATTGAAACACTTGTTATTCCAAACAGTGTTTCAACAATCAGTTCGTATTCGTTTGTTGATTGCGGAAGTTTAAAAGAAGTTGTTATTCCAGAGTCAGTAACATCAATTGAACCTCACGCATTTAAGAATTGCGGCTCGTTATCAAGCGTGGAAGTTAAAGCACCAAGAGGTTGGTATTATAAAAACGGTGGTTATAAATATTCGATAAGTGAAAGTACAATGAGTAATAAAACATTGCTTGCACAAAAATTTGTGGAAGGCAATCCGTCAAATTATTATAAAAATTGATTGAGGAAATAAGAATATGATTACTAACGATAATGCAAAAACATACAACATATCTGCAAATATTTCACCGATAGATATTGAACTTTGCAAAGTTTATATACGCGGGGCTGTAAATGCAATTTGCAATTACAGCGAAATTGCGGAATTTTCAGTTCGTATTTTGTTTGGCGGAAATAACAGGGATTGGTATAAAACCCCGTTACAAAAAATATATGATTATCATCATTTTATCGACGGAAAAGACTGCGAAACAGCAGCTAAAAGTTCGGCAAAAGATGTGGGAATGCTCTTAAAGACTGTGCTTGAAGAGGATAGCCGCAATTTTGAGATAGTAAGGATAGACACCGGCAAGGTTTACAAATTGGCATAACAGAAAAAGCAGGCAAGATTCTTGCCTGCTTTTTTATTTTATATTTCCTTTTTCATCCATTGGTGTGGGCAATCTTCATCAAAGTCCTGCTCACCGAATGGGATATATCCCTGCTTTTGATAAAACGGCATTGCCTGCACCTGCGAATGAAGCCTGATTTCTTTGCCGCCCTTTGCTTTTATCAACCTTTCGGCTTCGTTTACTATTTTTGCACCCAGGTGCTTACTGCGATATTCCTTTAAAACAGCAAGCCTGCCGATATAGTAAACCGAGTTTTGCTCATAAAACCTAACGGTAGCGTAAGGTTTATCATTATCAAAAGTTACAAGGTGAGTGCAAATTGAATCAAGCTCATCAAATTCCTGTTTAAACCCCTGCTCTTCAACAAAAACTTTTATTCTTATTTCCTTTGCTTCGTCAGGCAAAAAGTTATAATTTTCAGTAACCATATCAACACCCCAATACAAATTTATTTTATCAAATTTTATATCATAAAGTCAAGATTGTACAAATAAAGGCGATTAGTTTGTGAAATATAAACAAAATATCGTATGTATTTTTTATGCTGTGCTTTATTGCAAAATTGAACAATATGGTTTAAAATATAGTTTATACTACAACTGTTTAAAAATGGGGTGTCACTATGAGTGAAGAAAAAACTATTTATACAATAACATCCGACAGAAACGAGCGTGTATTTATCCACGCAATGCCGGGCCATTTTGTTTCAAGTTCTTCTCATCTTAATTTTTACATCGGAACATCTGATATTAAGCATAATCACGATATTTCGGTTGATGCGGCAATGATGCTCGCAAGATATTACCACGAAAGAGGAATTGAGATTGACACTGTTTTGTGCTTATATGAAACACAGGCACTCGGTGCTTATCTTGCACACGAACTTCAGCGTGCAAATATGTTAAACCCTAATCCTGATAGTACGGTTTATGTACTCGGCCCTGAATATGATGCACAGGGAAATATTATTTTCCGTGATAATCTTCGCAAGCTTATTACAGGCAAAAGAGTTTTGCTTCTTATTTCTTGTATTACAAGTGGTAAAACAATTGAAAGAGCTATGGAAAGTGTAAGTTACTACGGCGGCGAAACAGTGGGAATTTCTGCTGTATTTTCAGCTATTAACGAAGTTGACGGTGTTGAAGTTAATAAGATTTTCAGTGCTGATGATGTACCGGGGTATCAGGCATACCCTCCACACGATTGCCCGCTTTGTAAAGGAAACCAAAAAGTTGACGCAATTACAAACGGATACGGATATTCGCTTCTTTAAAAATATCTTGACAAATAGTTTTAATTTGATATAATAGATTTACAAATTGATAGTACCCAAATAAAGACTGTGAAGCAGAAAAAGACCTTTTATTTCGGTTTAAGAGAGTTGACGGACGGTGCAAGTCAATACGAATTAAAGGTGCATAGCTCTCTGCCAAGTTGCTGTTTTGAATAGAAATCAATAGGAACAGACGGTTTGCCTCGTTATTGGCAGCGGCATTGATTGATGCTAAAGGGCAGGGGTTTACCTTGCTGAAGTAGGGTGGTACAGCGTGATATTAACGCCCCTATACTCTTGTGTAGGGGCTTATTTTTTTGCTCCTGTGCAAAAATGAAAGGAGATTAACATTATGAAAAAGGGTTACGAAAAATACAGAGGTTTTGAACCAATTAACATTCCTGACCGTACTTGGCCTAATAACACAATTACCAAAGCGCCTACTTGGTGTTCAGTTGACCTTCGTGACGGTAACCAAGCACTTGTTGACCCAATGAATTTGCAAGAAAAGCTTGAATTTTTTACAACTCTTGTAAAAATCGGATTTAAAGAGATTGAAGTCGGCTTCCCGTCAGCAAGTGAAACAGAATATGAAATTTTAAGAACACTTATTGAGGGCAATTATATTCCTGACGATGTTACTATTCAGGTGCTTGTGCAGGCAAGGGAACATCTTATCAGAAAAACATTTGAAGCTATTGACGGTGCTAAAAATGTAATTGTTCATTTTTATAATTCAACATCTACACTTCAGCGTAAGGTTGTGTTTAAAACCGATATGCAGGGTGTAATAGATATTGCTATTGACGGTGCAAAGCTTATTTATGAGCTTACGGAAGAAGAAAAAAAGAAAAATCCTGATATGAATATCCGCTTTGAATACAGCCCTGAAAGCTTTTCGGGAACAGAAATGGATAATGCAGTTGAAATCTGCCGTCAGGTTATGGAAGAACTCCATATTACAAAGGAAAATCCTATTATTCTTAATCTTCCGTCAACAGTTGAGGGTTCAACTCCAAACGGATATGCAGACCAAATTGAATATTTCTGCCGTCATCTTCCAAACCGTGAAAATGCCATTATTTCACTTCACCCGCATAATGACCGCGGTACAGGCGTAGCTGCTGCCGAACTCGGATTACTTGCCGGGGCAGACAGAATTGAAGGTACACTTTTCGGCAACGGTGAAAGAACAGGTAATGTTGATATTGTAACCTTGGCACTTAATATGTGGACCCAGGGCGTTGACCCGAAACTTGATTTCCACGATATTAACAAGATTAAAGGCGTTTATGAAAGGGCAACAAAAATGGTAGTTCCGCCTCGCCACCCATATGCAGGCGAACTTGTATTTACTGCTTTTTCAGGCTCTCACCAAGACGCTATTAACAAAGGCAAAAATTATATGGAAGAACACGGCGGTGATTATTGGGATATTCCGTATCTTCCTATTGACCCTGCCGATGTAGGCCGTGAATATGAACCTATTATTCGTATCAATTCACAAAGCGGCAAGGGCGGAATGGCATATATTCTTGCAAATGATTACGGTATTAAAATGCCTAAAGCTATGCAGGGCGAATTCAGTGCAGTAGTTCAAAAAGCCTGCGATGAAAGCGGTAAAGAAATTCAGCCTGATGAAGTATTTGATATTTTCCAAAAAGAATACAGAAATGTATGCGGCCCATACAGACTTCTTAACTACAAAATTACAGAAGAAAAGAATGAAAAAGATTATCTTACCACAGTTCATTTTACAGGTGAACTTAAGTATAAGGATAATGAGCCTGTGAAGATTTCGGGTGACGGTTCAGGCCCTATCGGTGCATTCTGCGAAGCTATGAATACCGCAGGTCTTTCAAATTATGAATTTGTTGATTACAGCGAGCATGCAATTTCAGTCGGCAGTGACTCAAAGGCTATCAGTTACATTCATATTAAAAATCCGCAGGGTAAGGATATTTTCGGTATCGGTGTAAGCCATAATATCGGCTATGCATCAATGAAAGGTATTATTTGCGCAATCAACCGTGACCAAAAAGATACAATGCGTGATGATGCTATGCCGGGAATCTTTGATAAATGTTGAAATCTTCTTCGCAATATTTACATATTCAATTGATTAAATAAATAGGTGATTTTATGTTAGCTGTTATTTTGAATATAATTGCAATAATATTTTCCATTGGCACATTGATATTCTTGATTTTGTTTATCAAGGAATTAAAATCAAATCCCGATAAAAAGCTTGAAGAAATTGAGCCTAAACTTAAAAAGCTACTTTATACCGTTGCCGCTTGCGCTTTAATGGCGGCGGCTTTCGGCATAGTCGGGATAACAGTTAAATAAAAGAGGCAAATTTTTCGGCGCTTGCCGATATACAGAAAGGTTAAAATATGAAAAATTATAAAATTACAGTTTTAAAGGGTGACGGTATCGGCCCTGAAATCGTAGATGAATGTGTAAAGGTGCTTGATAAAGCAGGTGAGAAATTCGGCTTTAGCTTTGATTATAATTATCAGCTTTTGGGCGGATGCGCTATTGATGAATACGGTGTTCCGTATCCTGATGAAACAGCAAAGGCTTGTAAAGCATCGGATGCTGTTCTTCTCGGTGCGGTAGGCGGAAACAAGTGGAACGATGTTCCGGGCAATATGCGTCCTGAAAAGGGGCTGCT
>ERZ779725.2034-NODE-2034-length-10287-cov-2.085027_pt1 | contig 10287 bp, 7 predicted proteins | sample MGYA00511890_ERZ779725 | MGnify/ENA primary metagenome ERZ779725 (study PRJEB29588, sample SAMEA2148549) | human gut metagenome | biome: human gut; feature: human-associated habitat; material: faeces | place: Denmark | collected 2008/2010 ...
TAAATCCAAAAGCGCACGCATTGCCTGTTGCAGAGAGTTCTCGTCAAGCGAGCCGAACCCCTCGTCAAGAAAGAAAAATTCTATAGGACGCATAGATTTTGCGTATATGCTCTTAGACAAAGCAAGCGCGAGCGAAAGCGAAACGAGAAAAAGTTCTCCGCCGGAAACGGTGTCTACTCGTCTTTTTATTCCGCCGCTCAGATAATCGACGACGAAAAAGTCGCTTTCGTATACAAGCGAATACCTCCCGCCCGAAAGCACGGCAAGCGTGTCTTTTGCGTCGAGCGCGATTGACGAAAGGTATTCTTCGGCAATAAACTCAACGAGCGAATTGCTTTTTACCACGGCAACGAGTTTTTCTCTCAAAGCCTTGTCCGCCGTCACTTCGCCTAATTCATTTTCTATTATACACCTTTTGACGGATTTTTGCGATAATTTTTCATATGTTTTTCGCAAATAATCTCTTTGTTTGTCCGCTTCCGTCGTTTTTTTTGTCTCTTGAGCGAGTTTTTCGCTTTCCGATTTGTAATTCTGCTCGGAATAGTCGCCTTCTTTAACGGATAAAGTAAGGTCTTTTATGCGTTCTCTTAAAGCCGCGACTCTACTATCGAACCCGGAAATCTGCGTTTCGAGTGTATCGTCAAAGTCTTCCGCCGCGACGGCAAGCACTTCACGCTCGTCCCGGAAGTCTTTCATAGCTTTTTCGGTTATGTCCGAAAGAGCCTTTTTCGAACGGTCAAGACCGCTCAACTTTTCTTTCAAAAGTCTTTTATCGCTTTCCGTTTTATTAAGTTTTTCGTTTAACTTGGAATATTTGAGCAGTACGCCGTCAATTCTGTCGCTCAAAGCTTTTTCAAGCTTCTTCTTTTCGCTATAAACTTTTTCGTAATCGTCATCGCCGATTAAGGCATGCAGCTTTTGTTTAATAGCGGCATTTTCGTCGCCGAGCCGTTTGCCTTCTTCGAGCGTTTTTGAAAGAACTAAGTTTTGTTTGTCCTCTTCAGCTTTCAGTCTGTCTTTTTGCTTTTCGACGGCTGAAAGCTTTTTCGAATCCTCGTCCTTTTCTTCAAGCAGTTTTTTTAGCTCCGAAAGCGAACCGCCGCGTTTTTCGGTTTCCTTAAGATTTTTTTCAATGCGCTCGTCGATAGCTCTTTTTATATCCTCGCTTGCCGACGAAAAGCCCTTTAGGACTTTTAAAAATTCAATTTCTTCAAGTCCGCGTTTAACTCTTGCTTCGTTCGAAATGAAAGATAGTTGCTCGTTTATCTTTTCGTCAAGTCTTTTCGAATCGATAAAGTTTTTAGCCTCCTCGTAAGTTTTTTCCGCTTTTATTCTTTCGCTTTCGGCTTTTTGTGCGGCAAACTTTACCGCCTTATATGTTTCTCTGAAAGCTTTAAGCTTAACTTCGTTTTCATCGAATCTTATCTTATCCGCGCGGAGCGCAGTCAGGCTCTCTATTTGCGCTTTTAGGTCGGAAAGCTCGTTTTTTAGTCCGTCAAGACCTAAAAATTCTTTTTCGGCTAACACGAATTCGTCGGTCGTTCTTTTTAGCTCCGCAGTTATCAAAGAAAGGTTCTTTTCTTCTTCAACAATTTCTTTTCTGTAATTTTTTAACTTTTCGATACCGTCCTTTAATGCCAAAGCTTTTTCTCTTTTTGTTAAAAAAAGCCTTTTTTTCTCAATCCATTCACGCTTTTTTTCTAAGCTTTCAAGCTCGGTTTTTCTCTTTAAAAGCTCGTCATGTCTGACATAATTACTTTTAAAATCGTCGAATTGTTCTTTGATTTTTGAAAGTATTACGTTTTGCTCTTCAAAAGCTTTTTCGGCTAAAGCGAGTTCGTTTTTTACCCTCTTTACTTCCTCTTGAGTACAATCTTCGTATTCGGAAAGCTTCGCTTTTTTTACGGCGACTTCTCTTTCTAAAACATCGATTTCCCCTTTCAATCTTTTTAAAAGCTTAACGCCGTATTTATCGAGATTGAAAAGCCCGCTCATCATGTTAAGCCTGTCGTTTCTTCTCATAGTAACAAAGGAAGCGAACTGACCTTGAGGGAGGACTATACACTTAGAAAAATCATCCATTTTAAGCCCTATGGTTTTTTCTATCGCCTCGTTTACGCTCTCCGTGCCTTCGGCTATCGGCATAAGGGTTTCGCCGTCCATTTTATACAGCGCGGCTTTCGGTATCGGCGCGGTTTTTCTCTCTTCTTTCAGCTTATATTCGCGCGTCACGACATAGGTAGAATAAGTTTTTTCCTTTATTGCAAAAGTAAACGAAACGGAGCATTTTCCGACAGAGGCGTTTATAAAGTCGGACGAGGAAAGACTTTTGGGGAGTCTGCCGTAAAGAGATAAAAAGATTGCGTCGAGTATCGTGCTTTTGCCGCTGCCGGTCGGTCCGAATATACCGAAAAGCCCGCTTTTTAAAAGCGCGGTAAAATCTATCTTTGTTTCGTCTTTATAAGATTTTAATCCGGAAAACTCAATAGCTATCGGTTTCATCTCCTACCTCCGTATCGTGAACGCACTTTAAGAACAATTCCAGCATGTCCGCCGGAACTTCCGCATTGAAGCGCGACTTATAGTATTCCTTGAAAAGTTCTTCGCTGCCCATAACCGTTCGGCTTTTTTGTACCCTCTCGCCCAACGAATAATTTATTCTCAGAATCGCGTTCGGGTACGCGCCGACGAGCTTTTTTAATTCTTCGCTCGACGGCGGAGATGAGAGTTCGAGCGTAATTTCGGCAAACGTTTCCCCCGCTTCAGCCATAAATTTTTCGGCTTCTTCGCAAGATTTTAAAGTCGTCCGCAAAAGTTTTTTATATCCGCTCAGTTCAATTGTTTTTAAGTCGCTAACATGCGCTTTTTCGACCGAAAAAACATTTACGGATTTTTCGTAAGAAGCTTCGTCGAACGCGTACTGCAAAAGCGAGCCGCTGTAAATTATATTTCTTTCGCGGCTCACGACCTGCCTTTTATGTAAATGCCCGAGCGCGGAATATATCACGTTCTCCCCTATAACCGACGGCGGAACGATTCTCGCGCCGCCAAGGTCGATAGACCGTTCTCCCTCGCTTTTTTCGCCGCCGAGCATAAAAAGATGCGCAACGAGAACGACCGGCAAGTTGTCGGTATTTTTCGCAACGGCTTCGCCGATATAACGCTTAACCTTATCGGTGTACGACTCGTCCTCGTTGAGCTTTTCTTTCATTCTAAGCTCCGTCGGATACGGAAGAAGCGCGACGTAAACTTTTTCGTCGTTTTTAGAAAAAACAACATAATCCTTACCTCTTTTTTCGCATTTAACAAGCGAATTTTCGTCGTTAAACAGGGCTCGCTCCTCTCCGTAAAAATAAACGTTGCATTTTTCGGCAAGCGCGGCGGACGCCGACAGCCTTACGGGGTCGTCATGATTCCCCGCGATTATCACGACCGCGGAACCGAGTGCCGAAAGAGCAGAAACACAGTCAAAAAACAACTGTTCGGCTTCTGCGCTCGGCGTAAACGTATCGAACACGTCACCCGCGACAAGCACAACGTCCACATGTTCGTTTTTCGCAACGTCCACAAGAGATTTGAGAGCTTCACGCTGTTCTTCTATACGACTGCGTCCTTCTAACTTTTTCCCGATATGCCAATCGGAAGTATGCAAAAACTTCATTTTACCCTTCCCGATAAAAGTAAAAAGCAAAATTATTGTGCTTAAAAAAAATTAAACCACAATATTTTGCGTTTTTCGAAAAACACCCTTTTATCGTTTGAAATTTATTTAAATTTATTATATTATATATTTCATATAATTTCAAGCGTATTTTTAAGGATTAAAAGAAAATGGCGTTTTGTTCTTTTGCAAAAGAAGCGGGAAAATCTTTAACGACGAGTATCGACAACTCTTTTTTCACCGATTATTTAACGGAAGCCGACGGCGAGGCCGTAAAAGTTTATCTCTACGGGCTGTATCTTTGTCGCAACAACGAGGGAGAATTTACCCTGACCGATATGGCGAAAGCGCTTTTTACGGACGAGGAAAAAATTAAAGATTGTTTCAGATATTGGGAAGAATTCGACGCGGTATCCGTCACTTCCGACGATCCTTTTTTGGTTAAATATCTTCCGCTCACAACCTACGGGAGACCGAAAAAATTCCGGAGCGGAAAATACGACGATTTCAACAAGTCAATGCAATCCCTCATTACCGACAGAATGATTTCGACAAACGAATACGCCGAATATATTTCCGTTATGGAGGACTACAATATTCGCCCCGACGCAATGCTGATGATCGCAAAATACTGCGTCGACACGAGCGGAACGTCTGTAAGCGGCAGATACATCATCAACAAAGCGCAAGCTTGCCATGCAGAGAATAACTACCGTTGAAGCCGTAGAAGCGGAACTTTCGGATTACAACTCTTCAAGCGCGGAAGTACAAAAAGTTTTGACTGCTATCGGTATAAAGCGCAAAGCCGATATAGACGACTTTAATTATTTTTCCAAATGGACGAGCGAACTTATGTTTACGCCTGCAAGCGTAATTTTCGCCGCGAAGAAGTTCAAAGCCAAGACTCTCCAACGCCTCGACGGGGTGTTAATGGAGCTTTACGGCGCGAAAAAATTTTCCGAAAAGGAAATTTCCGACTACTTTGACAAAAAAGAAGAAGTCGCTTCTCTTTCTAAAGAAATCACGAGGAAGCTATCCGTTTATTACGAAGTTATTCAGCCGGTAGTCGATACTTACGTCAACCCGTGGCTCAGCCTCGGCTTTGAAAAGGATTCTTTGCTTTTTATCGCCGATTTTTGTTTCAAACGCCGCAGAAGAACTCTCGAAAGCATGGACGAAACGGTTAAAAACCTCTATAAGCAAGGCTTGGTAACGCAGTCGGCAATAGCCTCTTACCTCAAAAAACGCGGCGTCGACGAAGAATTCATTAAAGAGATTTTCGCGCTGACCGGCGAGGACAGAAAGCCCAACGAATGGGACAGAAAAACGCTTGCCGCCTGGCGAGAATGGGGATTTTCGGACGATATGATAAAAGCGGCTGCTCCGTTTGCGGCAGGCAAATCGAGTCCTATGGTTTATATAAACGCAATCTTAGGCGATTGGAAATCAAAAGGCATATTTTCGCCCGACAAGATACCCGAAAAACAATCGGTTAAGCAAAATTCGGGCAAAAATAACGGCGTAGGCGCGTACGTCGACGGTGACACGATTAAATCCGCCGAGTTTAAACTTGCAAGAACATACACGAAAGCCGAACTCGACGCTTTAATAGACGATATCGAAAACGTAGATTTTTAACGGAGAAAAACTATGATAAATTCAAAAAGCCTTATCGACAAAGTAGAAGAGTTTTACGCAAAAAAAGCCGCAGAACGTTCTTTTTCGGCTTTTTTAAACGAGTATAAGCTTTCCGACGTAGATGATTACGACAAGGTAAAATACGCCTATAAAGCCGCCGTTTTCGACAGAGAAAAAGCTTTATACTCGGGCGACGAAAAAACGGCGAAAGAAAAGGATGCCGAAGCCGCCCGATTAAAAGTCGTTCTCGACAAAATAACGTCTTCCGTTCCCGGTGAAAGCCCCTCTTACGAGTGCGAGCTGTGCAAGGATACGGGCAGGCTCGAAAACGGCTACTGCAAATGCTTTTTAAGCAAGGTGATTTCAGAAGCGTACGCCTTTCTCGGCTTAAAAAGACCGCATTTAAAAAGCTTTCAAGACGACGTTTTTTCCGCCGTAAATAAGACCGAAACTTTAAAAAACAAACTGATTGAATACGCGGACGACTTTTCAAAAAGAGAAAAGAATATTTATCTGTGCGGCGGCGCGGGCGCAGGAAAAACTTTTTATGCGCAATGCGTAACGGACAGACTTGAAAAAAACGGCTTCACCCCTTTGTTTTTAACGGCTTTCGAACTGAACGACATCGCTACGGGTATGTTTAAAAAATCAGCGTCGGAAAAAACGATAACGGACGATATCCTTTCGACTTGCGACTTGCTCGTTATCGACGACCTCGGCAGCGAACCCGTTTACGGTAAAGTTACCGTCGAAAAAATAAACACGATAGTTACTCGTCGCAGCGAACTGAAAAAGCCTCTTTTTATAACGACAAACCTTATGACGGACGAAATCTTATCGAGATACGGCGAAAGAATTTTTTCGAGAATAACAGGGAAAAACACCGTGATTTTGCAATTGAACGGAAAAGATTTGAGAAAAATGTAGCTTAATATACGGCAAAAACCGCTTCGAAAAACGCGAAGCGGTTTTTTGATACACAAAAAAAAGGCTGCGTTAAACAGCCTTTAATGCTTAGCAAGCAATAACTATATAAATGAAAAGCGCGCAGCCGAGAGCTATCAAAAAAGGTTTGAAGCAATCGGCTATAAACCTACCCGCTTTTTTGAAAAATCCTTCTTTTGCCATAATCGGTCCCTCCTTAATCTATAAGTTCCTGCCAATAAAATTGCTTTAACGTTTGCCTTAAAACGGTCGTATCGACATAGCGGATTATCTTTCCGCCCTTAGCAATAGAAATAATGCCTGTTTCTTCGGAAACGATAATCGCCGTAACGTTAACCGTTTCGGTAAGACCTATGCCCGCGCGATGCCTCGAACCGAGGTCCTTTGAAAGATTGACTTCCTGCGCGAGCGGTAAAAAGCAGCCCGCCGCCTGAATCTTTGTCCCGTTCAATATAAGCGCGCCGTCATGAAGAGCGGACTTAGGGAAGAATATCGTTTCGATGAGCTGCGAAGAAATGTCCGCGTCGATATAAACGCCGCTTTCAAGAACGCTCGTCGGAAGATTGCCGTTCGAAAGAATTATTATCGCGCCGATGTCGTTCTTCGACATATTCTGCACGGCTTTGACTATCTCTTCTATGCAAACGTTGGTGTCCTGCGTATTCTTTCTGTCGCCATGTTTGTGGTCGCCCACTCTTTTATACCAGATTGTACGCTTAATTTCCGTCGCGAAAAGACACACTACGACAAGCACGAATACAGCTTGCAAAACTATCATTGCGAGCGCGCCGTATTGGACTTTCGCAAAAAAGATATATAATCCGGTAAGAAGCGTAAACGCGAGATAAACCCATATTACACGCCCCGCATTGTTGTCGAGCAAAACCTTCATCATAAAGGTAAGCACGAAAGTGATGAGCAAAATTTCAAAAACGCTGAGCGGCGTAAATTCGCCGAACATCGTCTTAAACCTTTCAAGTATGTTCATAAAAAACCTTTTTTATCGTTTATGATATTTACGATAGATATTTTAACATAAAAAAATATAAAAATAAAGCGTTATTCTTGTTTTCGGCGATTTTTTTCGATAAATCGAAAAATAATTTTGATTTAGAGCCGTTTTTTTCGTTTAAGCGTCGCACATTACGCTGAGAACGCCCTCGTAAAACGCGTTATCCAAGCTCAACGCTCCGCTTTTAAACTTAAAATCGTACCTTGCGAGCTTATCCACTATATTTTTAAGCCTTTTAGGCGAAAACTTTGCGGCTTGTTCTTTTGCTTTTTTTACGGCAAATTCCTTGCAGGAAAGCATCGACGCCGTTTCCGCAAGTGACTCCTTTGTTACGGAAGCGTAAAACATTCTTCGAATCTGATAATAAAGAGAAACGAAAAGAACCTGTTTTTCGCTCGGCGAAGAAATATCGTCGAGAACCTTATATGCGTTTTTAAAGTCGCGCCGCGCGATAAACTCCACTATCTGATAAGTTTTATAATCCGTATCTTTTGCAACCAAAAGCTCGACCGCCTCTTCGGTAACTTCTTTACTTTCGTAAGCGTAATCGATCAGCTTTTCCGTTTCCTTCGATATTCTCGTCATATCGCACAAACAATACTCCGCGATTTTTAAGCAGACCGATTGCGTTACCGAAACGCCGGCTTTCGCCGTCTGCGCTTTAATGTATCTGCAAATGACCGATTCGTCGGCTTTTTTACACTCTACCGTCGTTACGTTTTTAAGCTTTTTAAGCGCGTCCGACGTTGAAGTGTTGACGATGATAAGAACCGAAGTGTCGCTCGGTGCGTCAAAATATTGTTTAACGCTTTTTTGCTTCAGATCAGCCGCGGTCGGATACCATTCGCTTACTTCGACAACTCTCTTTTCGCTCATAAACGGGCAGATTTTAAGGTCTGCGATTATCGAATCGAGCCCGGTTTTCAGCGTTGCGCCTTCGACCTTCGTAAAGTTGAGCGAAGGCTCGCTCAAACACCTGTTTTTAATAAGTTCCGCTCCGCGCGCACGAAAAAAGCCGTCCTCGCCCTCCAAAAGGTAAACGGGAAAAACTTCTTCTTTAAGAGATTGTTTCAATTCTTCGAAACGCATGTGAAACGCTCCTTTTCGTTTTTTTTAAATAAACGCGAGCAAGCAAAACGGAAGAGATATCGCCGCGCCCTTTTTTAAGCTTTCAGGAAAGTTGAACTTATCCGAAACGATAACCAAAACAACGTAAAGTAAAATCGTCGGGAAAATTGCGGGAACTATTTTTACCACCTGTCCCGAAAGCGATACTTCGGAATACAAAAAGGCAATCGCGCCGGATAAAACTTCGGCGGGTTTAAGCAAGAAAGCAAGCGCAGGGAAAAACGCCGTTATCCACCCGCCCACGAAAAGCAACGTAAACAAAACGCCGATTAGCGGAATGGTTAAAACGTTGAACAACACGGTCAGCACGGAAATCCGACCGCTCATGTACGCTATTATCGGAAAAGTACCGAAAAAAGCCGACGCCGAAACAGAACAAGCGGAACGCAGTTTTTCCGGCATAAACGCAAAGATTTTCGAAAACGGTTCGCTTAAAAACGCAATGGAATACACCGCGCCGAAAGAAAGCAGAGTGCCGTATGCAAATAAGCTTTCCGGAAATATCGTTATCACCACGATAAACGCCGTGGATATCGAATTAAGAAAATCGTATTTTAAGCCCGTAGATACGGAAAAACCGAGTATAGCGCACATTATAACCGCCCTTAAAGAGGAAACGGAAAAACCGCAAAACCCGGCGTACATAAACGATACAAGTGCGACTATAAGCGTCTTAGGGATTCGCCTTACGCCGAATTTTTCGAGCAGAAAAGAAAGTGCGGCGGCAAGGAACCCGACGTGAAGCCCCGATACGGCGAAAATATGAGCGACCCCGGCAAGAGAAAACTTTTCGTAAAGCTCGTCTGACACATAACGCGTGTCTCCGAGAAGAAGAGCAACGCAGATACCGCCTTCCGTTTTACCCATGTTTTTAAGAAGTGCGTCCTCGGCAAGAGCGGAAACCTTCGAAAATATGTCGGCTGTTTTTTCAAGCACGGTAACGGAAGCGTAGTAAGCTTCGTAATCGTACGAATTTTTAAGCGGATAAACGTTAAAGCCTTCGTAAGAAACAAACCTTACCTTCCCCTCGATTTTTACAATATCGCCGACCCGCAAACTCAATCGGGTTTTGAACTTGATTCCGCCCGCTATGTTCTCCGAACTAAAATTTTCGGCAATCGCCGTATATTCGCCGTCTTTAAGCGAAATGCTTTTTATTCGCCCTTCGCCGCAAACGTAAACGTAACCGTCAAAAGCTTTGCTTTCGTTTGCGTAAACCTTAAAGCTTATCGAAAGAAAGCCTGCGAAAAAGAAGATTACGGCAAACGACACCGTTAAAAAACCTTTTAATTCAAGAAAGAAAAACGACAACGTAAGCGCAACGACGCCGACTGCCGCCGCAACGACGAAAGGAAAAGTCAAACCGAACGAAGCCGACGCAAAACCGACGACAACGCCTAAGGCAAGAACTATTGCCACAATAAGCGGAACCCTCGGATTGCAAAACCTTTCTCCCTTTTCTTTCTTTGTTTTTTCTCGTTCGTCGTTCATTTCTTTTTCGCCGTAAAACGCCGCGCTAACGGCGTAAAAATTCAAGCAATATATTTTAATATATAACAATCTTCGTTTTTTGTCAAGTATAGACGAGCTTTAAAATCATATACGCCTAAGCTGCAACGAAAAAAATAAAAATCGGAAACGTTTTTACGGAAAATATATCAAAACGCTTGATAATATTCAATCGATTGGATAAAATATAATTATCTGAGGCGTGCGAGGCGGAGTTTTATTCTCTCCACAGTCATTAAAAGGGAATCCGCGTTCTTTGCGCAGAGGCGTTTGCTCTCGGCTGTTGTCTATTATGCAAGCCGTTTTCATGAGGGCGGAAGAAGCGTAAAGGTAGGATACCCACCTGCACATAAGCGGGTTGAGTCGGCTCCGTACGGCGCATTCGGGGAGAAGC
>ERZ779725.2037-NODE-2037-length-10277-cov-3.742614_pt1 | contig 10277 bp, 2 predicted proteins | sample MGYA00511890_ERZ779725 | MGnify/ENA primary metagenome ERZ779725 (study PRJEB29588, sample SAMEA2148549) | human gut metagenome | biome: human gut; feature: human-associated habitat; material: faeces | place: Denmark | collected 2008/2010 ...
CGCGCGAGCCCCCCCAAGCCCCCCCAGCCAAAATCGGTGGTTTTTCTTCATATCTCTCATTCCTCATAAAAGCGCCATACGCAGAGGCGCTTTCGCGCCTCTGCGTCGGCTGTTCTGTTGTTACTTGGAAACGCGCTTCTTCCGGGTCAGCACCACAACGGCTGCCGCCGCCAGGGCTGCGCTGCCCAGCCACAGCACCATCTGACTGTCGTCCGCCGTGTTGGCGGAGTCGGTCTTGTCCGGCGTCGCGGTGGGGTTGTAGTAATAGTGGTTGGTGGACTCCGTCCAGCTGATGGCCACAGGAGACAGGCCGGTCAGCGTCACCAGCAGGCCGCTGGCGGTTTTGGTAACAGCGGGGAATTCCACGGTGCCCACATCCAGGCCGCAGTCCGCCATAGTCACAAGGTGTGCCACGGTAAAGCTGTACTTGCTGTAATTGGCCGCAATAGCCTCAGGATAGGGCAGCAGCACGGTGATCCTGCCGTTTACCAAGTCCGCCTTGGTAGCGGGAGTCTCCACCTGCTCACCGTCCACGGTGGTGATGATCATCAGCCGCACATCAAACACCGCGGTGTTCTCCGCTGTGTTCTTGCTGTCCTTCCTGGAGATCTGCAGCTGCAGCTCGGCTTTGATCTTTTCCTCGCTGTTCAGCTTCTCGTTATCCCGCAGGGTATCGGGCACTGTAATAGTGTCAGATACCTCGATGCGCTTCAGTGTACCATCCTCGGACTTCACCACACCGCAGACGCACTGGATGCCGTTCACATAGGTGTGCCCGGTCTTGTTGACCACCGCAGGGCAAACCTTGCAGACGTTCCAGTGGTCATCTTTGTCTGCGAGCATCTCCGTGCCGGGGGTGTGGCCCAACGCAGCGATGACGCGGGTCTCCTCCTTGGAGCAGACGGTGCAGATGCGCTTCTCCGTGCCGGTCTCGGTGCAGGTGGGTTTCTTGGTGGTCGTCCACTCACCGAACTTGTGGCCTGCGGCAGGAAGCGTCTGAACCTCCACCGCGCCGCAGCGCGTGCAGACGCGCTGGCGAGAGCCGTCCGCCGTGCAGGTGGCCGGGGAGACTACCTGCCAATCGCCGAAGCTGTGGGCGCAGACGGCGTCGGTCATATCGTAGAGGGCATTGGTCCTCCGGCAATAGCGCTCGTAGGCTGCCATGGCATAGAGAGCCTGCTCGGTGGCCTTCTGGTCAGCCGTCTTGCCCGAGGCCGCATGCTTAAAGCCCTGACCCTCGCCGAGGTAATACCGCAGCAGATCGCCCAGCACGCTGGTGGGCGCACCATCCACGGTCTTGACAAAGCTGCTGTCGCTGTTGGCGTTCAGCTGCAGAGCGGACAGGGCCACCACCACCTGGGCGCAGCTCTCCGCGCTGGTATAGCCCGTGCCCTTGTACTTAGCGGACAGCCATTGCAGCGCTTTATCGACGGCGGCGTTCACCGTGGTATCGTCGCCCTCGTTGTAGTAGGGCGCCAGCGCCTGCAGCGCCATGGCGGTCATGTCCACGTCGCCGACGGGTTTTGTGTCGGCGCTGGAGCTCCAGCTGCCATCCTCATTCTGCTGGGTCAGGATGGCCTGTACCAGCCAGTAGCTGTCCTGGGTATAGTTGCCGCTGTTGAGGGCCAGCAGGCCGAATACAAGGCCGTTGATATCCGTGTCACTGGTATTGGTGACCTGCATGATATTCCGGTCCTGCAGCGCCGCCAGCAGGTTTTTGCCGCCCACGTTGGCGGGGTCCTTGCCGATGGCGGTAAGGGCCAGAATGATACGCTCGTTGTCGGTGACGGTGGGGTTATGGCTCTCGGGATCGACAAGAACGCCGTCAGAGCCGATGTTCGCCTTTACATAGGCCACGACCTTGCCGTAGTATGCCTGGATGTACTCGTCGGACAACGCAACGCCGGCGCGGGCCAAGCCCAGCACCGCCCACTCGCCGCGGTCACTGGCCACAACGGGTGCGGGCACGTTGTTCTGGATGTACTTCTTGGTGTCGGCGTACACCTTGTCAAAGTTGGGGACCTCCGTGCCGGGATCCACAGGCTCATCGGGGTCCACGGGGATATACTTGTTCGTGAAGAACAGGCGGACAGTGTCGCCGTCATGGATAAAGGTCGCATCCAGCGTGGTGTTGGGCAGCGTCTCCTCACCCTGGGCCGGCGTGACGCCGAACATCCAGCCGGAGGACTTGCCGTCGGACTTTTCGCCCAGTGTTTGGCCCTTTGTGTCCGTAATGCTCTTGAGATACGCACCGCTGCCGGTATATTCGTACTTGGCATTGTCCAGGCAGGCCTTGACGGCATCCCAGGCCGTCCAGTCATTGCTGGCCTTCCCGGTAAAGGTGTAGTTGGTCCCGGTAAAGCTGTGCTTGTTTTCGTTATAGCTGTCCACCTGGACGGTGACGGTGATCATCGCGTTCTCGTTGGGATCATCTTTTTCCGTCAGGCCCGTGACCCTCAGATCAACGCTGACCGGCTGCTTGTAGAATTGCTCGAAGAGCTTGTACTTCTCCTTTGTCTCCTCAGTGCCGTTCAGGCCGAATTTCTCCCAGTACTGGGCGTACTTGGTGTAGGTCAGGACGCTGTCCAGCGTAACTGTCGTATTGTACTCCGGCCGGTGCACACGCAGGAGCTCATTCTCGATGACGGAGGGTCGGGAGGATCGGAAGCAGCGGTATTTCTCTGTATCGAGCCAGCCGGGGATATCGTCGGCCTCGATGCCGTCGAAGGTCATATTCACCGTGCCGCGGACGTATTCCAGCGTGCCGTCCTCGTTTTTGCAGATCTCAGCGAAGGGGTACAGGTCGGAGGTGACCTTGGTCTTATCCGTATTCTCGTTCTTGATACCGTTCCAGTAGGCCTTCTCGGTCAGCGCCTCCGTCATAAAGGCGGCAGCGTCATCCAATTCCTTCTGGGCAAAAGGCTGAATGTTGAAGCTGAACTCCTGACGGGCCAGCAGCTGGCCGGAGCTGCGGGTGGTGATAGTGACCACGTATCTGGCCTCTGCCGCTTCCTCACCGGGCAGCGGGCGGTAGACCATGGCATGATAACCGTTGAAGCCCAGCACGTCCGGGGTGAGGCTCACCATCGTGACCTTCTGGTTATAGCTGTCGGTCATGATGCCCTCCTGCTGCAGCAGATAGGGCCGGGGCATCTGCAAATCGGCATCGACTTTGCTGAGATCGGGCTTCGTCGTTTTGTCCACGAAGTCCACCAGCAGAGACCGATAGTTGTCCGTCAGGGCCGTCTGCATCTCGTTGGTGGCGTCGATGTCAAAGGGCGCTACCGTGATGTCAAAGAACACGTCGGCGTAGACCTCCACACCGTTCTGCCCCGTGATATGCTCCTTTATATACGGATCGTCGTCAAAGTCGGTATAGGTCACGCGGGCGATCAAAGTTTCCTTGCCGGCATCCTCGGGCAGCTCACCCTCGGCAGGCCGCACGGGGCGGACAATGTTGCCCACGCCGGAGGCGCTGTCTTTATCGCTGCTGATATACAGGCAGTTGGAGTCTTCCGCGACATCCACAACAGCCCACTGGACCTGCATATCGTAGCGGCCGGAGATGCTGTAAGGCAGCGTCAAATTGGAGGTAATGCCGCCAACCACGGCGTGGCGATCCCAGGCGCCGGTGGTGTCCGTCTCCGCTTCGTTGGTGTTCTCGCCGCGGATCATCTCCCAGGTCAGCGTTTTGGCAGCTTCCGTCAGCTGTGCCTGCACATCGTCAAAGCTGCGGCCCACGATCGCGCGGGTGGTGATAGTCTTCTCCGCACCGCCGTAGGCGACTTTGAACTCCAGGCCGGCGTAATACGCCTCCTTCAGCTGGACAGCGCCGTCAAAGAACCTGACATCGCCGTTCGCGGTGATGTACACATGTGCCGCACCGTCAAAACCGCTGGCTTTAGCGCTGCCGTCCGTATAGGTAATGACAGCCTTGTCTGCCACATCCTCGTAGCCCATCTCCTCCAGCAGGCGGCGGAAGGCTTTTTCAACACCCTTGCCGTTAGCGTCGGTGGTGTCGTTGTAGAGGCCCACCCCCTGCAAAGGCCGCACCGCCGCATTGCGTGCGGTGATCACGGCGGCGATGTCGTCCAGTGTCTGCTGTTGCTCCGCCGCTTTGGACCACAGGCAGAGGGTAAAGGTCTTGACCTTGCTCTCGCTGCCGGAGGTCAGCGTGGCCTTGAGGGTGACAGTGGCCTTGCCGCCGGCAGGCGCGGTGATGGCGGCAGTCCCATCGTCCTTCACGGTCACCAGGCCGTTGTCGCTTTTCCAGTCAATGGCAACAGTCTTTTCCGCGCCGTTCACCGTTACCTGTACGGTGGACGGCAGTATCAGGCTGGTGGTGCAGTCGCGAGGCACCTTTTCGTCGCTCTCCATATCGTCCAGCATGACTGTGACGGCCTCGATGCCCTTGATCTGGTAGACGCCGGTGGCATCGGCCTTCAGAAGGTCTGCATTCTCGGCATCGAGCCCCAGTTCCTTATAGAAGTGCTTTTGCAGGGCGGTCAGAAAGTAGTCGTGCAGGTTCGTGACCGCTTCGCCGGGCGCTTCGATGCCGTATTCCTTGCAGAGGTCGGCCTTATCGTTATTGTCCGTAAGGTCATAGAATCTCAGCACAGTCTCGGCGTACCAGTCAGCCTTGGCTTTCTTGGCGGCGTCGGCGGCGGTCATGCCGCGCAGGGACAGGCTCTGCTGGGCCTGGCTGACGGCCCGCAGGTCGTCGGCGGAGAGCACGGTGCCGCCCTGCCAGGGCAGAACGGGGAAACCGCCGTTGAGGGTGCCGTCATCCTGATTCATGCCCATGTCCACGGCGAACTCCGCGGAGCGCATATAGTCCGCGGTATGGGCAGTCATACCGCTGGTGGTGCCATCCGCCGCGGCCTGTGGTGCGACGGTGTCCAGATAAGCGCAGTTGGTGATGGTGGCGCCGGAGTTCACCTTGCCTACCACCGCACCGAACTTACTCTCATCTGCTATTGCGAACTCTCCTGCCACATAGGAACCCTTGAGCTCTGCATTAGCGTTCAGTTCGCCTACAAGGCCGCCGCGTTTTTGATTGATAATCTTATTCGGCTGCGTCTTTTTTACCGCGAGAGTACCGGTAAAATAGCAGTTCTCGACAACACCGTATGCATATCCGGCAATGCCTCCCAAAGGTGCGGATGTACCATATGTACTATTATCGTAAGCATCCTTGACGACAGCCCTACTAACGCAACCACTAATCACACCGTTGCCGGTAGTCCGTCCAGCAATGCCACCGATTGCCGATGCGCCATTATAGCCCCCGCTGGAGAACGTGATACTACCACTGACCATGCAGTTCCGTATCGTTCCTGCACTGGAATTGGCAACACCTCCCAAAAGCGACGAGGTACTGACAATCGCGCAATTCACACGCAGATTTTCAACTACGCCGCCCTCTGCAAGTTCTCCCACAAGGCCGGTTGTAACGAGTCCACTAACGGTGTAATTATCGCCGTCCAAGGTGCCGGCAAACTTATTACTGCCGGTACCGATAGCCGTCCAGGGCTTGCCGTTGAGGTTGATGTTGGCGGTGAGTTTGCCGTTGATGGCTTTCTGCCCGCCGTTGACCGCATCGGCAAACCACGCCAGCTTCGCGGCGGTATCGATCAGGTAGACACCGCTCTCGTCCTGCGTGGGCGCGGTCTTGGTCGTGCCGTCCCAGCCCTCACCGGCATAGGTCAGTGTTACCTTGATGGTGTCGTTTTTGGCAGCGGTAAAGCTGCCGCTGACCGTGATATAGTCCGCCTTGGCGACGGTATAGGCATAGGTCTCGCCGGCGTAGACGATGTATGCGCCGTTCTCGTCTGCTGCGATCGTGCCGCCCACGGGGTGGGTTACGGTCACCGTGGCGTCCGCCGGAGTTACGGCAAAGGTCAGGGTACGGGTGGCAATTTCGCTCAGCGTGACGGTCTCGTTCACATCGGCGCTAACGGTGATGTTCCCCGTCTTGGTCTCGTAGCCGAACTTGCTGACGGTATAGGTGTAGGTACCCGCAGCAACGGTGTATGCGCCGTTGCTGCCGGTGATCTCCGCGCCGCTACGGTCCTTCAGCACCACCGTTGCACCGTCGGGAGTTTTAAGGGTGAGGGTGTGAGCTGCGGCGGCGGCAAAATCCTTGAGCCGGACATAGTAACTGCTGCCACTTTCACTGAAAGACAAGGTGAGTTTTTCATCCTTATTCAACACCGTGCTAAAGGTTTTCCAACCGTTCTCCTCGTAGGCTGTCAGCAGAGTAGTACCCTTTTTCACGGTAAAGGCAGAATCGTCTTCCCATGAATATTCGGCTTTATTTCCCTTTGCAAGATACCGGAAGGACACCAAGCGGGACTCTGTCGCCGTCAGGGTCAAGGAAGTCGCACCGTAACTCCTTCTATTGCTCTCCAAATAGTTCCCACCAGCAGCCCGTACCGGTTCAAAGCCATATCGTGTGCCGTTCTCGGCGGTGATACCGTCCAGGCCGGCAAAGAAATCGTTAAAGGTCAGCGACTTGACGAACTCCAGGCCTATGGTCTTGGCAGCCTTGACCACAAAACTCCCAGACAAGGTATCGCAGCCATCCAACTTGGCCGTGTAGGTATAGTCCCCGGCGGGGAGAGTGCAGTTCGCGCCGCTGCCCGTGTAGGCGGTGATACTGCCGGACTTGACGGTGATGGTCGGTTCGGCGTTCACGCCCTCCGGCTTGGTGATGTTGAAGGTCACCGTCTGCTTTGCCAACTCGGTCAGCTTGACGGTCTTGTTCACATCGGTGGTCGCAACACTGATCGTGCCGGTGGCCGTCTCATAGCCAAACTTGCTGACGGTGTAGGTGTAGTCGGTATTCTTGGCAGCGATATAGACATTCTTGCCTTTTTCGCTGTCCGCAGACTCCTTGTAAACGGTGGTGTTTCCCTGTTTCAGTGTTACCGCCGCATCATCGGGGGTAAACTTCAGGGTAATGACCGGCAGCTTGACAAGGGTAACGGTAATGGTGTTGTTCCCCTCTTGGGCGGTAAACTCCTGCGTTACCTTTTCGTAGCCTTTCTTTTCCACCGTATAGGTGTATTTTTCGCCAACTGTCAGGGCATAACTTCCGTCTGTACCCGCTGTCAGGCCGGTGTAGCCCTTTTTCAGCGTCACAGTGGCATCAATTGCCGTTCCTGCCGCATCCTTGACATCAAAGCGCACGGTGGGCAGCACCTCGGCGCGGAAATTGCGCAGCCAAATGCAATCTTGCCCCTTGTCCCCGCTGCTATCTTTTCGGTAGTTTACGGTGACCTTATCCCCGGCATTTACAGCGATGGAAAACTCTTTCCAATCTTGCTTTTCACCACTGTATCCGCCGCCGGTTGAACCAAATTGGTTTCCCTGTTGATTGTTAATATCTACGCGCAGGCCATCATATTTTTTTTCGGAGTCGGTTTTGCAGTCAAAGGTCAACTGGGCAGCCTTGGCAAAGGTCAGGGTCAGACTGGAGGTGGTGTTGCCCTTCTTTTCATTGGTGGATTTCAGGACATAACCGCCATCCAGCAGCACCGGCTCAAATTTGTAGGAGGTGCTGTTTTGCGCTGTGGCAATGCCATTGAGTCCCGTGAAAAAGTCAGCAAAGAGCATTGCGTCCTTCACCTTGATGGTAAAGGTGGCGGTTTTGCCCCTGTACTTGACAGTGACGATTTGGCTATCTGTAGGATTTTCGGTGCTAAAGCCCTCACAGGTCACACCGGCGGCGGCATAGTCGCCTTCAATGGTGCGGGTTTCATTGGTGCCATCATAGTTCACCGTGAGGACCATGCCGGTCAGGTCAAGTTCGGCATCGCCCTTGTAGTACTCCGTCTTTGTGGGAGCCTTGGTCACCGCAATGCTCTGCACCTTTTTCAGCGCCACGGTTTGGGTGCTGTTCTCGTTGGGAGTCACGGTGCCGGAGGCGGGCTCATAGCCCTCCTCGGTCGTCTCGGCGGTGTAAGTATAGGCGTGACCCTTCAGCATCTGATAGGTCGTTCCCTCGGTGGGCGCAACCTGCGTCTCGCCGTCCTTGAGGGTGAGCGTGGCATTCTCCGGAGTCACGGTGAAGGTCACGGTGACCCACTGTGCAGCATCCTCCGCCAGCGTAACAGTAACATTGGCAGGATCAGCCACGGGGTTGTCCTTATCGGTCACGGTCACGCTGCCGGTCTGCTGCGTGTAGCCGGGGCAGGACACGGTATAGGAATACGGTGCATCGGCGGCAGGCAGCGCCACGGTGGTGGAGCCGGTATAAGTGCCGCCGTTGATTTCGAGCGTGGCATTCGCGGGAGCAATGGTAAAGCGTACCGCCGCGGTGGGGGTCTCCCAGCTGAGGGCGGGATAGTCCCCGCTCTTGACCATGAAGCCATCCCCTAACAAAGCCGCAAACGCGGGGGATTTCATTTCATCGGCGGTTTTTGACGTTGCCGTCTGGCTATTGCCGTTGGCACCGGCAGATGCCGTGGTATCCAGATAGTAGCAATTCGTCACGGTGGAGTTGTAGCACCAACCGGCGATAGCGGCGTAATTCGATGTATCCGCAGTTGCAGAAATTGTCCCTATGCTATAGCAATTTGTAACCGTTGTTCCTCCGCCGGTGTTATTTGTAGCATTTCCTACAATGCCGCCTAAGCACACGCCCTTATCGCTTCGATCGCTGGAAATCGTTCCAGTGTTGTAGCAATTGCTGATACTCGTATTCTTCGACTCAGCGACAATGCCCCCTACATAACGGTCGGTAGCCAGAATATCAGCTTTATTCGCGCAGCCAGTTATCGTTGCATCAGTAGCCTGTCCAGCAATGCCTGCTACACATTTCTTACCGGTCACCTTTCCCTCGACCGTAACGTTTTTCACAACTGCACCGGCAGCCAGCTTTGCAAACAGCGCCTGATAGTCGCTATCACCGCTGATCGCCAGCGTCACGGTGTGGCCGTTGCCGTCAAAGGTGCCGGAAAAGTCGCTGGCATAGGGCTCGGTGACGATGATATCCTTCGTCAGCGTATAGCTGCCGCTGGCGTCCATCGCCGCAAACTCCTTCGCGGAGCTGACAGTTCCTTCCGCCAGCGCCAGCGCCGTGCCGCCGCTGCGGGCAGACCGGGACACAGGCGTTTCCGGAGCAGGCTCCTGCTGCTCCTGCGTCTCCTCATTCTCGGCAGGGACGGTGTTCTCCGTGTCCACCGGAGCTATCTGTTCCTGCTGGGTCTGCTGCTCCTGATCCGCGGCCAGCGTGTCGGCCAACACGGAGGTGGGCAGCAGGCTGACGACCATCACGACGGTCAGCAGCCAGCTTATGACTCTCTTCTTCATGTCTCTTTCTCCTTTATGTAAATTTTTTGTCGACGTGAGGGGGTGGGCGGGGATGCGGCAACATCCCCGCCCCACTTATGGAAAAGCACGCGGCCAATGGCCGCCTCAGCTTGACAAAGGGGACTCGTCTGCACAGTTTCACGGTCAGATGGAAAGCGCACGGCGCCTCAGCTTGACAGTCGAGTTTTCCGCACCGCTTCGCTGTGTATGGCAGCGTGTCAGTCTGGCAAGGAGAGTATTTTTCATGCAGGGCATGAAAAACAGGACAGAGTGCACTCTGTCCCGCGAAAATGAAACGCTGCCCGGCGCAAAGCCGGACAGCGAACGCAATAGATACGACCCCTGCACCACGGAAAGACATCGCCGCCCCCGCCGCCCGCCCAAAAGGGCCGGCCGCGAAAAAGGTGGTGCAAAAAACACCGACCTCCCGTTCAGGAGGTCAGCGTGGTACATCTACATGGTGGTACAAGATTCCCGCACACGGAGAGCGCGCCCGCTGCAACTTTGTCCTACACAATGCAATTCTCCTGGCTCGCGCCGCGGGGGGCAGACATCCCTCCTCGTTTGCAGCCTACCTTCTCATGGGCTTACCCACAATGGCGGACTTTCGTCCCGGCGGCTCTCGCCGCTTCGGTGCATCCTTGCGCTCACAGTACCGGTCGTGCGGGGTTTGGCCACCCCTTTCCTTCTATGCCGACGCCTGGCCCGTGGTGGGCTGTACGGCCGCCGGCGACATTGGATCAACAGACTGTTTATTTACTTGTCAGCGACATTATATTACAGGAATTGGCCGTTGTCAACCCTCCTCCCTACCCCAATGCCACGTCCAGGATCATCATTACGGTAAAGCCCGCGGCAAAGGCCAGCGCCCCCGGGCCGGAATCGCCGCGCGTGGGCAGCAGCTCGGCGGCCACCACATAGAGCATGGCCCCGGCGGCAAAGCCCAGCAGCCAGGGCAGCGC
>ERZ779725.2038-NODE-2038-length-10276-cov-4.974660_pt1 | contig 10276 bp, 11 predicted proteins | sample MGYA00511890_ERZ779725 | MGnify/ENA primary metagenome ERZ779725 (study PRJEB29588, sample SAMEA2148549) | human gut metagenome | biome: human gut; feature: human-associated habitat; material: faeces | place: Denmark | collected 2008/2010 ...
CGGAGGAAATGTCGGATAAGCAGCTCTCAGAGCGTCTGTTTCCGACCAGCCCCTCGAAGCCTGTCTACAAGATGCCGGACTACGCCTATGTCCACAAGGAACTCCAGCGCAGCGGTATCACCCTGAATCTGCTGTGGCTGGAATACTGCGACCAGTGTCGGGCGGCGGGTGAGATTCCATACCAGTCCACCCAGTTCAACAAGTACTATGCGGACTATCTGACAAAGGTAAACGCCACCATGCACCTGAACCACAAGCCCGGCGAGGTTATGCAGGTGGACTGGGCCGGCGATACTGCCGCTGTTATTGACACAGACACCGGTGAAATTATCCCGGCCTATGTGTTCGTGGCAACCCTGCCCTACAGTGGCTACAGCTACGTAGAAGCCTTTTTCTCCATGAACCAGGACTCATGGACCACTGCCCATGTGAATGCCTACAAATACTTTGGCGGCGTTACACGGATCATCCAGTGCGACAATCTGAAAACCGGCGTGCAAAAGCATGGGAAGGATGAGGTTGTTCTCAATAAATCGTACCAGGAGCTGGCAGAGCATTATGGCACGGCAATTCTGCCTGCCAGAGTCCGCGCTCCCAAGGATAAAGCTGCTGTTGAGGGTACTGTCGGTATCATCTCTACCTTCATACTGGCCGCTCTGCGGAACCGCCAGTTTTTGTCCCTATTGGAACTGAACGAGGCGATTTGGGACCGTCTGGAGGCGTTCAACCATAAACCTTTCCAGAAGCGGGAAGGCAGCCGGGCCAGCAGCTTTGCAGAAGAGAGGCCCTTCCTGCGCCCTCTGCCGCCCAGACCTTTTGAATTGGCCATCTGGAAAGTGGCAACGGTGGGACCAAATTACCACATTTCCGTGGAGCGCATGAACTATTCTGTTCCCTTTGAGTACATCAAGCAGAAAGTAGATGTCCGGCTCACCAGATCCACGGTAGAGGTTTTCTACGGTGGAAACCGAATCTGTTCCCATCCCAGGCTGTACGGACGGTTTAACCAATACAGCACGATCCAGGCGCATATGCCGCCAGAGCACCAGAAGTATGTCCAGTGGAACGGTGAACGGTTCATTCACTGGGCCGGTAAGGTCGGCAGCAACACGCAGGTCGTTGTCCGGGCTATTCTCGGCAGCTACAAAGTAGAACAGCAGGGCTACAAGTCCTGCATGGGTCTGCTGAAGCTGGCAGACAAGTACACTCCGGAACGGCTGGAGAATGCTTGCAAACGGGCATTGGAATACACACCCCGCCCTTCTCTCAAGAATATTCAGGCTATTCTGGCATCCGGCCAGGATAAAGCCATCCCTGAGCAGAGTACGGCTACTGCGTCCTCTTCCCAGTACGGTTTCACCCGTGGGGCTGACTACTACGGAAGGGGGAATAAGTGATGCTGACTGAAACAACGGTATCCAAGCTGCGTGAAATGCGGCTGAGTGTTATGGCCAATGCCCTGAAGGACCAACTTGCTGATCCGCAGTTCCAAAACATGACCTTTGAGGACCGGCTCGGTCTTTTGGTGGATGCGGAATGGAATGCCCGAAAGAATAACCATCTGAACAAGCTGATCCGGCAGGCAACCTTCTCGGATCCGGGAGCTTGTCTGGAAAATGTGGAGTATCTGCCCGACAGAGGACTGAAGCAGGAGGAACTGCTGCGGTTCAGCACCTGCAACTACATTCAGGAGCACCACAACATCATCCTGCTGGGAGCTACCGGCAGCGGCAAAACCTATCTCGCCTGCGCTCTGGGCATGGCTGCCGCAAGACGGTTTTATGCGGTGAAGTACATCCGGCTCCCGGATCTTCTGGTAGAATTCCAGATTGCCAGGGGCAACGGTACGATTCGCAAGCTCATGGCCCAGTACAAGAAGTACGCATTGCTCATAATTGACGAATGGCTTCTGTACCCTTTGAAAGAAACGGAAGCCAGGGACTTATTGGAAATCGTGGAGTCCCGGTACAAGCGAAACTCCACGATCTTCTGCTCCCAGTTTGACATTCCGGGCTGGCCGGAAAAGTTGTCTGACCCACTGCTGGCTGATGCCATCTGCGACCGAATCGTCCACGATGCTTACACCGTGGTCATTGGAGGCAAGGAATCCATGCGCAAGCGGAAGGGTTTGCAGGACATCTGACTCCGACTATATTTATGATACCTTGACTGATTTGTTCTGTCCATATTCAACCTGAGCGGTGGGGCTGCTCAATCCGGGCGGTCCCATTGCTCAATTCAAGCGGAACCGCTGCTCAATTTCGCCGGTCGAGGTGATTTTGCTCAGCGGTGTACGCAATCATATCATTCTTTTGCATAAATGATATAACTTCAAAATCAAGAGTGCCGTATGCTTCCTATCGTCAATGTAGTGATAATTACGCCGATCAAGTTAATAGATTCCTTTATACCCATTCTTTTCTGCATAGCCGAGTAAGTAAAGAAAGGCAAATGCCGGAATACATAGCATTTCGCCCCCGGAAGAGGATGGACGCATACCAAAGTCGTCTGCTAATTTGGAGACAATGATAGCAGCGTTCGCACTACTGCAGAGTTCAGAAATCGCATCGTCATTTTTAATTGGTGCACCATCCCGATACTTTACTTCAATAAGTATGTTATAGGCTTTGGGTTTGTTGACAACAATATCTATTTCCTTGCTTTTTCTGCCTCCACGGTAATAGCCTACAGAGGTATTATTCTGATAGTAGAAAGCAGCCACATGCTTATATACCGCAGTTTCAACAATCTTCCCCATTTCTGTTGCGTCGGTAAGCAGTGAGTCATCCATCAGAACTGCATTACGAATTGCAGCATCAGCAATGTAGATTTTAGGGCTGGCTTTTAAAGGCTTTCTTCCAGCCATATCAACGGGCCAGCTTTGGTAAATTAAATTAGCACTCTCAAGGTATTGAATATAGTTCTCTACTGTCGGTCTGGAAACTCCGCTCAGTTCTTTTGCGATTGCCTCTATGGAAACAATTTCCGACGAAACATTACATAAATACAGAAAAATTCGTTCAAGTTCTGTTGCATTTCTGATATTATACAGTGATGGTAAGTCACGTTTCAGAACTTTGTCTACAACATCCTCACGCATAATCTGTTGTGCCATTAGATCGTTATCCGCAAGTGCCAATTCTGGAAAGCCACCAACTTGAAGGTAACGTATAAAATAATTTTGAACCTTTGACAATTGAAGCATAATTCCTGCTTGTTCTTGATATGTCATGTGTAACATTTGAGTAATTTTAAGCGACGGCGGCAATTGAGGTCGATCAAGATTAAGTAGTTCACAGTACTCATAGAAAGACATGGTCGGTACCTGAATAACCGTCCACCTTCCAGCACCACTTTCTTGATTTCCCTTCATCAGCGCAGGACTTGCGGATCCTGTAGCCACAATGTGTGTATCTGGCTGCATATCATAAATAGTCTTAAGCCACTTATCCCAGTCCTGCGCATATTGCACTTCATCGAAGAAGTAGTAAGTATCCTGTTCGGGATATATGCTCTCATGGTAACATTCGAGAATATCATTGATTCCAGCTAATTTTAACATAGGATGATCCATAGAAATGAATACTATTTTTTGCGGTTGGATTCCGCTCTTCAGTAACCATTCAATCATTTGGTATTGGATGGTTGTTTTTCCCACACGGCGAGTCCCTGTGAGGATGACCGTGCGGCGCAGATTTGTTTGTTGCAGCCACTTCATTGCCTCATGAAAAGCAAATCGCTTGTATGTTTTTGCCATCTTGTCGCTTATACTTCCGCTTTTCCACCAAGGATTGAATGCGGACAATACTTTGAAAATACCTTCTTTCGTCGTGATTGCCATGTCAATCACCTCCTACGCACCTATTGTAACAGAAATCTTCATTGTCGTCAACAAGTATTCAAACTATACTTTCAATATTTGATTGCAAAAATGAAAGTTTCGCTTTTTTTTGCAATATACAGTCAGCCTGTATTCACTACCGCACCAGTCTGCATCGGCTGGCTACTTAAAAGCCATTTCTTTCGTCTTGATTAGCATTTTAATTGCCTTATGCAATTTTGCAGCAGAAATCTTCATCTTTGTCAGCAAACATTCTAACTATACTTTCAATCCTTGCTTGCAAAAATGAAGATTTTCCCCGTTTCTTTTGAAATATCGTTGCGGATTGCATTCCTTCGTATTGGAAAATTGATGCTGCCCGTCCTCCGATTTCCTTGCTATTTCCCGAAATCAATGGTAAAATAAGAGCAGGCTAAGGGGTGATTTCATTTGAGCAGTCGCAGAAATCAAAACCTCAGCAAACATCCTGCGGAAAGGAGCAGAGGCAATGGGTCGCTTTGTGAATCCGAACAACAGCGCTTTTCAGGTTGCGCTGAACTCGCAAATTTATGTTGACAAAACCGGGATGATTGCATACACCAATCGCGTTCTTGGCACGATGGAAGGTTATATCTGCAACAGTCGTCCGCGACGGTTCGGGAAGTCCATCACTGCCAATATGCTGACGGCGTATTACAGCAAGGGGCTGCGACTCGGAAGCAATGTTTGCTGGATTGGAAATCAGCAAGTCTGCTGACTTCAAGAAGCATCTGAACAAATACGACGTGATTCATATTGATATTCAATGGTGCATCGAGCCCGCAGGTGGCGTGGAAAATGTTGTTTCTTTTATTTCGGAGAAAACCATTTCGGAGCTGGACACATACTATCCCAATATACTGGCGGAAAAAACAATTTCCTTACCAGATGCATTGTCGCAAATCAATACAGCAGTGGGAAAAAAGTTCATCATTATTATTGACGAATGGGATGTCCTGATTCGCGACGAATCTGCCAATGCGAAGGTGCAGAAAGACTACATTAACTTTCTCCGTGGCATGTTCAAGGGAACGGAGCCGACGAAGTACATCCTGTTAGCTTATTTGACAGGTATTCTTCCCATTAAAAAGGAAAAAACGCAGTCTGCACTGAATAATTTTGATGAGTTTACCATGCTTAGTGCATCTATATTGGCACCATATATTGGATTTACAGAAAACGCTGTCCACTACCTTGCAGAGAAGTACTCGCTGGATTTTCATGAGGTACAGCGTTGGTATGATGGCTATTTTTTGAACGATTTTCATATCTATAACCCCAAAGCAGTTGTCAGCGTGATGCTGCGAAAGGAATTTAAGAGTTACTGGTCAGAGACATCCGCCTATGATACCATTGTACCGCTAATCAACATGAATTATGATGGACTCAAAACTGCCATCATCGAGATGCTTTCCGGCACAGAAGTTAAGGTGAACACAGCAACTTTCAAAAATGATACGCTCAATATCGCAAGCAAGGACGATGTGCTGACCTACATGATTCACTTGGGCTATCTTGGATATAATCAGAATCGAAAAACAGCGTTTGTCCCGAACGAAGAAATTCGTCAGGAGCTGACGATGGCGGTTGAAAGCAAGCGTTGGAATGAAATGATAACCTTTCAGCAGGAATCCGAGCGCTTGCTGGATGCGACGCTGGACATGGACGGTGCAGCCGTTGCCGCGCAGATTGAAAAAATCCATCATGAGTACACGTCTGTCATCCAGTATCATAACGAAAACTCGCTGAGCAGTGTGTTGACAATTGCATATTTGAGCGCGATGCAGTATTACTTCAAGCCAATCCGCGAATTACCGACGGGTCGAGGATTTGCCGATTTCGTGCTCGTTCCGAAGCCTGAATGCAGGAATGACTATCCGGCATTGATTGTAGAGCTGAAATGGAATCAGAATGCCCAGACTGCTTTGCAGCAAATCAGGGAGAAGAATTATCCAGCTTCGATATGGGATTACACGGGCGAGATTCTGCTGGTCGGTATCAATTATGACAGGGACAGCAAGCAGCATCAGTGCCTGATTGAAAAGTACGAAAAGGAATAAACAAAAATGCCCATCAGCAGGCGGCGAATAGCACGACTGCTGATGGGCACTTTTGATATTTTACAAGAATTGCTGCAAGGAATATTGCCTTACGCTTCAGCCGTATTCTCAGCCGCATCAGCGCTCTTCCCCTGCGTCAGCCACTTCTCGAACACCGAGTTGCCGCTGTACGCTGCGAAAACAATCGTCGCGTAGTTGATGTACGTCCGAACCGTACTAATCAGCGCTTCGGTGTCGCTGCGGAAGAAGCACAGCACCACCGCCAGCAGCGAAATCGCCGTCACTGCGATAGTGACCAAAAGAACAATTCGTTTGCTGAACTGGACGTATGCTTTCTGCTTCGTCATTTGCCCCGCCTCCCTTCTGGCGGCGTTTCAGGCAGAGCAAGAATGTCCTGTTCGTAGCTTGCGGACAGGTGATTTCGTCCTTTCGCCGCGTAACTTTTGTGCATATTCAGCACCTGCTCTTTTTCCGCCGCAGTACACCAGCCCTGCCGCGTATAATTGTCATGCGCATTCTGCAAAAACGCCCACGTCAGAATCGCAAGATCTTCCTCCTGCTGCTGTTCCCTTGTAATCAGCTGCTTCATCGGCTTCCGAAACCAGCCGTACATCAGCGTTAGCGCCGTCACAAGTCCAACGATGGTTGTCGCGTGGTCGCGCAGCTGTTCAAGAATCGCCCACATCTGCGTTCGCCACCTTCACCGTAAAATCACCCACAGGTTCAAACACGTTTCCGGCACTATCGACGATTCGGATGCTCCTCCGCGCCTGATTATCCGCGTTTTCCTGTTTCGTAAGGAACTCCGCCGCGCACCAGCCGGTGCTGTTTTTGTACTGCACGCGCCACCAGTCATCCACTTCCATAAGAACAGTTACGGTCGCGCCCTGCGGGATTTTCGCAATCACTTCGGCGGACTTGCTCGCCGTTTTGCGCATGTTCAAACTGCCGGATGCCGTCGTCACGACCGCCAATTTCGTTTCACTCATTGCAATTTGTTCTCCTTTCTCGGCGTAATCCACGCCTTTCAGCTCGCCCCAATGTGTCCATCTACTGCCGATTTTCGACGTGGCCACGCCATACGCCGTGCCTTTGGCTTCGATGACTCCGCCCTCGCCGATGTACAATCCGACGTGGTGATACCCCTCCGAGGCGTTGAATTTGTAGACGGCAGTGCCGGGTTTGAGCGGCTCGCCATCGGTTCGTTTTCCGGCGGCCAGGCTGCCGGATGCGCTGCTGTAACGGCGGAACATGGTGTTGCTGCCGTGATAGCAGTACCCGCCGAGCTGCCGAAACGCCCACGCAAAAAGGCCGGAGCAGTCCGCCACGCGGTGTCCGACCCACTTTTGACCATATTTCTTTGTCTGTTCACGGCTCGCGGCGTTCTGCTGTGCCTGCGTCCAGATTTCGCCCGACGCGCCGTAGATGTACCCCCAGCCCTCGCGCAATGCCGTTTGGAACTGCGCAATCAGCTCGGAGGATGAAATGTTTGGCATGTGACCTCCTATTTTTGTATCAGCATAACGAACTTTGTCGCATTGTTTTTCTGTAATTGTTCGGATATAAAAATAAATTCTTTTGAAAGCAATCTAATAGCATTGACTCTGATTTATAAGCATCTGTACGATGTAGGATTTTCATTTACAATATAATAGAATATAATGATGTGTTTTTGTTCTGCATTTAGAATAAGATATTGACACATCACAGTGCGAATTTCCCCTGAATCCACGACTTGCTGGGGGAGAAGGTGAGGAATCATGCAGAAATACCGTGTCGAAACAATTTATGAAAATAACATGAAAGATTTTGTTCTCCTATGCAATGTCCTCCTGCACGGTCAGACAATTCACGGTCTGGGGCCGGAGGATATTGTCCAACGTGTTATGCTGCAGGCATGGGAGAAAAAAGAAAAGTTGGAGTACCATGAGAATCTCATCGGTTGGTTTGTCGTCGCCTGTTCCAAGGAATGCAAGGCTCTTTATCGCCGTGCCTACACGGAGCATCGCAACGTCGGCAAAGTGGTTGAGCTTAGCGAGAATATCGTCGCCACGCCTGTTCAAGACAGCCTGCTGCGCTGGCTTAGTCAGACGGAAGCAGTCGAATTTCTTGATGAGCTGCAAAGCCGCCTGACACCGCTGGAGCACAGCGTGTATATAGAATACTACCAAAATGACAAAACCGCCGAAGAAACCGCAGCTGTGTTAGGCGTGGAGCGCAGCACCGTGAACGATGCCGCGCGACGCATCCGAAAGAAAGCCGCCGCCATTCCGTTTTACATTCTTATCCTGTATATACAAACGTTGTTTACGAAGCACTGATTGTTTTCATCAGCTTGCCAGCTGATTCTCCGCATCCATCCCAGCAGGGGACTGGACAAAAAACTGCGCGGCGGTGACCTCTGTCATAACAACATCGCCGCGCAACTTCTGCGTCAAATACCCCTTGACATACACCCGCGCACCGGGTTTCAGCGTCTGCACCGCCCAGTCTGCAAGGCGATTCCACGCATGAACCGTGTAGGTTTCGTGAATCACCTGCTGCTGACGGTTGCGGTGCGAATGCCGAAGCTGGCAGACGACATGCGAAGTGTCGCCCGTCGTGGGCGTCTTGACAAGACTGAGAATCGTGCCGGAAAGGAAAAGTTCGTTCATGGTAAGTACCTCCTGTTGGTAGTGTGTTGGAAAAATGTGTAGTAGGTAAAGAAGGGGGGAATGAAAGCCAGCTCGTCGGCGGCTTGTGCGAGGAGCACAGGATGCAACGGACTGGCTAACATTAGCTTATTTTTTGGGGCTCACAGAAAGTTGGTGGAACAAGGTATGGAAAAGAAATGCGAACAGCATGGAAGGAAAGATTGCACTGCTAAACGTGCATATTTCCTTCTTTGCTGTTCGCGTTCTATACTTAATCAAAGAAAAGTTTTATAGCTATAATCAGAAGCGCCGATACAGCAGCAACAATCCATATGATTAAGTTGTTTTGAAATAGGTTCAGCAAAACGCTGCGGTGCAGTATGGTTGTTTGTTCCCCATCAACATTTTCCTTTACTACACTCGTTCCGGAAAGCAAGTAGCAGTTGCCTTTATCATCAACACTTCTATGATAGGCACTATCGCTTAGTATTTCCAACTTTTCTTTCGCTTCATCTCCAATAATTTTCCGAACAAATTGGTCATCCTTAAAATAATACAGTTCTAACCATCCATGTTCCCTTTGAAAGTACATTTCATTTCCCTTTGCATAAATTACAGATGTACCATGCTGCTCCCTATTAGAAAAGTTAACACTATACAGGTAGTTCCCACGCAAATCATAGACCTTGATAACACTCAAAGCATTGAATAGAAGATACATTCGGTTCTCTGCAATAACTGGCGAATTTATCCGGCTCCAATACTCATTGTTTTGTATAAAAACAGTCGGAACACCATTTAGAACCGGATGTAGCCACTCTTCAAACGATGTAAATGTTATACTCCACAGAATTATAGAAACTATAATGAGGATAACTGCAACAGCTTTTGCATCATCCTGCCAGCACACCTCTCCATGATTAAACACTCAGAACCTACCCCTTCCTTAATTCACTTTTCTTTTTCTTCCTTGCTTTCCCGAGCATATCCATTTGTGTACAGTAACCAATAGAAGCTGTTCGACCTACTATAATATAGCCCCCATTGGCTACTTACACCTGCACCATATACTTCACAAGATTCAGACCAAGACTTAAATGCTTTCGCATAAGAAATTCCAACAGTTCCCGTCTCAAATTTTCCTTCATAAGAATATGCATTTTCGAATTTTTCATTTGCAGTAATAACCATTGCTGACCCTGAAATAGAGAAGCTCAACAGTTTTCCCTGCAAAAACTCCTCCATTGCTTTGCTATCCATTGTTCTCAGTTCTGTCATTGATTCCTCAATAATCTGTGTAATAATACTAATTTCATCAGAATAGTCGCCAATGTTAATGCTACTTCCAAGATACGTATATACAGCGATAATAGGCTTGTTCAACTCTCTTGCTTCCGGTGTATCCCAATAGCAGATTATCTCAATTCCAACATCGCCACCCGCAGTCATACAGTTTCCTGAAAAATCCAACTGAATTCCGGCACCAACAACACGATATTCACGGCCATTTTTATCATAGAAAACAACCGGAGAATTTTTGCAATAGGTGAACAGATTATTGCCAAAACCGTAGCGTTTTTCAATAAAACAAGCATCCGCATTAACAAATCGTCCCCACCCCGGATTATAGTACCGACTCCTGAGATAGTACAGCCCCGTTTCCTCATCGAACACATACCCGCGATACCTAAACGGCTGCACCTTGCCCAGCGTTTCCGCCAGCT
>ERZ779725.2048-NODE-2048-length-10221-cov-4.390222_pt1 | contig 10221 bp, 7 predicted proteins | sample MGYA00511890_ERZ779725 | MGnify/ENA primary metagenome ERZ779725 (study PRJEB29588, sample SAMEA2148549) | human gut metagenome | biome: human gut; feature: human-associated habitat; material: faeces | place: Denmark | collected 2008/2010 ...
ATGGTGGCGCAATTTTCAACTGGAATATTGGCGCACTTTTCAATTAGTATCTACAATTTTGATAGATTTATTCATCGCGTCTGTTATATCTGGATTTAGACCGCATGTGACTGGGCGTGGGAACAGCCATGAAATCTGGCATAATTTGGCTATGTTTCATGTTTTGGGCAGTGTGCTGTTCCCTGTTGCCATAATATTCCATATGGCAACACACTGGGATTGATATAAGGGAATCATAAAAAATGGAATAGGCAAAAAAACAAGGCCACAGCTGTTCTCTCTATCATATTTTTACTGCTGTCCCTATTTCCCGTAGGGGATGTGTGGAACATAGAAAGCAGCCTGAAACGCACAGGCGAAAAGGCCGGCTGCAATGTCCACGTCAGCCCACACACAGCCAAATATACATTTGCCAATGATAAAAAGCAAGTATTCCTTTCGCTTAAACATCTCATAACCAGCACTGAACAAATAATGTCTGCTTCCATGTCATTCCTGTCCTAATAAGCAACATTGCATTCTTAGTATTTAGTCGTTGCAAGGTGGCAACTCTTTATGAAAAATTATATTGGAAACTTATATAACAGAAAAACATACCTCATTAAAATCTTAAACAATTTGACTCTTGCTAAAAAATATTTCCAAAAAAATGCAGGAAAATAACTTTTTTATTAAATGTATTTATATATTTGCATATAAATATCAAAATAACCTTTTTTAAAAAACTAATTTGTTAACATATTAACTTAAATATTTAATCTATGACAAAAACTATTTAAAAACCATTTTTACAATTCACCAATCAAAACCAAATTGTTTCAAATACATTTTTAATATTAAATCTATGAAAAAAAATCAACTAAAGCTGATAAGCGTGATGTTGCTTTTATCTGGATTTTCTACCGGATATCTTCAAGCCGCACCTTATGCAGCAACTACGGGCATGTATTCTGCGCAACAGAATAATGTATGCACAGGCATCGTGGTGGATCAAAACGGTGAGACCGTTATTGGTGCATCATTGGTTGTCAAAGGTACAACCAACGGAACTATAACCGGACTGGATGGTGACTTTAGTATTCCTAATGTAAAAAAAGGTGATATTATTGTTGCCTCATATGTAGGTTATGTAAATGTGGAAGTTGTGTGGAATGGAAAACCTTTAAAAATCATTTTGAAAGAAGATTCCAAAACTTTGGATGAAGTGGTAGTTGTAGGTTATGGCAGTACTACCAAACGTGACTTGATTGCCTCTGTATCAACGGTAAAGACTGACCAAATGGCAAATATTCCTGTTACCAACATTGCACAAGGTCTGGCAGGGCGTGCCCCCGGCTTGATTGTGCAAGCCAGCGGAGGTGGTATCAATTCAACTCCCAGCATCAGTATCCGTGGAGGAGGAGCTCCCATCTATGTGATTGACGGGGTTATCCGCTCTGCTGCCGACTTCCAAAATTTAAGTCCGGATGATATTGAGGCAATGTCAATATTGAAGGACGCCTCGGCAACGGCAGTTTACGGTTCACGGGCTACCAACGGTATTATTCAGGTGACTACCAAGCGTGGAAAGGAAGGCAAGCCCACAGTTGAATACGATTTCAACATGAGTTTTTCACAGCCATCTATCTGGCCGGAAAAAATGGGGTCTTATGACCGTGCTGTCTATGCCAACATTGCCCGTGCCAATGATGGTGCCGAACCTATGTACAGTGAAGAAGCGTTGGAGGCTTTTCGCACCGGTAGCGATCCGTTGAACTTTGCCAATACTGACTGGCGTAAATTAGTGTTGAATGACTGGGCTCCACAAAGTAAGCATTCGATACGTGTAACCGGAGGATCACAAAACAACCAGTATTATGTTTCTTTGGGACATATCGACCAGAATTCGCTTTATAAAAACGACAACCACTGGATGAAACGCACGAATTTCCGTTTGGCACAGTCTTCGTTCATTGAGTCCATCGGTCTGCGCATTAATGCAACCATTGACGGTTATTGGCAAAAGACCACCCATCCCAATACCTCCACGGCGAGCAATTATTATGCGGTTTTCTCACACATAAACGACCGGCCCTCCACTTATCCGGGTGTCAACAAGTATGGACTTCCCTATAACCTGACTGATAATCCGGTGGCGGAAACAGCCAAAGATGCTGGTTATAACCGTAATGTTGACAATGTGATCAACGGTCGTGGCGAAGTGGTCTGGGAAGTGCCTTGGGTGGAAGGTCTGAAGGTACGTGCAGCCAGCAATTATCGCTATTACGGTTCCAAGAATAAAAGTTGGCGTAAAGATGCCGCCCAATATGATTGGGATTCACAAGAAGCCACTTATGCCAACAAACCCGAACTTAGTGTGACTAACGGGTCAGGCTATTCATTCACCAATCAGGCATTTATAGAGTATGCCAATCTGTTCGGCAAACATTCATTGTCGGCTTTGGCAGGTTTTGAGCAATACTATGAATGGGGTGACAGTTATTGGGGGAAGCGTACCAACTATACATTTGACATAGATCAGATTGAGGTTGGTGATGCCAATTCCCAAACCAATGGCGGTAGTGAAGCCGAACTGGGACGCGCTGCTTGGATCGGGCAGGTGAAATATAATTATGCCAATAAATATTACGCGGAAGGAAGCATACGTTATGATGGTTCTGACAGGTTTGCACCCGGCAACCGCTGGGGCGCTTTTTTCAGCGGATCGTTAGGATGGGTGGTGACGGAGGAAGGCTTCATGCAACCACTGGTAGAAAAAAATATCCTGAACTCATTGAAGCTCCGCCTCTCTTATGGTGAAACCGGTCTGGATGAGTCTGCGGGCCGTTTCCAATATATGACCACCTATAGTTATAATCCTTATGCCTATGTTGTTAACGGAAAATATACTCCCGGATTTACAGAAGGAAACTTGGCTTCTCCGGACTTGACATGGTATACCACCAGACAGATGGACTTCGGTTTTGACTTTGCTTCCTTGAACAACCGCCTTTATGGCTCATTTGATTATTTTTACTACTCGACAAAGGGCTATTTGGTGGCTCCGCGTGGTGACAGTTATCTCAATACCGCCTTGGGCGTAGGGCTGCCCAGGGTAAAATCGGATAGTGAACACCGTCGTGCCGGATTTGAACTTCAACTGGGCTGGAGAGATGATATCGGTGACTTTAAGTACGATGTGTCAGCCAATCTCACCTACTTTGATGAACTGATGGCCCTGGATGAAAGTGAAGGTGAGTCATCCGTGATGAATCCATATCAACGGACTCAGCAGAATAAAGGATATTACGGTCTGCTGTATCATAACTTAGGATATTACGTAAGTGCTGAGGACGTTTACAATTCGGTAGGTTTTACCGGTGCCTTGAATTCTGGTTATCTTACAGCTGGCGATATAAAGTATCAGGATACGAATGGCGACGGTCAGATTACTGATGCGGACAAACGCCGTTTGGGAAAATCAGGCAAGCCGCGTGGACAATTCGGCATCAATTTAAATATGAGTTATAAGGGCTTTTATCTGAGTGCCCTGTTCCAAGGATCTACTAAATTTAATATGTATGTTGCAGGTAGTTTGGGTATGCAGACCGGCCAGACCTACGGCATGCCAGTGGCTTACGATTATCAAACAGACTTTTGGACTCCGGATAACCGTGACGCACAATACCCGCGTCTGATGGCAAATACAGCCTTGAATCAGAATAACAACTACGCAAGCAGTGACTTTTGGCTGATTAACGGTGCTTACCTGCGTATGAAGGACTTTCAGTTCGGCTATGATTTTAAATACAGCCTGCTGAAAAATGTCTCTTGGCTGACCCGTTGTAAGATGGGCATATCCGGTCAGAATATTTTTACCATTTCGCAAGCGACCAAATATGGAATGGATCCGGAACCGTCCGATACCAACTATTACGGTTATCCGGTTGAAAGAACCATAGCATTGACTTTAAATTTAGGATTTTAAATAATTGTATGATGAGAAATATATATAAATATGGAATATTGGGTATCAGCCTTATGATACTGAACTCTTGCATCGACACGCTGGATACACGCCCGACAACAAGTTTTGATGATGAGACCGTATGGGGCAGCAAAGCCACCGTGGAAGGTTTTATCAACTCCACCTATGATGCAGTAATTAATAGCGGATATGCCGGCAGTGGATCCAGCATTTCCTGGGAAGCAAGAACTCCCAACGGTGTGCTCTGCTCACAGGTTGGCGAGGGTATTGACAACGTAGCCACAGAATTGGGATTGAGCACAGGCAATGATTGGGGAGTCAACCGTTTTGGCTTGTTGCGTAAAGTCAATATGATTATTACCAATGTGCAAAACAGCTCTACCTTAAACGAAACAGAAAAGATAGAGCTAAAGGCACATGGAAACTTGATGCGTGGTATGATTTTCTTTGACCAGGCACGTAAGATGGGACGTTTTGTTCCTGTAAAAGAAGTCTTTACAGTTGAGAATCCTGAGGCTGTCAATATTCCGATGACCGAGGATGTATCGGAAAGCTACAAGTTAATCATAGAAGATTTGCAAATTGCGGCAAACGACCTGCCGATCGAGAATGCTTCTGGTTTGCCAACACGTTGGGCGGCGGGAGTTTTACTGAGCCGAGCCGCCCTGCAAGCCTATGCCTATACCGGTGATGCCTCTTATCTGGACGTGGCTATTAAAGCTGCCAATGATGTGATCAGCAATAGTGGGGTTGAGTTAAGCAATTCAAACGGTCTTTTCAACGAAACGGATTTATATAATCCGGAAATTCTCTGGGGATATTACCGTGAAAAAGAAAATACGTATGTCTCCAGTTTTGAAGAACTGATGCGTACTTATCCGAATGTTTCCACCGATAACGTGATCAATTCCCAATCGCCGGTAGCATTAAAACAGGCAAATGGGCAGACATTCGAAGGGTGGGCCATTTACTTTCCCACACAAGACCTGGTTGACCAGTTTCTTGTGACCGATGAGGAAACCGGTAAGGCAATGCCTTGGTATGAAACTTCCCAATATAAAAATAACGTAACCGTACTTGACCCTTCCAGTATTACTGAAGCAGGTCAGGTGGATGCATACAAGCAAGTAAATGGTGATGCACGCCGTATTCCTACGCCACAAGATTTAAACCAGCTTAACAAAAGCTATCCCACTTTTACCCGTTACCATCAGTTAAACAAGGGGGCTGACCGGGATTTGAGCGAACTGATGTACAGCGGGCGTGACCGCCGTTTCTATACTGCCATAGTTTATGACAAATGCTCCTGGATTGGTGAGACTGTTGAGCTCAATTTGGGTGGAAACCTCTCAGCAGGTGTCCGTGACAAGGAAGATGGAGGCTGGTACAATACCACTACCGGTTATTATTGGCGTAAAGGCAACATTGAAAACCCTACACCCAGAGCTTACCATAATTGCCAGGTGGCATTGCATTTCAATATCGTTCGATTGGGAGAGGCCTATATGAACCTTGCTGAAGCCTATCTGCTGAAACATGATGTGCCCAATGCGGTGAAAGCATTGAACATGACACGTACCATACATGGCGGATTGAGCGAGTCTACTGCCGCTACAGAAGAAGAAGCGTGGGCGGATTATATTCGTGAACGAAACTGTGAGCTGACTAATGAGGGCGGTGACATTTATTACAGTTATCTGCGTTGGGGGAAATATGGCGGTTATGCCAATCATGGTCGTGATGCCGGAGATATCATTTATGACCTTGACCGGCCGGTATACAAGATGTCCATCAGCCGGGACCGGAGCAAGTTGCTGGTTGGTCAAATGACCCTGAACAATAGCGCCCAGCGTAAATTTACAGAAAAACGCTATCTTTTGCCAATTAACCAAAGTTTTCTGAATACCCGTGAGGCTTATGGTTTGGATCATGTACAAAATAAAGGCTGGTAATCCATTAATTTATAGACAATGAATATGAAAAAAATATTTAATATTATTACAATCTTGCTTTTGACTGTATTTACAACATCTTGCCTGGATAGCAATCTCGAAGATCTGGATACATATAAAGGCAAAGATATCATCGGCATAGCCGGTGTTTATCATCGTTATTATGGTTCTCAAACCATTCCTGGCAGTGGTGAACAACAAGTTCTGCAATCGGCCTTGAGTTATGATAATTTTCAGGCGGATGCAGAAACAGGAACAAGTTCTTTTGAATGCAAGCTTCCCAGCAATTTCCCGGCTGAAGAAAGACCTAAATTCACGATGTCAAATGTAGTGGTTTCACTTAATATTTCTACAGCAGCCATGATTCAACCCATAGACGGAGCAGCCGTACTGGGTAAACCGGGGGACTGGAGCAAACCCAACAAATATGAAATCACCGCTGCCGATGGAAGTAAAAAGGTATGGACTATTACAGCGTATTTCTTACAAGAATAATTTCCTGAACAAATAATTGAAGAATCGGGAAGATTTGATGGGGTGGAAACGGCTGCGCTGTCCATCTCATCTCTTCCTTAAATATTAAAATACTAACATAATACATGAGTATGCGTAAAACATTATTTTCAATAGCGACGGCTTTATTATGCTTTACTGGTTGTACGTCAGTCCCTAAAACTTGTGAACAGCCTTATGAACCCATTCAGATAGCCGTACCCGAACGTCCTGCCGGGCAACAGGATGCGGTTGGACTGACAGCACCTAAAATTGACACGGTCCGTGTAGGTTTTATTGGGGTGGGTATGCGTGGCATCAGTGCCGTGGAGCGTTGGACCCACATCCCGGGTGTACAAATCAAAGCGTTGTGCGATTTGCGTCCTGAACTGGTGGAAAAGGCACAAAAGACGCTGGTCAGTTCCGGTATGCCGGAAGCTGCGACTTACTCAGGTGCGGAAGATGCTTGGAAACAATTATGCAACCGTGACGACATTGACCTTGTTTATGTTGTAACGGACTGGAAACATCATGCCGAAATGGGTGTCTACGCCATGGAACATGGCAAACATGTAGCCATTGAAGTTCCTGCAGCCATGACACTGAACGAAATATGGGCACTGATAAATACATCCGAAAAGACACGTAAGCATTGTATGCAATTAGAGAATTGCGTATATGACTTTTTTGAATTGACCACATTGAATATGGCACAACAAGGCTTGTTTGGTGAAATTCTGCATGTTGAAGGCGCTTATATCCACAATTTGGAAGAGTTTTGGCCTTACTATTGGAACAACTGGCGGTTGGACTATAACCGTGCTTTCCGTGGTGATATTTATGCCACCCATGGCATGGGACCGGCCTGTCAGTTACTTGACATTCACCGTGGTGACCGTATGAAAACGTTGGTGGCAATGGATACCAAAGCTGTAACCGGTCCGAAATTAGTAAAACAATACCAGAAAGAAAGCGCACCGGATTTCCAAAACGGTGACCATACCATGACCTTTATCCGTACCGAAAAGGGAAAAACGATTCATATTCAACATGATGTAATGAATCCACGCCCTTACAGCCGCATGTATCAATTGACAGGTACCAATGGATATGCCAACAAATATCCCATTGAGGAGTACTGCTTCCGCCCCGACCAAATCCGGACCGTTGATATGCCTGACCATGAGAATCTCAATATGCATACGGCTGTTTCCAATACGGTGAAAGAATCCTTGATGAGAAAATATAAACATCCTATCCATCAGGAATTGGAAGAAGCTGCCAAGAAGGTAGGCGGGCATGGTGGAATGGATTATCTAATGGATTATCGTCTGGTATATTGCCTGCGTAATGGATTACCGTTGGATATGGACGTATATGATTTGGCAGAATGGTGCTGCATGGCTGAGCTTACCCGGATTTCAATAGAAAACGGAAATGTTCCTGTAGCTGTTCCTGATTTTACTCGTGGTTATTGGAATAAAATACAAGGATATCGTCATGCTTGGACAGAATAAATTGATTCTGACAATATAAAATACTGACTGTGTATATAGCTGATTTAGGTTAATTAACAACAAAGATTTGTCTAAAAACACCTGTTGTGAAATATGTGTTTTTAGACAACTTTTTTATAGAAATTATCCATCTTTCTATAAATATTATCTATAGGCATTGGTACATTTTTCCAAATATCTCACAAAAATCCTTGCGGTAGATTTCTTTTCCACACAGTTTGTAGTTCATATTATAGATTTATGCATCTTTGTCCTCAGTGTTTTAATCCTTCTTCGGAACATAGTGACTCTTTTGCTTTCCGCCTGTATTTCCTGAGCCTGTGATTCTGTATGAATCTTTATTCTTAAAGATACGAAATCTTAGGTAATAACAAGCCTTTGTTTGTGAAAGTCGGGGCTTTGTGCATGAATGAAGAAGGTGTGACACACCTCCTTCATTCATGATCCCATACGGAACTTTCCTAAAGTTCCTCCGGCCTGGTTCTCGCCTCCCGGTAGCAGCTGTCAAGCAGCTTCTCGATGTCGGAAGAACGGTACAGTATCTTGCCGCCCAGCCGGGTGAAGGCAAGCAGACCGCTGTCCCGGTACTGTTGCAGGCTGCGGCGGCTCACTTTCAGCTTTTCAGCCAGTTCGCGGTCCGTATAGAAGTTCTCGCCCGCCATCGCCGGTGACCTGCCGGCAAAGAGACGCTCCATGGAAACGGAGAGACGTTCGACGGTGGAGAAGAACTCTCTTATATGCTCGCTGCTCTCACGGGTGAGCAGACGGTTATCGGTATTCATCATGACTTGATCTTTTTTTTGTTCGACATTCGTTTTTCATGGCCTTTCAGATCGACCTTCCCATACTTTCAGCCCGCTTGCGGCGCTCCTCCACTATCCGGATGATACTTTCCACGTCCCCGGGCTTGTAATATGTCTTGTGGCAGATCTGTGTGTATGCCAGCGTGCCGTTGTCACGGAGGGTCTGCAGGGTTCTCGGGCTGACCTTCAGCAGCAGGCACACCTCCTGGTTGTCCAGCCATTTCTTCTCCTCCATGTCGCCGTACAGCCGGCAGAGGGTGTCCAGCCGGTCCGCAAACGTCCGGAAGGCCGAGAGCATCGCCTCGAAGGTCCTTGCCTCAATGTTCACTATTTCCATAATCACTGTAATTTCAGGTTTGACATCTGTTTCATTCTCTTTTCGGATCCGGATTCCGTTCCGCAATTTAGTGAATCCCGGCGGAACGTCCTGAATTTCAAGACAGGATGACTACCTTTGACACCATATGCGTACTTGTTTCATCTGCAAAGTAAATGATTGTTCCCGGATATGGTTCCGCCCCTTCATCAGATGTCATTATATGTCATCAGATGTCATGGAAATCGGATTTCAATATTCATTTGCTTTTAGTAAACAGACGTTCAGATCCGTTCCCGAAGAGTGGGAAATTTCCGGTGCGTATATTTGTGAAGTCATCACCGTCAGACTGATCCAACAATATGAATAACACGGCAAACCCCGCCAATCGGACCCGTCCGTTTCACAGCACTTGTTATTATCGTTTTATTTGCTTCCGACAATCGGGCAAACGGGTAGACCGTGCCCACAGTATCAACCATCTAAAATCCATGTACAATGAAAAGTGAACCGACTGAAAAACCAAGAGGAAAGAAAACGGCGGCATCCGAAACCACAGACAGAAAGAACGGTCGTAGTCCCGGAGCCGGCCACGACGAGTGGTGGGAAAGACTCATGATGGAACCCGGTCCGGGGGAATCCGCCGGTACGGATGCTTCCGTGACGGAATCGATGATTCCATCCGGGCTCGTTGCGGAGGAGGTATCCGGGGAGGCGAGAAGAAAGGACACCCCGCCGGAACCGGAAGACCCCGTGAGAAGAAGAACGAGCGGCAGGCAACGCAGGGCCTCGCTGGAGGAGTACCGGGAAACGTACCTCACCGTCCCGAAGATCAGGAACCGCAAGACGGTGTTCGTCAGTGAGGATGTGAGGGACGAACTGGACGCCGTCGTCCGCAGGCTCGGCGGGCGTGGCATGAGCGTTTCCGGACTGCTGGAGAACCTTGCCAGGGAGCATCTTGCCGCCTACCGTGGGGACATCGAGCAGTGGAGAAAAATCTGACAGCCTGTTACCGGGCGTGGAGTATACCCGATGTATGCACAGTCCCCTGTGTACCCGCTTCAATGTGGAAAATGCGGGGGGATTTTTCTGTGGGGGGAGCAAGGGTATGTTTCCGGATTCCCGAAAACCCTTGCTCCCCAGCGCCCGGCGGTTGCAGGGAGGGTAAATCCAC
>ERZ779725.2051-NODE-2051-length-10212-cov-5.430737_pt1 | contig 10212 bp, 8 predicted proteins | sample MGYA00511890_ERZ779725 | MGnify/ENA primary metagenome ERZ779725 (study PRJEB29588, sample SAMEA2148549) | human gut metagenome | biome: human gut; feature: human-associated habitat; material: faeces | place: Denmark | collected 2008/2010 ...
CCATCGTGTCTCCGAAAATACCGACGATGCTCGTATATTCCTTGAAGCCGCCGATAAAGCCCGTTATGACAACGTATGCAATCATCGGAGAGAGGAGCGGCACGGTGATTCTTGTGAAAATTCTTGTTCTCGGCGTTCCGTCGACTCTTGCCGCGTCATAATACTGCTTGTTTATGCTCTGAAGTCCGCCGAGAAGAATCAGTATCTTGAACGGGAGCGCATTCCATACTATATAGATAATCATGACTGTCATGTTCGCGGCGTATGTCGAACCCGCGTTTATCCAGTTGACTGCGTTCCCGCCGAAAAATTCGATGATATTGTTTATGATACCCGCCGTAACGATGATATCGTTTCCCTTTGTGCCGAGGTTGCCGACGATGTTGAACATTGCGGCGAACACCATGCCGATAGCGATGGAGTTTGTGACGTAAGGGAGGAAGAATATCGTCTGTAAAACCCTCTGAAGGGGCTTTATTGAATTGAGGCATACGGCGATGAGAAGCGCGAGGAACGACGATATAAGCACCGTCGGCACGCAGATGAGCACTGTGTTTTTAAGACACATCAGAAAGCGCTTGTATTTGATAACCTTTGTAAAATTTCCGATGCCGAACTGAAAAACCTTTCCGCCGATGGCTTCAAGACCGCTGTAATCTTCAAGAAACGCCATGCGGACAGTGTTTATTATCGGCCACACCGTAAACACAAGAAGCAGGACTATCGCCGGAGAGAGATAAAGCCATGCTTTCCACTGTTGCTTGCTTTCAACCATTTTTCACACCTCGAAATAAATTCTTTCTTCGGTTTCCTTATCAAAGATGAACACCTTATGACGTTTGAGCGAATAGCTTACAGTCGACAATTCGGTGTTTACCTTGTTGTCCGCATTGATTATCGAGCGGATAACGGGCGAAAGTGACGCTTTGCTCGTCGATACGACGCTTACGTCCCTACCCATGACCTCAACGCTCGAAAGATTGCAGTGCATGGGGCCGTAATCATCAAGAATGAAGCCCTCGGGACGGATACCGACGAAAACGTCGCCGTCCCTTGCGCCGGGAACGGAGAGAACGCCGTCATCGCCTATATAAAGCATTCCGCCTTCGACTCTGCCATCGAAAACGTTTATCGGGGGAGTGCCGAGGAATTTCGCAACGAAGAGGTTTTTCGGATCGTCATAAACCTCCTGCGGAGCGCCTATCTGCTGAACGACACCGCGCTTCATAACGACTATCATATCGGAAATGCTCATCGCCTCTTCCTGGTCGTGCGTGACGAACACCGTCGTTATCTTTGTTTCTCTCTGAATTCTTCTTATTTCTTCTCTCGTCTGGAGACGGAGACGTGCGTCAAGGTTGGAAAGGGGCTCGTCAAGAAGGAGCACTCTCGGCATTTTGACGAGTGCGCGTGCAATTGCAACTCTCTGCTGCTGACCTCCGGAAAGCTCGCTGGGTTTACGATCCATGAGGTCGTCTATCTGGACGAGTCTCGCCGCCTCATAAGCTCTTTCAAGCATTTCCTCTTTCGCGAGCTTATCCGCGCCGCGGAGGTTCTGAAGCGGGAAAAGGATATTCTGCTTGACGGTCATGTGAGGATAGAGGGCGTAATTCTGGAAAACAAGTCCGACGCCTCTGTTTTCGGGGGAGAGGTCGGTAACGTCATCCTCGCCGAAGAAGATCCTGCCGGACGTGGGCTTTTGCAGTCCGCAGATCATATAAAGAGTTGTGCTTTTTCCGCAGCCCGAGGGGCCGAGAAGACCGATGAGCTTGCCATCGGGTATCTCAAAAGTAAAGTCGTTTACGGCAACGACCTCCTCATTTGATTTTTTATTCCGGCTGGGGAATATCTTTGTCAGGTTCTGTAATACGACTTTCATTTTGTATCCTTTCTCAAATTATTTATATTCTTAAGAAAAAACGCCGCCGTAGCTTTTAATATTGGCTGCGGGCGGCTTTCTCCGCAGATACCCTTTTCTTGTATTCTATCATTTCGCTTTCGCTTGCGAAAATCATCTGGCTCGCCATGTCGACGCAGACAGTGCCCGCAAGAAGGTCATGAATGAGAGAATTCGTTTTTGTTGCGAAGAAAAGAATTATCTGCAACAGCAACTCGGCGCAGAGGACAATAAGCCCCATGAGACCGATGCTGTTAAAATATATCATTACTATAATAAGGACGGGTATCATTGTTTCAAGGGTAAACTTACCGAGGAACGTGCGGACGAAAAGCATAAGAGGATTAATCCTCACGCCGTCCGTTCTGATGACGCCGATACCGAACACTTTTTTGCCGACGGTCTGCCCGTTTTTCAGACAAAGCGGAACGACGAATTCCGTCGCTGCAAAAGAAAGAAGGATGGAAAGGGAGATAATCGTCAGAGTCAGGTTGAAAACCTTAGCATATTCCTTCATCACCGTTTCATCAGCGATAAGCGCGTCATAAGCCTTTTTATACTGCTCCTGCTCTTCTTTCGTCATAGCGGCTCTTTCTTCTTCCGTCATGCGGAAGGTGACGCCGTATTCGGCTTCATAGGAGGCATAATACTCCTCAAGGCGGTCGCTGTGTCCGTCATAATCCGTAATCTGCGACATAAGAACGGCAAAACCCGTGGCAACGATACAGATAAGTATCGCGTCAAGAATGAAAGCCGATATTCTTTTCAGCACGCTTGCCTTCTGGATATCAAAAATCATACAGGTCTTCCCTTTCCCGAAAACATTTCTTTCAAAAATCACGAGATTGAAAATGAACAACACAGATGTATAAATTTACACATTATTTTGAAACTTTTTACATTATTCAGCATATCACAATTTCAGTCTTTCGTCAACCGATTTGTTAAATATAAAAAATATTTTTCATGAAGGAGCGTCCGCGCATGCCTTTTTATGCTGCTTTCCTGTCGACGGAAAAATTTTTCTTCCGACGTTTTTCTCCTTTGAAAAACCCGTTGACATTCTCCGCAGGGGTGGTATAATTGCCTTGAAAACGAACCCTCTGAGGAGTAAAAACAATGAGAAAAAGCAATATTTCACGCGACGAGGCACTTGCGCTTCTCGAAAAATACAATAAGGAGCCGTTTCACATTCAGCACGCGCTGACTGTCGAAGGGGTCATGCGTTATTTTGCAAAATCCCTCGGCTATGGCGACGAGGAGGATTACTGGGGCATTACCGGTCTGCTTCACGACATAGATTTTGAGCTTTATCCGCAGCAACACTGCAAAAAAGCTCCCGAGTTGCTCAGAGAGGGCGGCGTCGGGGACGACATGATATATTCCGTTTGCTCGCACGGCTACGGCATCTGTTGCGACGTTGAGCCTAAGCACGAGATGGAAAAGGTGCTCTTTGCCGCAGACGAGCTGACGGGTCTGATATGGTCGACGGCGCTCATGCGTCCGTCAAAGAGCGTTTCGGACATGGAGGTTTCAAGTCTGAAAAAGAAATTCAAAGATAAGAAATTCGCCGCAGGCTGCTCGCGTGACGTCATCCGCACAGGCGCGGAGCGTCTCGGCTGGGAGCTCGACAAGCTGTTTGAAGAAACGATCGCCGCGATGCGTACATGCGAAACGCCGATAGCCGATTTTATGAGCAGTTACGGAAAATAACTCAGAACAAAAAGCCTGCGCCTGTGAGAATCTCACAGGCGCAGGCTTTTATTTATGATATCGGGCAGAAAATTTCTGCGGAGGTAATGGGATCAGTTTGCGTTCATTATATTTTCAAATGCCGCTATTATTTTTTCGCATTCCTCAGTCTTGCCCATAACGCCTACGACATATTTCCCGCAGGCTTTAACGGAAACGTTTTCTGCACGCATGCATATCCATTTACCGGGATCAAGCCCCTTTTCCATTTCGGCAGCTATTGTTTTCGCATCCCTTTCATCTTTTACCTTTACCATTACAAACGAAAATCCGCCGCCTATCATAGGCTCGCAGACAGCGCCGTCGGTTTCAAGAAGAGCGGCGTTTTTTTCGATTCCGAACCAATATTTTGAACGTTCATCCGATGTGCTTTCTTTTTGAACCCCCATAGAAAGTCCCGCAGCCGTGCGGAGTTTTTTCATAATACTTACCACCGTTTCTTCTCTTTCGGGGTCGATATCGGTTTTAAGCTCGTCAGTGCAGAGAACTATGAAAGCGTAATTTCCTTCGCAGCCTGTGGCTTTCATAGTCGTGGGCTTTTCAGCATCAATATTAAAGGTTGATTTTTCGGAAAGAAACTCTGCAAACGCCGCCTTATCGGAATCGTCTTTAAGCTCAAAAATCGTAACGGCAAAAGGCATATCGCCGAAAATATAATAAATCGTACCCGACTTCACATATTCGGGAAATTCCGTGCCGTACTCAAAGCCGCGTATGAACGGTGCGTAGCCTTCCGGATAAGGCGATATCTCCATTTCCGTGCTCAGATCGCCGAAATAAGGCGAAGTATCAAGCTTGCCGATTATATCGGCTATCTCTTTGCCGGAATTTTTGCGGAGCAGATTTTTGAGATATGCCGCCATAGCCTCGGACGCCGTCGGCTTTTCGATGGGCTCATCGGTTTTTTCGGTTGTTACGGGAGCTTGGGTCGTTGTCGTGCCGTCCGGCTTTGCCGTCGTGGTGGTTCCGGTCGTTGTAGTGCTTCCGGTCTGATTATTGTTATTTGTAATGCAACCTGCAATGACAACTGCAATTGTCAGTGCGACAAGAATGACAGATATAATTCTTTTCATCATTTTTCCTCTTTTCCTTTGGGTCATCTGTAAATAAGTTCTTTTCCCTCGCAATTTTCCGCAAAGTATTCTATGAGATTACGGACAGCGTTTTTACTTATCCGATATGTGCCGACGCGCTCCGGCATTTTTGCATATACATAGCCGGAAGTTGAGATACGGACTGTATAATTCTCTGTTGCAAGGGACGGAATGTCCATTATGATCGTTATGCAAATGTCGCTCGGCTTTCCCGAAAAATGACTGATTTTCGCCTTGCCGCCGCCGAAAATTGCGGAATATATCAGACTATCATCCGCATTTTCAAACTCGACGGTTCTGCTCTCTCCGTCATCTCCGATGAATGAATACCGCACGGATTTTATTTTTGCCGTCTTTTCAAATGCAATGTTTTCTTTCCATTCACCGACAGTCTCCGGCAGGTACACGGCATTTGTCAGAACGCTGAAGCTTTTGTCTTCGGCGGTTCTGGCTGCAATCGCGTATTCTTTTGAAATATTCTTTATCTTATAGAATTCAAATTCCGATGTCGTCTCGTCCGTTTGTCCCGGAAGCTTGCCGGAGGCGATAAGCTCGGAAGCATAATCCTCCGGAATATCGCCGACTCTGTTATAAAATTCGGAGCTGTATGTGTAGCCGCTGAAAGAGCTGATTGTGGTTGCAGACCGGATGACATCTTCCGTTTTTGCGACATATTTTGCTTCGTATTTTCCCGAAAGGTCGGGCAGGGGGCGATTTTGCCATGCGACCGACCCTGCGCCTATGCCGATTGCAATCAGAAAGCCCGCCGCGAACGCGAGAATGTGCCTGAAATTCGGCTTTTTCTTTTTGACATTTTCGGTTGGCATTGCTTCGTCTATAAAGCTGTCGTCTATCCAACCTATCACTTCGTCGATTTTCTCTTTTTTCATACTTCAAAGCCCTCATTCTCCAAAAAATTTTTAAGCTCTGTCCGCAGTCTGGAAAGCGTCATTTTGACCTTTCCCTCGCTTATTCCGAGCGACACGGAAATGCCGCGCACCTCGCTCATATACCAATATCTGCGAACGAAATTTATTCTTTTTTCTTTTTCAATCGAGCCGAGGAAACGGTTTATCGCGTCGCGCAGGAGCGACGATTCGAGTCCGTCGTCGCATGCGCCGAGAACCTCCGAAAGCTCATCGTCAATCAAATCCGTTTCCGCAAAGCCGCGTTTATCTGCGGATTTTTTTCTCATCCTGTCGATTGATATTCCGCGGACGAGCTTTCCGAGAAAGGCGGAAAGCTTTTCCGGTCTTGCCGGCGGGATGAGATTCCAGAGACGGAGATATGCGTCATTTACACATTCCTCCGCGTCAAGCTCGTCTCCAAGAATGTTTTTTGCTATGTATCCGCAGAATTTTCCGTATTTTTCTCTCGTGCGGGCAATTCCCTCTTCCGAACGGGCGAAAAACAAGTCGACTATTTTTTCGTCCTCCAAAGCGTTTCCTCCTTTCCGCTCCGCAAAAGCGCCTTACACCTATAATAACCGCAAAAAGGGTGCGAAAGGTAACAAATTTTCAAAAAATTTTTTTCGGAAATTAAAAAATCCTCCGGGCGGAGGACGTTTCGGAAGAAAAAAGGTGCGCTCCGCGCGGGGTTATTACGGTTTGTGCGGGACTTTTGTGCCTGCGGGAACGGGGGCGCACAAGAATTTTTTGCCTCCCACTTTGGGTGATATGCAAGCGGTGCAAAGCACCCTTGCAGGCTTCGCCGAGAAGGGGGTAGTGGCACGGCTCGCCGTGACGGAGAGGGATTTGCAAATGCATCAGCATTTGCAGGCTTCGCCGAGAAGAGGAAGCTGGCATTTTCGCGAGAAAATAACGGAAGGCGTTTGCAAAGCAAGCCGAACAGGTATCATCAATACGAAAATTTCCTGCAAACCCCGCTCCTTTATGTACTTTCTTTTTTGAAAAGAAAGTACGAAAGAAAGCAATTTGAGGGAGGCACCCCTCTCGGCGAGGCCTGCTCGGCTTGCTTGCGCAAACCAGCAAATCCCTCAAAAACTTCCTTGAAAAGTTCAAGGCGGAAATTATCTGCCCGTCAGCGTTATCGCTGTGAAAGACGGGGGATTAGGTTCGAATGTTAATGTGTTTTAATTGTGCAGAGCTTTTGTACCTGCGGAGACGGAGAAAAGCAAAAAGTTTTAGCCTCCCCGAAAGGAGAGGCTAAAAAGGAACGCTCAAACCAATAACCAAAGTTTCTTTTGCCTTTTGTGCAAGCCCTGTCTGTGCAGAGACTTAAAACTTTGCACAAACTTCCCGATAACTAAAGTTTCTTTTGCCTTTTGTACAAGCCCTGTCTGTGCAGAGACTTAAAACTCTGCACATACTCCCCGATAACTGAAGCTTCTTTTGCCTTCTTTTCTTCTCGAAGAAAAGAAGGTCAGAGCATATCGACGATATCGAAAATGAGATTTTCGGTCTTTTCCCAGCCGAGGCAGGGGTCTGTGATGGATTTGCCGTAAATTCCTTCGCCGATCTTCTGTGCGCCGTCTTCGAGGTAGCTTTCAATCATAAGTCCCTTTACCATACTCTTGATTTCGGCGTTCTGACGGCAGGAGGAGAGAATTTCCTTTGAAATTCTTATCTGCTCAAGCCAGTGCTTGCCGGAGTTTGCGTGGTTTGTATCGACGATTATCGCTCTGTTTTTCAGGTCGTGGGCGGCATAATGCTCCGCGAGGAAAACGAGGTCTTCATAATGATAGTTGGGCTGGGATTCGCCGTGCTTGTTGACATAGCCGCGGAGGATTGCGTGCGCATATTCGTTGCCCTTGCTTTCAACCTCCCAACCTCTGTATATGAACACGTGTGAATGTTGCGCCGCGGTTATCGAGTTGAGCATAACGGAGAGGTCGCCGCTTGTCGGGTTTTTCATACCGACGGGGACATCGAGACCGCTTGCGGTCAGCCTGTGGAACTGATTTTCAACGGAGCGCGCGCCGACGGCAACATAAGAAAGCAGGTCGGAGAGGTAACGGTGATTATCCGGATAGAGCATCTCGTCTGCCGTAGAAAGTCCCGTTTCCTTGAGAACTCTTGTATGAAGCTCACGGATTGCAACTATCCCCTTGAGAATATCGGGGTTTGCGGAGGGGTCGGGCTGGTGAAGCATACCCTTGTAGCCGTCGCCGACGGTTCTCGGCTTGTTTGTATAGATTCTGGGGATGATGACTATCTTGTCCGCTACCTGATCGGCTACCTTTTTAAGTCTCGTGACGTAATCGAGCACGGGGGCTTCGCTGTCTGCCGAGCAGGGCCCGATTATGAGAAGGAACTTGTCGCTCTTGCCGGAGAAAACAGCCTTTATTTCCTCGTCTCTCTGCTCCTTGATCTTTATAAGCTCCTCCGGAACGGGGTACATCTCCTTGACTTCCTTCGGAATAGGTAACTTTCTTCTGAATTCCATATTCATAGTTTTTCTGCGTCCTTTCGTATATAAGAAAAATTATTTATCAAATAAAGCGCGGCGTGCCGTTGAGCACTTCATCATTTCGCGCATTGTTTCTCTGTCGCCGGTTTCGACGGCGGCTCTCATTTTGTTGAACTCACGTTCAAATGCGTCCATTTCGCGGAGAAGAGCGTCACGGTTGAGAAGGAACAGCTCGCTCCACATTTCGTCGTTGATTTTCGCAATCCTCGTCAGGTCGCGGAACGAGTCGCCGGTGTAGTCGCGCAGCTTTGGGTTTTCGCCCGCCGTCATGAGGGAAACGGCAATGCAGTGCGTCAACTGCGAGAGAAAGGCTATCATCTCGTCGTGAAGCTCCGGTGATATTTCGGAAATTCTTGTAAATCCCAGCTCCGCGCCGAGCGACTTGCAAAGCTCAATCGCCTCTCTTGAATTTTTTTCCGTCGGCGTGACGATGAAGTTTGCGCCGATGAAAACTCTGTCATCGCTGTATTCAACGCCCGACCTTTCGCGTCCTGCCATGGGGTGCGCCGCAATGAATTCGACATCCGGACGGAGGATTGACTGAATGTCATAAACGATACAGCCCTTGACGCCCGTCACGTCAGTTATGATTATGCCCGGGCGCATATACTGCTGATAATCCGTTATCCATTTTTTGAATGTGTGCGGATAGAGGGCAAAGACGATAATGTCCGCTTCGCCGACGAGCGCGGGGTCGACCTCGGTCGTGCCGTATGCTATGATTTTGTTTTCAAGGGCATAATCTATCGTTTTCTGCGATATATCGATTGCCTTTATCTCGTAACCCTTTTTGGTCAGCGCTCTTGCATAGCTTCCGCCGATGACGCCGAGCCCGACTATAAGTATCTTTGTGTTTTTGTTAATCTCCAATTATTTTCACCTCCGCACCGAGCGCCGAAAGTCTTTCCCAAAAGTCCGGAAAGCTCTTTTTTACGTCCTCCGCACCATCTATTTCGCCGCCCGTCAGCATCAGAAGCACCGCCATAGCCATAACTATGCGATGATCCTTGTGCGATACAATCGGCGTTGCCGGCGGCTTGATATCGCCCTTGAAAACCGTCAGCGTGTCATCGGAAAGCTCCGTTTTTATGCCGACTTTGCGCAGCTCCTCCGCCATGGCGGAGCCTCTGTCGCTCTCTTTGAGCCGCAGGCGAGCCGTGCCCGTAAGGGTGACGCCGTGCTTTGCCGCGCCGAGAGCCATAAGCACGGGGGCAAGGTCGGGACAGTCCGTTATGTCAAGCGTCGGGTGACGGGAGCAGATTTCATCAAAATATTGTGAAAATATCCTGTCGCCCTGAACGCTTTCGGGGTTCAGCCCCGTGATTTTTATGTCGCTGCCGAGACGGTTCATCGCTTCAAAGAAAGCTGCTCCGGAGCAGTCGCCCTCGACTGTGTATTCGCGCGGCGTATATTTTGCGCCGCCCTTTATCTGTATTTCGTTTTTCCTGATTTTTATCTCCGCGCCGAATGCCCGCATAACCTCTGCCGTTATCAGCAGGTACGAGCGGCTTGCAACCTTTCCCGAAAGAATTATCGTGCTGTCGCCGGGGAGGAGCGGGAGTGCCATCATAAGTCCGCTTGCAAACTGGCTTGACGCCTCCGCGCTGACGTTATATACGCCGGATTTCAGCCTGCCGCAAACGGAAACAAAGTCGATTCCTTTTTCAAATGTAAGCCCTTGCGCCGAGCATATTTTTTCATATTCCGAAAGCGGACGGGAAAACAGTTTTTCCGTGCCGCAGAGGGTGATTTTGCTTTTTGAAAGCAATGCGACCGCCGTAAGAAAGCGAAGCGTACTGCCGCTTTCGTCGCATCGGAGAGAGGCTTTCGGCACAGCCGAAAGCGGGTCGAACCCGCGGACATACGCCGTATCGCCGTCAAAGCGGATATCCGCTCCGAGCGCGGAAAGACAGTCTGCCGTTGCCAGAGCGTCCGCCGAAGGATATATTCCGTACAGAACGCTTTCTCCCCGTGCCAACGCCGCACATATCAGCGCGCGATGACAAAAACTCTTTGAAGGAGGGGCGATAAACGTTCCCG
>ERZ779725.2061-NODE-2061-length-10189-cov-1.896882_pt1 | contig 10189 bp, 8 predicted proteins | sample MGYA00511890_ERZ779725 | MGnify/ENA primary metagenome ERZ779725 (study PRJEB29588, sample SAMEA2148549) | human gut metagenome | biome: human gut; feature: human-associated habitat; material: faeces | place: Denmark | collected 2008/2010 ...
GTCAAACCGTCGTCCACTTCTCATTTCAGCTGGCGAAACGATAACATCTCGATTTACAAACCGTTCACGCATCAGCATCTGGCAGAAATCGGACAGAGTCTACGGCAATTGCAGAACAGCTTCAACAGTATGGTCAACTTTATCCCGGTGAGAGGTAATTTCTCACGAGGTATCTTTGCCACGACTTATCTGGATTGCAAAATCGGACTGGATGAGATCAAGCGTATTTATGAAGAATACTACGCTGATCACTCTTTCACTTTCATCACCGACAAGAACCCGGATCTGAAACAAGTGGTAAATACGAATAAATGCTTGATCCACTTACAGAAAATAGATGATAAGCTTCTTATCATCTCTATGATCGATAACTTATTGAAGGGCGCTAGCGGCCAAGCGGTCCACAACATGAATCTATTGTTCGGGTTGGAGGAGACGGTTGGCTTACACTTAAAACCCTCCGCGTTTTAAAAAATACTATAAAGATGAATTTATTCGACGTATATCCATTATTTAATATAGAGATCGTACAAGGCAAGGGATGTCATGTATGGGATAGCGAGGGAAACGAGTACCTCGACTTATATGGCGGCCATGCCGTGATCTCGGTGGGGCACAGCCACCCTACTTACGTAAAGGCGATTACCGAGCAGGTAAATAAATTAGGCTTTTACTCGAACTCGGTTATCAATAGCTTGCAACAAAAATTAGCGGATAAGCTAGGGAAGGCTTCCGGCTACGATGATTATTCGTTGTTCTTGATCAACTCCGGAGCGGAGGCGAACGAGAACGCGTTAAAGCTCGCCTCTTTCCATAATGGCAAGAAGCGGGTGATCGCATTCAAGCACGCCTTTCATGGGCGTACCTCCGCCGCCGTCCGTGTCACGGATAACCCGAAGATCATCGCTCCGGTAAATGAGGATCTAGCGGTTACTTATCTTCCATTGAACGACGCTTCCGCCGTAGAGGAAGAGTTGAAGAAGGGGGATGTATCGTCCGTGATCATCGAAGGTATCCAAGGTGTAGGTGGCATCCAATTGCCAACGGATGATTTTATGCGTGAGTTACGCAACCTGTGTACGACTTATGATGCCTGTCTGATCTTGGATGAGATCCAGTCCGGATATGGAAGAAGCGGTAAATTCTTCGCGCATCAATATGCCGGTATCAAGCCGGATTTGATCTCAGTAGCGAAAGGTATCGCCAATGGCTTCCCGATGGGTGGGTTATTGATCAGCCCGAAATTCAAGCCGGTTTATGGTATGCTCGGCACTACTTTCGGCGGTAACCATTTGGCTTGCGCGGCCGCTATCGCCGTTCTTGATATAATGGAAGACGAGCGTTTGATTGATAACGCGGCGAAAGTGGGTGCCTATTTATTGGAAGAGCTTCATAAACTTCCGGGTATCAAGGAAATTCGGGGCCGTGGTTTGATGATCGGTATCGAGTTCGAGGAATCTATCAAGGAAGTGCGTAGCAAACTTCTCTTTGAGGAGAAAGTGTTCACGGGTGTAGCCGGAACCCATACGATCCGTCTGCTTCCTCCGCTTTGCTTGACGATGGATGAGGCCAAGGAATTTATCCGTCGCTTCAAGAAAGTCCTAAACGCTTAATTGTTCTTTATTTCATAAAAAGGGAGGATGTCTGAATTAGCGTCCTCCTTTTTTTCATTCCTCCCCAACAGCTACGTAAATTAAGTATCACCCTTTGTCAAAAAAACATCATTCCTTTTTCCGAAAAAACACTAACTTTACGCAGTCTAAACTTTGAGTCTCTAATTACTAATGAACACGATCGATGAAATATCTATTTATAGGAGTATTCACTTTGTTGTGCCTATTTGCCTGTCAATCTAACGACTCCCAATACATCATAGAAGGCACCTTACCCACCGCACAGCAGGATGGGGAATGGATTTATCTGGCACCCATGGAAAACGCCTCAATCGAAAATATCGATTCTACGAGAATAGAGAACGCACGGTTTACTTTCCAAGGAACGGGAGAAGAGATGAAAGTCCTCCGTATGCGCATCCTTTTGCGTCTCAAGTTCCAAGAGCTACTGATCGTAACGGAACCGGGTGTGACCTCAGTACGGATAGACTCCATCAGCTCGGCCTCCGGTACACCGCAAAACGACGCCTTGCAGCATTGGAAAGACTGGAAGCAAAAGACCGATGGCGAATCCTATGCCCTATGGACAGCGCTTAAGACCTGCTCGCCGGGAGATTCCATCCGCATCAAGCAGACATGGGATTCCTTGAGAGTAGAGACGCAAGCTTTTAATTATGCGTTCATGAAAGAACATATCAACCAAACGGTCGGGAAATTCCTCTATAAGATGATAAAAACCTCCTTGACCGAAGAGCAACGAAAGGAACTGGATGAAGCGAATCATTAAACAGGATCTGTCGATCACGCTAGCGGTACTGGCGATAGCGATCTTCGCTTTCTTCTTCTGGATGTACCCCTATCATTTGTTCCACAAAGAGCAAATGATGCTGTTCTTGTACAGCGCCGAGTTTCTCCGTGGATATTTTCAGGAGGAGGCGTGGCTGGCTTGTCTCACCGGCGATTTCCTCACGCAATTCTTTTATTATATCGGGGGAGGCCCGTTCATCCTAAGCGTTGTCTTAACTTTATTTGCCCTGCTTACCTATCGGACATTCCGGCAATTCGTCAGCAAGAGATACGCCCTTCCTCTTATGATACTACTTGTATTATGGGAGGCCGGAAGGTCTTGCGGACTCGCCTATCCGTTATCCGCAACTCTCTCCTTGATCGGAGCAGAAGGTGTTTTCCTGTTATATAGCCGGAGCCAAACTGAGGGGCAACGTCTTCTTACCTGCATTCCCGCCATGCTTCTTTGCTATTGGTGCTTCGGGTACGGGGCATGGCTCTGTCTGGCCCTTATGCTGGCCGCCGGAATCATAGCGCACCATCAAAAGCTAAGTGCCCTGCTTGCGGCAGGTATATTACTTCTTCCAGCGACCCAATATCCCGCTACCACTTGGTGGAGTAAGCCGGATCTCGACCGGGAGTATGTACTCAGCCTCGATGTGGAACATTATTTCGGAAATATACAAAAGATGAGGAAACATCTCGAGACAGACCGCCAAATCCTTTGGGTGACCTATTACCGGAACCTGTACAATGCCACGCATCCGTCCGAGATCAACTCACCCGTATCTCTCTCCCGGAACCTCCTAGCGTGGAATCAACCGGGTACGAATGGGTTGATCCTCCCCGTGAACCCATCCGCTTCTTTTCTCTCTATCCTATTCGCCAACGAGTTATGGTTTACGTTAGGAGATATGACCATGGCCGAGCATTGCGCCATGCTAAGTATGATCTTCTCTCCCCGCAATTCGGGTAGCCGTATGATCAAACGGCTGGCTGAGATCAATCTGGTCAATGGGGATGATGAGGCAGCTCTTAAATATCTACGTATATTAGACAAGACACTCCTTCATAAAAGCTGGGCCGAAAAGAGAATACCCGGTCAGCAAACCCCGCGAGTAAAGGAGTGGCTGGAGAAGAAACGCAGAGACATCCCGACCCAAGACCATCTACGTTCCGGTAACGATGCCGTGACTTCCTTACGGAACTTAGTCGCCTCGAACGCCGGCAATCTCCGTGCTTACGAATACTTACTCTGCTATCATTTACTCTCTAAAGATCTCCGTTCTTTTGTAGAAGATTATGTACCGGGTAAGGTCTCTAGTTCCATTTTCGCCGAGGCCCTGCTGATCCATCTCGCCCGCCAAGGTAATATCCGTGCGGAAGAGCTTATAAAATACCAAATCCCGGTAAAGATAGCGAAAGAATTCGCCGATTATACCCGGCTTTATGAGGCAAAGGACACGAGTTTGAAAGAGAAATACGGCAAGACCTATTGGTTCTATTATCATTTTGCGACCACAGAGCCCGGAAAGGAGAGTAAGCCATGAAAGAAGCAAGAATCATGAAAGAGAACATAACCTATTACCTCGTCTGGATAATCTGCTTGCTGGCAGGATGTACCCCTACCCCGAAGCAAATAGAGGATACCACAGACCCAATCCCCATGTATCCCGATTATACGGATATCATGATTCCCACGAATATTGCCCCTCTCAACTTCTTATTGAGAAACGATGCGGACGCTATGCAAGTAACCTTAAAAGGGAAATCAAAAGAGATACAATTATCTTTCGGAAAGAAAGCTATTTTCCCTTTAAACCTATGGGAAAGCCTTTTAGAGCAGGAAGTGGGCAACCGCCTGCAAATAACCGTAGTCGCCCGTATCAAGGGTAAATGGTTTCGTTACCCCTCTTTCTACTGGCAAGTAGTTCCGGAGAAACTGGATAGTTACATAAGCTACCGGCTTATAGAACCCGGCTACGAGGTATGGAACAAGATCCAATTATGCGAGCGGGAGATCAATACCTTCGAGGAACGGGTTATTGCCGACAACAAAGATACCGACGGGTCTTGCATGAACTGCCATATTTACGGAAATAAGAAAGGAAGTTTATCCATGTTCCATTTACGGGGAAAGCAAGGAGGCACCCTGCTGAACCGTAACGGACATTTGAGGAAGTTGAAATTGAGCAACGACAGTCTGCCGAATGGGGCTGTCTATGGCGATTTCCATCCATCGGGGCAGTTCGCCGTTTTTTCCACGAATATTATCATCCCTGCTTTTCATTCGTTAGGAAGTAAGCGGTTGGAAGTCTATGACACAACCTCCGACCTAGTGGTCGCCGATTTCAGAAAGAAACAACTCATCACCTCCCCATTGACTAGCCGGAAGGATGAGTTAGAGACCTTCCCTACCTTTTCGCCCAATGGGAACTGGATCTATTATTGCTCCGCTCCCATCCAGCCGTTGCCCGATAGCATCCATAACCTAAAATATTCCCTATGCCGCATATCTTTCCATAAAGATACCAAGGAATGGGGCCGACAGATCGAAACCGTATGGGATGCCCAGAAGCATAATGGCTCCGCCTGCCATCCCAAGATATCGCCCGACGGTAAATACCTACTTTTCACGGTAGCCGATTATGGAACCTTCCCGATCTGGCACCGAGAAACAGACCTGCATATGATGAACCTCCAGACCGGGAAGATAGATACCTTACCTGCCGTCAACTCCGATAAATCGGATACCTACCATAGGTGGGCCTCTAACAGCCATTGGTTTGTCTTTGCCAGTAAGCGGGATGACGGACTATACGGAAAGCCTTATTTCTCTTACGTGGATAGTACGGGAAAAGCCTATAAACCTTTCGTTCTCCCGCAAGAGGATCCGGAACATTACGATATCACGTTGAAATCTTATAATATACCTGAATTATCCACTAGCGAGCTTCCTTTCGACGCTGAAGATGTACAAGAGATCTACTACGACGAGGAAGCTGAGACTTTTAAATAATAGAATCATGGAAAATACACGTAAATATAGATACATAAGAGGAATCGCCTCCTTATTATTCGGCTGTGCGATTTGCCTGTTTTGGGGACTTTATTATCCTCATCATTTACATTACCACGAGCAATTCCAGTTATTCCTGTTCACGCCGGAATATGGAATCGACAAATGTCTCCATCCCGGAGGCATCGCTGAATATATAGCGGAGTTCCTGACGCAGTTCTATTATTTCGCTTGGGCAGGGGCTACGATCTTGGCGATCGTTCTCGTGCTTATCCAACGGCAAATAAACTGGCTGGCCAAACAAATGGGAACTTCCGACTTTTGGTATCCGTTCAGCTTTCTCCCCTCTATCCTGCTCTGGGTATTTTTATGTGATGAGAATGCCCTGCTGGCATTCCCTGTCTCCATAACTCTCGCCCTCTTCGCCTTAATCATCCAGCGAAAAATCACTCATCCATGGGGACGAATAATCTATACGCTCCTAATAATGCCGGTACTCTACTGGATCGTAGGTGGTGGGGCCTATTTCATCTTCGTTATCGGAGTAGCAATCGGGCATTGCATCAAACCCGTACCAATCGTATCCAACAAATCCTATATATGGATTCCTATCTACATCTTGCTTGGAATCCTATGCCCCCTATTGGCACAAAGCCTTACGCAATATCCATTGCTTAGCCTCATGACCGGCATCGATTATTATCGTTTCCCCATGATCGTTCCCAACACCCTGTTACTTGTTATTGCTACCGTTGCCATAACCCCCGGGGCACTTGCTTTACTTCCCCCACCCGTAAAGAGCACTAAGGCATGGATGGGTATTATCTCCACCCTGCTCCTTATCGGTGGTGGCACATGGATCTATGCCGCCAGCAATTCGGATAAGGAGGAGGCTATGAAATACGACTACCTCACCCGCATGAAACAATGGAACCAGATCATCAAGGCGGCGGAAAACAAAGAGCCTAATTCTCCTTTCTCCGTGACCTGCTTAAATCTGGCTCTCGCCAAGACCGGGCAATTAGGGGATCGCATGTTCCATTTCTACCAAAATGGAACGGAAGGATTGATCCCCACCTTCCAAAGAGATTTCACCTCACCGCTCCCTACCAGCGAGATATTCTATCATCTGGGAATGATCAACTCCTCCCACCGCTATATGTTCGAAGCGATGGAGGCTATCCCCGACTATAAGAAAAGCGGACGTGCCTATATGCGTCTGGCCGAGACCAACTTGATCAATGGACAATACGCTGTCGCCGCCAAATACCTGCGGGCTTTGCAGCATACCTTGTTCTATAAGAAATGGGCGACCAACGCCATGAGCTATCTAAATAACGATGAAAAGATAGAGAAGCATCCCGAATGGGGATGGTTGAGAAAAGCCCGATATACAGAAGATTTCTTGTTCAGCGACACGGAAATGGATGTCATGCTAGGCTTATTGCTGCAACATAACAAAAGTAACCGGATGGCTTTCGAGTATATGTTAGCCTATGTCTTGCAAAAGAAGGATCTGGAACGTTTCATGAAATATTATCCGCTGGGAAAAGATCTGGGCTATAACCACATACCCATCTCTTATCAAGAGGCATTGATTTTCATTTGGACACAGCAGCATCCTAATTTCCAAGGCCTTCCTTGGAGCATCTCCCGCAACGTATTGGAAGGGGTAAGCGAGTTCGCCCGTGTTTATATGACGCAGAAAGACTCCGAGCCTATCCTTCGCCCGAAATACGAGAAGACATTTTGGTATTACTTATTATTCAGAAAATAAACGGCCATGAGAAAGCTTATCTTATTATATAGTATATGTATAGCGTTATTTACCGCTTGTGGGGATTCGGTAGTATCCCCCGAACAAATAGAGAAATACCCGTCCATCTATCCGGATTATATCGGGGTGACAATACCCGCCACGATAGCACCTATGAATTTCTCTTATACGGATACCTCCTATGAGCGGATAGATGTTATCGTAAAAGGGTGCCAAGGCAAAGAGGTGCATATAAACGCGAAGCATGTCAATTTCCCGGAAAAAGAGTGGAAACAACTGCTCATCTCCAATCAAGGCGATAGTTTACTCTTTACTGTCAGTATCAAGCAAGAGGGTAAATGGAGTACTTACAAACCTTTCCCCATGTACATCAGCCCCCACCCGATCGATTACGGCTTAGTATACCGAAAGATCGCTCCCGGTTATGAAGTCTACAGCCGTATGGGTATTTATGAGCGTGATCTATCGTCTCATAAAGAAAGACCTTTGGTGGAAAACACGCTGGTCAAAGGTATGTGCGTAAACTGCCATGCCTTTAACCGTACGGACCCGAGCCATTTCAGTCTTCACATCCGAGGAACGCATGGAGCCACTTTTATGAGAACCGACAATAAGGATGAATACAGATCAGACAATCGCCGCTTGCGTCTATCCCTACTGGCATCCCGGAGGCGAATATATAGCGTATTCCACGAACAACACCCGACAATCGTTCCATACGGTTAAGGACGAGCGGGTAGAAGTATTGGATTTGGAATCTGATATAGTCGTTTACCATCCGGCAGATCATCGTCTACTCCTTTGCGATTCTTTGCAAAAGAAAGACAGGTTCGAGACCTTCCCTGCGTTCTCCCCGGATGGTCGTACGCTTTACTTTTGTTCCGCCGAAGCTAAAAAGATTCCCGAAGAATATAAAGAGATAAGATATAATTTATGTAGTATCGATTTTGATCCCTCTGCCGGTACATTCGGGAGCCGTATCGATACGTTGGTGAACGCTGAGGCTTTAGGGAAAAGCGTATCTTTTCCCCGCCCTTCCTATGACGGCAAATATATTATGTTCACCTTATCCGATTACGGAAACTTTTCGATCTGGCATAAAGAGGCGAATCTATGGTTACTGGACTTGACAAGCGGAGACCTCCGCGAGCTATCCGAAGTAAATAGCGATGATACCGAAAGCTTTCACAACTGGAGTAGCAACTCCCGCTGGTTTGTCTTCAGTAGCCGCCGGGGTGACGGCCTTTATACCCGCCTTTATCTGGCAAGCATGGATGAGAATGGCAAGATAAGCAAGCCCTTTCTCCTTCCCAAGGAAGATCCGGAAACCTATTACGATCGCTCTGTCTATTCCTATAATGTCCCGGATTTCGTCAATGCCCCTATTCTGCTGGACACGAAAGTATTTGAGAAGAGGATAACTTCAAAAGAGCGTATACAGGTTCAAGTTGGGAACTAGAAACCAAGGGTTACCAAAAACAATACACGGATCTTATAGAAAAAATAAATAATTCCATAAGATCCGTGTATTGGGTATAGTTCTATATCTAGAAGTTCGCTATAGGTTCTTCAGCCATTTCTTACCGGATTTGGTATAAGTCCATGCAAGAAATATCCCCATTACCACGATAATAATTAAAAACAAAAATGTCATGTTATTCATATCTGTTATTATTTAAATATTCTATTTGCACAAACCGCAATCATTCCTGTACCTCCTAAACCTGTTATGAGCATTACCCACTGTGAAAAATCATTCGGATTCTTATACAACGGGATAACCCCACATATAACTACACCCGCAAAAGTCAGTTTCGCCAAATCATAAAAGAACTTTCCCAAATTCTCCTTTCGGGCTTTCTCTCGTTCTCTCCCTTCCTTCACTTGTTCTTGTAAATCATTCCATTTTCCCATAGTCATTCTATTTGATTAATTAACATGCACAAAGATAACAATGAATTCCAAATCAAACAACCGTTCCGGTTAAAATAAAAATAATACCACTATCCGATAAAATAATACTAGATTGTCTGCCCGATACCTCTTACATTCGCGTTCATAAAGAAAGACAGTTATCATGAAGAACACGAAATTAATTACCATGTTATGCCTAGGGGCATTAATCGCCTGTTCACCATCGAAGAAAGGACTAGAGCCGACAAGCGAACAGGGTTCGCCGAGAGAACGTTTAATAGAGAACCTACGTGCGATTCCACAAAAAGGAATCATGTTCGGACATCACGATGATACGGTTTATGGGATCGGATGGGAATTTGACGAAGGAGGCTCAGACGTGCGAAAAGTATGCGGCGATTATCCGGCCGTTATCAGCTTTGATCTTGGAGAGATCGAACTCGGGGGAGATAAAAGCCTTGATAAAGTACCTTTCGAGAAAATACGCAAGGAAATCATCAACCAATATAACCGGGGAGGCTTGGTATCTTTAAGTTGGCATCCCCGTAACCCTAAAACCGGAGGGGACGCTTGGGACGTATCAGACCATGCTGTCGTGAAATCGATCCTTCCGGAAGGGGAGAACTATGAGAAATTCCAAAGTTGGCTAGGCAAAGTGAATGATTTCATCCTTTCCTTGAAAACAAGCGATGGCACCAAGATTCCCGTCCTATTCCGTCCTTGGCACGAACACACCGGAAGTTGGTTCTGGTGGGGACAGAATTTATGTATCACGGATGAATACAAGGCGCTATGGCGAATGACCGCCGATTATCTAAACGCTCACGGAGCAACAGACCAGATCGTATACGCTTATTCCACAGGTACAGAGCCGCAGGATCAAGCGTCTTATCTGGAACGTTACCCCGGACATGACTTGATCGACGTCCTAGGCTTCGACGCTTACCAACGGGAAGATAAGGATTTCTTCTTGAAAAGCATGGATACCAGTCTTTCAGTAATAGACAGCATAGGCAAAGCCAACCATAAGATCATAGCGGTCACGGAGACCGGCTACGAAGGGATACCAGACTCCACATG
>ERZ779725.2068-NODE-2068-length-10154-cov-1.625805_pt1 | contig 10154 bp, 8 predicted proteins | sample MGYA00511890_ERZ779725 | MGnify/ENA primary metagenome ERZ779725 (study PRJEB29588, sample SAMEA2148549) | human gut metagenome | biome: human gut; feature: human-associated habitat; material: faeces | place: Denmark | collected 2008/2010 ...
CTACCTTCGATATCAAAAAAGCTTTTGGAAAGATCAAACCATCTGCCATTGCTGCTTTTATGAAACTTATTGGTCTTTGTGCCATTTTCCTGCCAATTGCAGTGAAACTTGGATTCCGTACCGATAAGTTGGTTGCCATCCTTATCATGCTTGGTTCCGCAACAACAGTAAGTAGTTTTGTTATGGCGAAGAATATGGGACATGAAGGAACTCTTTCTTCCAGTGTTGTCATGTTAACAACGATGTTTAGTGCATTTACAGTTACAGGATGGCTATATATTTTAAGACATTTTATGTTAATCTAGCTAACTTAGATCCAATGTGATCTGGTATTTTTCCAGCCAGTAATTGACTTGCAGAAGGTAAGCGATCATCTGAGGACCTGCCATCAGCTGTCCATACCATGGTTTACCATAGTCTTTCGGACTGTCTAAGAATCTGCTTAGTTTATATGCATCGATCAGTTCTTTGATCGGTGCTCCTTTTTTTGCCATAACTTTCAGAAGTTCTTTGGATAAGATTTTTTCATAGTTTGGATCATAAGTCTTTGGATATGGACTTTTTCTTCGATACAATACCTCATCTGGCAGGATCCCTTTCCCTGCTGCTCTTAGCAATCCTTTTACCACACCATTTAAACATTTTAACTCCCACGGAACATTATAAAGATATTCCACGATCCTGTGATCAGCAAACGGCACTCGTGCTTCTAACCCACAATGCATGCTCGTGCGATCCATACGATCCATTAAGGTTACCATAAACCATCTTAGATTCAGATAAGAAATCTGCCTTCTTCTAGCTTCTATCCGATCTTCTCCATAAAGTTTTGGCGTCTCATTGATCGTCTTTTGATAAGCTGTTCTTGCATAAGATTCTAAATCCACTTTCTGTATGATATCATCATTTAACAGCATTTTTCTTGGTTGCATATCCATAGACCATGGGAAGATCTCTGCCTTGAAGCATTCCTCTTTATGAAACCATGGATAACCACCAAAAATTTCATCTGCACACTCCCCTGTTAATGTTACTTTGTTATATTTTACAACTTTCGAACAAAAATATAGCATCGAAGACTCCACATCTGCCATACATGGAAGATCTCTGGCATCAACTGCTTTGTATAGATTTTCGATCATATTTTCATTGTCGCATTCCAAATATCTGTGATCTGTCTTTGCATGATCAACCATCTTATCAACCCATGGACGGTCTTCGCTTGGCTGGAAGGCGTTTGATTTAAAATATTTATGATTATTTACAAAATCAAAGGAAAATGTGTTTAAATTTTTCCCTTCTTTTTGAAGCTTTTTCGCACAGATTGCTGTGACAAGACTACTGTCAACTCCACCGGATAAAAATGTACTGATTGGAATATCGGATAACATCTGCATTTCCACGGCATCTTTTACTAGCCACCTTGTATGCTCGATCGTATCTTTTTCGCTGTCTGTGTGTTCTTTCGCTTTCAATTCCCAATATGCACGATCTTTCAGCCCTTCACGATCGTATTCCAGGAAATGCCCTGGAAGGACTTCATAAATATCTTTGAACACTCCTTTTCCATATGACTTTGCAGGTCCTAACCCAAAGATTTCACAAAGTCCTTCTCTGTTGATCACTGGTTTGACTCCTGGATAGGCAAACAAGCCTTTGATCTCAGATGCAAAGATTAATGTATCTCCTCGTTTTGTATAAAATAACGGCTTCACACCAACACGATCTCTGATCAAATATAATTTCTTCCGTTTTCCATCCCACAGAGCAATAGAAAAAATTCCATTCAACTCTTCAATATAAGAAATTCCATACCTGATATACCCGGTTAATACAACTTCCGTGTCACTCGTTGTCGAAAACATTTCTCCTTCTTTGATCAGTTGTTCTTTTAACATTTTCATGTTATAAATCTCGCCATTTAAGATGATTGCGTAGGTATTTCCTTCTTTCTTTTTACACATTGGCTGATGTCCCCTGTAAAGGTCAAGGATTGACAATCGTACATGCCCTAATGCACAGCCATTTTCCAAAAATATCCCTTCATCATCTGGACCTCGATGTCTTTGAACTTCATTCATTTTCCTTAAGATCTGATATATTTCTTTCTCTGTTTTTTTATCATTGTTTCTAGGATTTAGAAATCCTGCAATTCCACACATACACGCTACCTCTTTTTATTTTTTATGATCAATGAGAACCGGCTGGTATTGTCTGCCTTTTAATGCCTGCAAAATTGTCGGAATGAGCAGTCTTGTATCCGCGATCATGGAGTTTGGCTTCTTTACCGGATCATCCTGTCCGAATGGTACAAAATAAATATGCTTATGATTTAAAAGATTCCCGATATTCTTAAGATTCATACCTAAGGCATCATTGCTCGCCATAGAGATAACGACTGGTTTTTCATTCCGCAGCTGCGCTTTAGCTGCCATTAAAACCGGGGTATCTGTAATTCCATTGGCAAGTTTCGCCATGGTATTTCCTGTACATGGCATTAGAATCAGGATATCCAGACACCCTGTCGGACCGATGATTTCTGCTTCTTCAATCGTTTTCATCGGTTCATTTCCTGTCATATTGTGTGCTCTTTTTACAAATTCCTCACCTTTTCCAAACCTGCATTTGATATGCTGGGATATGTCAGAAAAGATCGTCTGCAGGATCGCACCTTCTTCTAGTAAGCGATCGATCTGTTCAAAGGCTTTTGTGTAAGTGCAAAAGGAACCTGTCATTGCTACTCCGATTCTTTTATTTTTCAATACCATGTTTGATCTCTCCACTGATTTCTAAAACTTTTTTTGCAAGCATGATCCCAGAAGATTTCGGGGAATAAATGCCTGGAAGACTTGGGCATAGTTTTGCACAGATTCCTAGTTTTTCCGCCATTTGATGGTTTGTTCCACCAGGATAGGAAGCAATATCTATGATGCAGGATTCTTTGGAGATCTTCCTGAGGATATCTTCTTTTAGGATCTGTTTTGGAACGGTATTAAAAATATGATCATACTGACAGATCCGCCGTTTTAGTTCCGTAAAATCCATAACCTCAAGTCCAAAAGATTTTGCAAGACTTCTTGCTGTTTTATTTCTGGCACAAACTGTTACCTGAGCATCCATTCCTTTTAGTTTCGCTGCAAGAACTTTTGCACATCTTCCATAGCCAAGGACCAGACAACGACTTTTGTGAAGATTGATCGGCTGCATCTTGATCGCTTCCATGATAGCACCTTCTGCAGTTGCGATCGCATTGTAGATAGCGACATCATCCATTTTCATGAAGTCAAATGCTTTGATTCCTTTTTGTTCACATTCATGTCGAATTTCTTCATTGATACATCCCCCAAATAAAATCTGTTCTTTCGTCATTTCTTGAAACAGTGTTTCTACTGACATTTTTTTGTTACTAGAACTTCCTGTGATTTCCCCGTTTTTTGAAAAAACGACGGGTCCAATCATGCACTTCGCTTCTCTTATGACATTTTCAAAAGATTTACCTTCCTTGCATTCTGAGCCTTCTTTTTTGGTTGCATATGTGATAACCTGATATCTTTGATTTTTTAGATAGTTGGCTAAATATACCTGTCTCATATCACCGCCGATAACGGCAAAATCATAAATCACAGTCTTTTTCCCTTTCTTTTTTCTTCTATTTAATATATGTGATTTTTATTCATTTTGTTCTTTTAAAAATACATCAATTTTCCCCCTTTAAAAATTAAAAAGTAGTGATATAATAAACTCAAGTGCATAGAAACACCTACAATACAGCAAGAGCTTCCACTACACTGGGAGCTCTTTTTGTGTATTTATATATTTTATACACAAAGTACTTCCGGTGTTATACCATAACATGCATAATATCTTAATGTTTTTTCAAGGAGGAACTTTTTATGAACACATTAACTGCAGAAAAAAGAGATTTGAAAACAAAGGCTAAAAAATTAAGAAAAGAAGGTTATGTTATCGGAAATCTGTTTGGCAGAGATATCGAAAATTCCATTCCATTGAAAGTTGATTCCCGTGAAGCCGCTAAATTCTTAAAGGATAACAAAAAAGGAGCTCATATTACTTTACTTGTTGACGGAGAAAATGTAGACGCCATCGTAAAAGAAATCGACTACAATGCCATGAAAAACGAAACAATGTTTATTAATTTCCAGGCATTAGTTGCTGACGAAAAGATTCACACAACTGCTGCGATCGAATTATTAAACGAAGATGCTGTACAGAATGGTATCGTTGAACAGTCCTTATCTGAAATCGAATACAAAGCATTCCCAGCTGATATCGTTGAAAAGGTTGAGATTGATTTAACACAGTACAATGTTGGTGATATGATCCATGTCAAAGACTTGCCATTAGCTGCTAACAGCAAGATCTCTCTTGTTACACCAGAAGATACTTTGGTTGTTAACATCGCAGAACCAGAAGCTGCACCTGAGGATGAAGACGAAGAAGCGGCTGAAGAATAAATAAATCAGTGAAAGAAAAGACTCGATTTTCATAATTAAAAATCGAGTCTTTTTATTTTGCCTTTTCTTTGATATCCTTTAAAAAATCCAGCATTTTTTCTCGGATGTTTTTCTCTGCATTCTGAGATCATCAACTGAATCTTAAATTTAAAATCTTCAGATTCCAAGATCGTAAATGGATGTTCTTCTGTTACACAAACCGATAAATGTTCGCTCTCATATTGTGGATACGTTCCTGTAAATCCTTGTTCTTTCAGTTTTTTATCAACCTGTTCCCTGTATCGTTGAATCTTCTGATCGATTCTTTCTCCATAATTCCTTGCTGGATATGGATCAGAAGCATTGCAGACTTTCTCGCAGATCAATTCATATAAATCTTGTCTCTTTGGATCTTGCAGTTTCTTTGCAAGCGTCATCTCCATTCGTTTGGTTGGGTGCTTCTCATATTTATCAATCCATTTTAAATAATCTTTATCACCTGCCTGCATAGCAAGATTTCTCATACATTCTAATCCTTCTTCGGTTTTGTCATACCATTCTTCTGGATCTTCATTGATCGGAAAATAGTAATAAAATGGTGCAAATTCGATCAATGACATGATCTCCATCTCTTGATCATTACACACTTCTTCCCCTAAAAAGCAATATTTCTCACGGATCGTTCCAATCATATAGACTAGCTGGCGCCACTGCTCAGCTCCATCTCTCCAGAAATGTCCGATTTCATGATACCGGTAACAGTTCGTATGTTCCATGATCTCATCAAACCACATTGTAAAAACACTTTCTTCTCCCTGATGAACGATCAGCCCATAACGACCTTCTCGTTCTTCCAGTTGTGCCCACATCTCTCCTTCATAGTCTTTGTCATATTTTCCAGAGATACGAAGTCCATGAAAACTTAGATAACTCTCAATTGCATCGTTCATCATATATGGAACATATCCTGTTTGATTTCCATCTTTTTCTTCGACTTGAAGTTCAAACACTTGATATTCAAATATCTGCGCAATCAACTGTATGGATCTTGATATTTCTTCTAAATTTGTTTCAAAATAGTTCATACGGATTTCCTTTTCCTATTATCTATGTATTTTATTTATATTTCTGAATTTCATTTAAAAAACGTTCGCCATATTTCTGAAGCTTATGTTCTCCGACTCCATTGACTTCTAACATTTCCTCATCATTAGAAGGTTTCATCGTACTCATATGTACCAGTGTCTTATCGGAAAATACCATATATGGCGGGATTTTCTGTTCGGATGCGATCATTCTTCGAAGTACACGTAATGCTTCGAACAATTCTGTATCTTCCTCAGCAAGTGCTGCCACAGCCCCTGCTTTCTTACGTTTCTTCGTCTGAATCTTGCGTTCTTCTTTCTCTTTTTCGACTTCTTTTGGAATCTTGATCTCAAAGTTCCAGTTATCATCAATCTTAGTAATATCTGCAACGCTTAAAACCGGATATTCATCAGCTGTCATTTCCAGATATCCATAGACTAACATTTCATTGATGATCTGTCGTATCCTTGCAATGCTTTCTGATGCCAATGCTCCATATTGTGAATTCTCATCTAAATGACGACTTAATACTTTCTGGCTCTTTGAACCTTTTAAAATATCAACGATCGTGGATAGTCCGAAATCTCGATAACAATCTCTAATACATTGGATGATAGCTTTCGCTTCCATTGTTGCATCAACCGTTTCAAACTCGGTCAGACAGTTTAAGCAGTTTCCACAGTATCCGCTTGTCTGTTCTCCAAAATAATTTAAAATATAATGACGTAAACATTCCTTCGTATAGCAGTAAAATGTCATCTGACGAAGTCTTTCCCAGTCTCTTTCCATCACGATCTGCTTTGTGATCGCATCTAATTCCTCATTCTCCTCTCCATTTTCGATCAGAAAACGATTGGTTCGGTTATCAATCGGCGCATAATATAAGATACATTCCGCAGGTTCTCCATCACGTCCTGCTCTTCCTGCTTCCTGATAATAACTTTCCATGTTCTTCGGCATATTATAATGAACAACAAAACGGACATCCGGCTTGTCGATTCCCATTCCAAAGGCATTTGTCGCTACCATGATCTGCTTTCTGTCATAGATAAAATCTTCCTGATTTTCCTTTCGTTCTTCATCCGATAATCCTGCATGGTATCTTGTCACGGAGAATCCATCTTCTCTTAACTGATAGCAGACTTCCTCAACATTTTTCCTAGACAGACAGTAAATGATCCCGCTGCTTCCTGGCATCTTTTCTTCTTTTTCTTTTAAATAACTTAGTAATTCTCTATACTTATCCCTTGGACGTTTTACTGCATAGTAAAGATTCTCCCGATCAAACCCTGTCGTTAATACAAATGGATCTCTCAGGTTCAAAATATCCATAATATCATCCCTGACTTCTGCTGTCGCTGTTGCTGTATATGCAGTCAGTACAGGCCGATACGGAAGTTTCTTTAAAAATTCCAGAATTCTTAGATAGCTTGGTCTGAAATCCTGCCCCCACTGTGACACACAATGTGCCTCATCAACTGCCAACATTGATATCTTCACTCCACTATTTAGCGCAAAATTGATAAAACCTTCTGTTTCCAAGCGTTCTGGTGCCACATAAATGATCTTATATCTTCCCTGCATCGCATATTTTAATGCGGTATGATACTGTCCCTGTGTCAGAGAACTATTTAAAAATGCCGCATGAATTCCGGCTTGATTCAGTGCCCCAACCTGATCTTTCATTAGCGAGATCAGTGGAGAGATCACAAGTGTAATTCCATCCATCATCAATGCTGGAATCTGAAAACAAAGAGACTTTCCTGCTCCTGTCGGCATGATCCCTAAGACATCCTGTCCATTTAATGCTGCCTCGATCAATTGTTCCTGACCTTGGCGGAATTCATCATATCCAAAGTATTGTTTTAATAGTTTCTTCGCTTCTTGTATCTTACTCAAATCTATCACTTCCTATTGTTTTATTTATACTTTTACCACTCTCATCGTTTATATTCCCATCCGGAGGGCTTTTTTATTTCATAGGGGATTTCATTGAAATTTCCTATGAAATGAAAAAGCTTCCAATCACATTTAGCACACCCGCAAACAGCATGACAATGATCGGGTCTTTTTTCTTTCTCAATAAAAGATAGATACAAACGATAAAAATACCCCCCTGTATCCAGTTGATCTGTTGAAGATCTATATGACTTCCCTGAAAAAATGCCTGTGCAAGGATCGTAATTCCAGAAGTCAAGATCAGTGCGATCACCGCAGGACGTAAAGTATTTAACACCATTTGTATTCCTTCCATATGACGATATTTTACATAAAAATAAGCAATTGCTGTCACGATCACACACGCAGGGAATACACATCCCATCGTTGCACATAATGCTCCTTGCCATCCAACTACCCTTATACCACCCTGCGACTCTTATGCCCACGAAAGTCGCCGCATTAATTGTGATCGGTCCCGGTGTCATCTGCGAAATCGTTACGAGATCTCCAAATTCAGAGACAGACAACCAGTGATATACGTCTACCATCTGCTGCTGTATCATTGGCATTGCTGCATATCCGCCTCCGAAACTAAATGCTCCAATCTTTAAGAAACTTAAAAATAATTGCAGATAGATCATTTTCTGCCTCCTATCTTCTTTCTTGAAATACCATATTGTACGATTCCAACTCCAATACATGCAAGAATAATGTAGATCACACTAATATCAAAGACATAACTTGCCATAAATGCCACAACCATAATGATCGCAAGTTCTATTCTGTTTTCCTTCTTACTTTGCCCTTTTGCCATCTCGTACACAACACTGATGATCACCGCGCCAACACCCGTCTGCATACCAGAAAGCATCGCTGCAACAATCCTGTTATCCCGAAATATTTCATAAAAACCAGAGACTCCAGATATAATCAAAAATGGCGGTAGAACAGCTCCGAATACACTTACGATCACACCACTGATACCTGCTAATTTATAGCCAACAACGATTGCTCCATTCACTGCGATTGCTCCTGGGGCTGATTGTGCGATCGCCACCAGATCAAGCATCTCGTCTTCTTCGATCCAATGATATTCATTCACAAACTTCTTCTTCATCAAAGATACGATCATATAGCCGCCACCAAAGGTAAATGCACTTAAATAAAATGTTTCTATAAACAACCTCAATAATTTTTTCTTTTTTTTCATTCCTTTTTCTTCCATATGACATCTCCAGTCAAAAATCTTACCATTTATACTGGTGCAAACTGGCTGTTATATAATCTGGCATACGCACCATTTTTCGCTAAAAGTTCTTCATGTGTTCCCTGCTCCAAAATATCCCCATTTTCCATAACAAGTATCACATCCGCATTCTGAATCGTTGAAAGTCGGTGGGCTACGATAAAACTTGTTCTTCCTTTCATCATCGTTTCAAATGCTTTCTGAATTCGGAGCTCTGTCATCGTATCAATGGATGATGTCGCTTCATCTAAGATCAGCATTGGAGGAAGACTTAACATGATCCTTGCAATACAAAGGAGCTGTTTCTGTCCTTGAGAGAGATTTCCGCCACCTTCTGTAATGATCGTATCATAACCATCTGGCATTCGCTCGATAAATCCATGTGCATTGGCTTCTTTTGCTGCCATGATCATCTCTTCCTCAGTTGCATCTGGTTTTCCATAGCAGATATTTTCACGAATCGTTCCTGCTTTTAACCATGTCTCCTGAAGTACCATTCCATAACTGGATCGTAAACTTTCTCTCGTGACATCCCGGATATCATTTCCTTCCACCTTGATCATTCCTACATTCACATCATAAAAACGCATTAACAGATTGATCAACGTTGTTTTCCCACATCCTGTCGGTCCAACGATTGCAATCCGCTGTCCTGGTTCCACTTTCAGATTAAAATCCTGGATCAAAGGTACTTCTTTTACATAAGAAAAGTCCACATGCTCTAATTCTACATTTCCTTTCACATCCTGTAACGCCTTCGCATCTTTGGCATCAGGAATCATCGGCTCCTCATCTAACAATTCAAAAACTCTTGCCGCAGAAGCTAAAGAATTCTGAAATTCTGTGATAACCCCTGTGATCTCATTAAACGGCTTTGTATACTGGTTTGTATAACTTAAAAAACTTGATAACTGACCAACACTGATACTTCCGCGAATAACACTCATACATCCTGCGATTGCAACCCCTGCATAGATTCCTGAATACATAAATCTGGTTGCCGGATTTGTGATAGATGAGAAAAATGTCGCTCTTAAGGAGTAATATGCAAGATCATCATTGATCTGATCAAACTCTTCCTGTGCTTTTTCTCCATGATCAAACACTTTGACTACTTTAATATTTCCAAGCATTTCATTGACAAATCCTGTCATATTTCCTCTAGTCTGTGATTGTTTCCGGAACATATTAAAACTTCGCTTTGAGATAAAACTTGCGATAAAAAACGAAAACGGACTTAAAATAACAACGACCAATGTGATCCATGGATTGATTCCTAACATAAAACAAATGGTTCCAATGATCGTGATCACACCAGTAAATAACTGTGTAAATCCAAGCAGCAATCCATCCGTAAACTGATCAATATCCGTTACGATCCGGCTGAGCAAGTCTCCTGAGGAGTGTGCATCTACATAAGATAATGG
>ERZ779725.2085-NODE-2085-length-10118-cov-2.472424_pt1 | contig 10118 bp, 8 predicted proteins | sample MGYA00511890_ERZ779725 | MGnify/ENA primary metagenome ERZ779725 (study PRJEB29588, sample SAMEA2148549) | human gut metagenome | biome: human gut; feature: human-associated habitat; material: faeces | place: Denmark | collected 2008/2010 ...
AAACAACCGACTATCCCTTGTCTTTTCCGGCACTAACACATAATACAATTTGTCTTCATCAATTCCCGCTATATCCGGATGTGTGATCTCCTCCACCCGGCATATACCATTGCTTCCATATACGATATAATCGCCTACATGAAACACTCTCTCGCCTCCATCTTTCTATTAAACCCTCTTATATTCTACCTATTTATAATATTTATAATATCACTTTTTCAGGCAAATCGTAAGTCGGTTTTTCTGAATCTCCAGATTTTCAGCACTTTTGCAAAGATAGTTTCCTATTTTTTTGTGTTTTTTCACAATAGTATGCTACAAATTTTACAACTTTTGAAAATTATGTTGAATTTTCGGTTAAAATGTCGATAATGAAATTATAAGGTTCGTGGTTTGTTTTATGGAACAAGGGGGAATTTTCTTTGCGAAAAAATATAGGATTGCTAATCAATGATTTGAATACTCCATTTACATCGGAGGCAGTCAAAGGTGCCGAGCTTGGCGCACGTGTCATCGATGCAAATATGTATATCTTTCCGGGTATGTATCTTGATAATACCCTTATTTCTGATGACCATTTACAGTACGAATATCAGTATAATACCCTGTTCCAGTTTGCAAATGATAATCACTTGGATATTTTATATATTATGATGGGACTGATCGGTTGTCGTATTGATCTTGACGCCCGCCGCAGATTCCTTGCACAATTTCTTGGAATTCCGGTTGTCATCCTCTACACCGATATGCCAGGGTATCCATCTATGATTTTTGATAATCAGGGCGCCTTCATGCAGGGCATCCGGCATCTGATCGTCGATCACGGTGCGAAGAACATCGGTTACGTCAGCGGTCCAAAGACCAATATTGACGCGATGGAACGTCTGAATGCCTATCGCAAGGTTCTGGAAGAACAGAATATTCCATATAACGAAAACTATGTTGTCTATGGCAATTTCGAGGATAGTAGTGAAAAGCTGATCGGAGCTTTCGTCTCAACCCATCCGGAATTAGATGCCGTCGTATTTGCAAATGATGAAATGGCAAAAGGCGGATATCGTGTATTTGCCAAGCTTGGACTGAAGGTCGGCAAGGACATCTTAGCAATCGGCTTTGATAATGCGCCTTACGCGTCCACATTAAATCCACCTCTCACAACCGTCGAGGCAAACGCAGCTGAGCTTGCATACAAGGCAATCCTCCATATGGCGGATTTCTTAGATGAGAATACAGCACCTGTCGCACAGCGTGTTGCAACCCATTATATTCACCGCTGCTCCTGCGGCTGTGCGAACTACGATTATGATTCTCTGGCAGCAAAACTGCAATTGGTTGGACTTCTCGACGAGAAGAAACGTCCAGAGATTCTGAAACATATTATGAACTATCTGTTCAGCACTTACGCTGACACAAACATCATCCTCCAGTTAAAGGATGACCTGTCCGTATTTTTCCGTCTGATCTGCGATCTGACAACATCAAACGATATTGCAGCAGATCGAATGGATGTCCAGACATTGTTCACACAGATTATCGAACAGCCGATTTTCTCCTATACTTCGGTAGAGCTTTTTGTGAATCTGCTGTTCTCCTTACAATTTGTATTGGAGCGTCAGATTGAAGATCCAGAGAAGCGGATTACGTTCGTCGATGTCTTTTCATCGATGTATCAGCAGCTTTCCATCTCCAACTTCCGTACCTACCAGAAGCAGTACGGCAGTATGGCACAGATCACACATCTGGTGGACGAAATCAGCGCAAACCTGTCACAATCCAGACTGATGGATCTTCCATTTGAATCCATCCTGAAAAATATGAGTGCGATTGGTATCCACTCTTCGTTCTTATATACGTTCAAACAGCCGATCAATCATCCACACGACACAGTATTCCGCAAACCGGATTCGCTGTTGTTACGTGCCTATACGATTGAAAACCAGTCCTTCGGTGTACCGAAGAACGAACAGCTTGTAACAATTAACAGCATTTTCAACAACACAAAGATGCAGCAGGATAAACGGAGAACTTACATCCTTGCACCGCTGTTCTCACAGGAACAGTTGCTTGGTCTGATTGTCTGTGATACGGAGCTTGATTATTTCAATATGGTTCCATCCCTTGGCATCCATATTTCTGCCGCGTTAAAGACGATGCTTTTGTTAGAACAGCAGAAAGAAATCAGTGAACATCTGCAGCAAAACTTAGAGCAGATGTCCAAGCATAATCTGATCTTAAAGGAGATCTCCAAGACCGATCAGCTGACCGGCTTATACAACCGCTGGGGATTCTTAGACTACGTCAAGACGATCATTGAGAATCCGATGAACCAGAACCGAGAGGTACTTGTTCTCTATGCAGACATGGACAACCTGAAGATGATCAACGATAAATACGGGCACGACGAAGGTGATTTTGCCCTCCGGGAAATCGGTATGATTTTAAAAGAAGCATTCCGAAATACCGATGTTATCTCCCGCTTCGGCGGAGACGAGTTTGTAGCTTTCGCACTGCTTGGTATTCCAAACTACGAAAAGATCATGAAGCATCGTATCGCAGAAATCACAGAACGCCATAATCAGATGGTTCAAAAACCATACCGGATTGAGATGAGTATCGGTATCTGTGAAGTTGCCTGTACAAAAGATCTGGATATCGAAGAGGTGTTGGAACAGGCAGATAAAAAACTGTACATCGAAAAGAAAGCGAAGAAAGAAAAGCAAAAAAAGTAGAGCCAACCGCTCTACTTTTTCTTTATTCCTCTACAAATCCACGGAAACCTTTTTCCACAACACGTCTTGGAATCATCACCATATGTCCACAAGTCTGGCACTTCAACCGGAAATCCATGCCAACACGCTGGATCTCCCATGTATTTCCACCACACGGATGCGGCTTCTTCATTCGAATGATCTGTCCAATCTGAAAATCCATTTATTATAACCTCTTTCCTATGTTACATCGATCATCCCCAACAGTATTAACACTATACAGAAACATAACCGCCCGTATTCTCATGTATTATCGCAGGATGATCTGCACCATCTCTTCCGCATTCTCTGCAAGATATCTGCAATCACAGGCTTCAAACTCTTCTTTACTGCCATATCCAAACAGTACACCGATCGTCTCGATTCCAAATGCTCTGGCACCGATTACATCGAACTCCCGGTCACCAACCATAATGATATCGTCCATCGAAGGTTTTCCCTGATCTGCCGCAATCCCGGCAAGCAGATACTCAATCACCGCTGCCTTTGTATCTCTTGATTTGTCAAAGGTACTGCCTGCAATGATATCAAAATATCCATCCAACTTCAGATGTTCCAGAATCTGTTTTGCATAAAGCTCCGGCTTCGACGTTGCCACATACAGATGACAACCACGCTCCTGAAGCGTCTGAAATGCAGCTTCCATCCCCGGCATAATACCATTTTGGTAGATACCCTTCGTGCTGTAATATTCCCGGTAATACAACACCGCCTGTTCTGCCTCTTCTTCCGAGAGTCCATGAAATTCCCGGAACGAATCCCGAAGTGGGGGTCCAATGTAAGGATACAACGTCGTCCGATCTTCTACTGTAATTCCAAACTTCGAAAGCGCATACAACACACCATTGATGATGCCCTCTTCCGGTTCCGTAATCGTCCCATCAAGATCCAAAAATACATACTTATACATATCAGTTCTTCAGGTACAGAATGATACTCTTTCGTGTGATAATGCCGATAAAGCAATCCCGGTCATCTACCACGCAGAGGAAATTCCGATCCAGAATCCTTTCCATAATCTCATCTTTTTCTACAGTATTTAATACTTTCGCGCCTTCGTCTTTGTTGACGATATCTGCTACCTTATACTTTGCGAGGTTCTCACGTCCGTGTTCCATGACCGCACGCAGGAAATCACCCTCACTGGCGATCCCGACATACCGTCCCTGGTCATCCACCACAGGGATTGCCGTATATGTGGCACCAAGCAGAAATGCAACTGCCTGATCCAGAGGATCATTTGCATTTAAGTACGTCAATGTGTGCTTCGGAATCAAAATACTAAATATATTCATATGTAACCTCCTGGCTCAAAATAAGCTGCTGATTGATTCGAACCAGCAGCTTATCCATAAGTCTCATTTTGCTTACAGCTGCTCTGCCATCTCCAGAAGCAGTCTCTCTGTCTTCTTCCATCCAAGACAAGGATCTGTGATTGACTTGCCATAGCATCCACCACCGATTGGCTGATTTCCATCCTCGATGTAGCTCTCTACCATAACACCCTTGACCAGATGCTTTACCTCATCACTGTGTCTTCTGCTGTGCAGAATCTCATTTACGATACGAGGCTGCTCATCCCACTTCTTACCAGAGTTGTTGTGATTTGCATCCACAATACATGCAGGATTCACAAGCTTATACTTGCCATACGCCTCAGCAAGGTACTTCAGATCCTCATAATGATAATTTGGAATCGAACGTCCGCTCTTGCTCAAAGATCCACGCAGGATACAGTGTGCCAATGGGTTTCCATCGGTCTTTGCCTCGTATCCTGAGAACAGGAATGTATGCTTTGCCTGTGCAGCCACACAAGAATTGAGCATAACGGAGAAATCACCACTTGTCGGGTTCTTCATTCCAACCGGAACGTCAATACCGCTCGATGTCAGACGATGTGCCTGATTCTCCACACTTCTTGCACCGATTGCCACATAAGATAAAATATCCTCGAGATATGGCCAGTTATCCGTATACAGCATCTCATCGGCTGCAGTCAGTCCTGTCTCACGGATTGCTTTGATGTGCATCTTTCGGATTGCCTTCACACCCTCGATGAAATCCGGCTTATCCTCCGGATTCGGCTGATGCAGCATGCCCTTATATCCGGAACCATTTGTACGTGGTTTGTTAGTGTAGATTCTAGGAATTACAAAAACCTTATCCTTGATCTTCTCTGCAACAGCTGCCAGTCTGCAGAGATAATCAAGTACGGAATTCTCATAATCTGCGGAGCAAGGACCGATGATCGCAATAAACTTATCAGACTCACCGGTAAATATCTTCTTGATCTCAGCATCTCTTTTTGCTTTGATCTCCTGTAACTCTTTGTCCATCGGATGCGCTGCGCGAATCTCTTCCGGCGTTGGAACCGCCTTTACCATATGTAAACCCATTTCTTTTTCCTCCAAATATTACTTATGCGTCTTTGTCAATATTCGCAAATACATATCTAAGCTGTTTTTTGAATGCACAGCCTGACTTGCACACACAGACACAATTTGTATTATAACATACTTACTCGATAGACTTCAACGATTCCGCCATATCTATTTTATCAATTTTCCGACGCATCACCAGATCCACAATAATCAGGAATGCCAGTACAATCAGAACGCTATACAGATAACTGATATTCATGATTCTCGTTGCAAATGCCACCATATCGACCTGAATCTGGGACATAACAAACCGATGCAGCAAACAGCCAAGTGGAAGTCCGACAACGATTCCCATCAGCGTCAGTATGAAATTCTCCCGAAAAACATACGATCCTGTCTCTCGCGGATAAAAACCAAGTACCTTGATTGTTGCAATCTCCCGCACACGCTCCGTAATATTGATATTGCTTAAGTTGAATAACACGATAAATGCAAGCGCACCCGCACTGCCAATTACAAGTCCGACAACCGCATCCATCATCTTCATCATATTCTCCACACGGTCTTTGATGTCTGCAACAACTGAGACGCTCATCACATTGGAGAGTGCAGATAATTTCCCGCCTGCCTCATAAGCGGTACTGTCTGTATCGACATGCAAATACATTGTATTTGCCTCGCATGCTTTGTCAAAATACTGCTCATAGCATTCCGGTGTGATATATGCGTAGTGCCATACATAGTTTTCGAAGATTCCCGATACGGTCAGCGTCACATCTCCCGCATCCGTATCATGCAGGGTAATCGGATCGCCAACCGTCACATCCGCAATCTCCGCAATCTTCTTTGACAACATCACCTCACCGTTTCCCGGATAAGTGCCATTGCTGGTTGTCATATCAAACTTCACAAAGCTTTCTAAATCTTCCGGCTCTGCAGCAATTAGATACACTGTTTTAATTGCAGAAGCTGCATGATATTCCACCGTGCTTTTCAGGATTGCCGTAGATGATTCAAAGCCATCGCCGACGGCATCTTCCACCTCCTGCTGTATATCCTCGTTATATGTGCCATTCAGGGTTACTTCCATATCGTAAGTATCAATATCTCCATACTGGAATTCCGCCAGATTTGATACTGAATCCTTCACTCCAAGCCCCGTCAGGACAAGTGCCGTACATCCGGCGATACCAAGCAGCATCATGAACATACGCTTCTTAAAACGGAATACATTTCGTGCTGTTACCTTATGTAAGAACTTCATCGGCTTCCAGATAAATGGAATCCGCTCCAGTAAGATACGTTTTCCTGCTGCCGGAGCCTTCGGCCGGATCAGCTCTGCCGGCATACACCGAAGCTCATTGATGCAGGCAAGGAACGCTGTTCCCATCGAACAAATCAACGACACACACAGACAGATTACAAAAAGTCCCGGTGAAAAATAAAATTCAATGCCCGTACCAAAGTCATACAACATCCTATACGCCTCAGATATTACATATGGGAACAGATAACTTCCTCCGAAAAATCCGATCACGCATCCAAGAAATGCCGAGCTTCCAGAATAAATCAGATACTTCGCCATAATGCTTCCATTCGTATAACCAAGCGCCCGGTATGTTCCGATCTGTCCACGCTCATCATCCACCATACGTGTCATCGTCGTCGAGCAGACAAGTGCCGCAATCAGGAAGAAGAAAATCGGGAATACCTTTGCTACGCCATCGACGATGTTCGTATCATTGTCATAGCACATATAACCGACATTCGTCGAACGATCCAGCACATACGTCTTTACATCTCCAAATGCTTCCTTCGCCGCCTGTTCTCCATATTCCTGTACGAGTGCATCCTGTTGTTCCTGCGTAAGAGGCTGTAACTGTTCCATCTGGGCTATCTGCTCCTGTGTGAGCGTTCCGCTCTGCGCATCCTGCATCATCGCCTGTAATTCTTGCTGTTGCTTTTCAACCGCGTCCTCCACAAGTGTCCTGCCCAGCTCTGTCACAAGCCGGTCATACCGGTTATCCGTAACCGTCTTCAACGCTGTTTCCATATCCGAGGTGACGTCGTCGATAAAATCATCATAAGCATCCGTGTAAATATCATAGGAATCCTGACTTTTCACATAGATTTCCTTATATGCATCAAATGAAAATCCGTTTTCCGGAATGAAGATAAACGCACTGACCCGTCCATTTCCAAGCGTTGTCGTTCCACGCTCAATATTGATATACATCGGTGAATTCACCGTACCGACAACTTTGTATTTCTTGTGTGCAAATGCATCTTTTGTATCCTGCGTATTGCTGTCCGCAATCTCAATTTCCTGTCCGATGATATCCTGTCCCTTGAACTGATATGCATCCACCACACATTCATCGTCTGCTTCCGGCATACGACCATCCCGCAGTTCCAGTGTATTCACATGCTCCGTAATGGACTGTGCGCGCAACACCTTCTCCTTACCATCCGCATCTTCATAGATCATATCCTCGTAGTAAGAGCCATCTGCCGCCAGCACATGCTCCTGCTTCCGCATTTCCTCTACCGCATCTGCATCAAATCCAATCGAAGAAAGCAGCCGGAAATCATAGAAGTTATGCTCTCGCAAATACTTATTTCCGGTTTCCACCATGCCCGGCTTTGTCACCTTCAGTCCGGAGAAAAATCCAACGCCCAGCGCAATGATTGCAAGAATTGCCAGGTACCGTCCCATACTCTGTCCAATTGTTCTACGTATATTTTTTCTATATGCCCGCATCTTCTATCACCACTCAATTTCTTCTACCGGTACAATCTGTTCATTCATCTTCACCGAAGCAATCTTACCACTCTTTACTTTAATGATCCGGTCTGCCATAGCCGTAAGTGCCTGATTGTGGGTGATGATCACAACGGTCATGCCACGCTTCCGGCTGCAATCCTGCAGCAGCTTTAAAATTGCCTTTCCCGTCTCATAATCGAGAGCACCGGTCGGTTCATCACAGAGCAGAAGCTTCGGATTCTTTGCGAGTGCGCGTGCGATTGCCACACGCTGCTGTTCTCCACCGGATAGCTGTGCCGGGAAGTTATTCATACGTTCTTCCAATCCGACATGGGCAAGCACCTCCGATGGATTCATCGGATCCTTGGACAACTGAGACGCGATCTCGACATTCTCCAGTGCAGTCAGGTTCGGGATCAGATTATAAAACTGAAATACGAATCCGATATCCCGCCGTCTGTACGTCGCGAGCTGTTTCTTGTTGTAATCCGAAACCGCTGTGCCATCCAGATACACCTCTCCTTCAGTCAGGCGATCCATACCGCCAAGGATATTGAGCAGGGTGGTCTTACCTGCCCCCGACTGTCCTACGATGACACAGATCTCACCCTTCCCGATCTCAAAGGATGCATCCTTTAAGGCTTCAACACTGACATCACCGGTCTTATAGGTTTTGCTTACGTTCTTAAACTCTACATAACTCATTTGCGTGTTCCTTTCTAATTTATCTGTGATAATTGCAAAATAATTCGATATACCTGAGTATAACATACTGTTTCCCTGCGATATATCAATTTCACGAAGCATATAATGTATTGCAACCAAGAAATACTAAATGTTCCAATCTACAATCTCTCATGCTTCCGCAGCCGCTGCCAATTCGCCATCCCTGGCTCAGTGGCAGCTTGTTTGAACATCGTGTTCAAACACTGCTGTTTTATTTATGGAACATCAAGTATTTCTAAGTTGCAAACATATCATATGCTTCATGAAATTATATATCACAGGTGAACAATCATGTTATATCTCAGGCATATCCAATTATATTTTGCAATTATCTATAACTAATATTACTTCCTCCAGCTCGCGATTCTTAACAATACTTCCTTGTCAAGTGGATATGGACAAAGCGCAAGCTTCGCTTTATTTTCTACTACAATATCAACGACCTGACGGATGTTTTCTTCCGGCAGGATGCCGCAGTCGCTCACAACCTGAAAGAAATCTGCAAACTCGTCCACAGAAGAAAATCCAATTGTCGACAACAGATATTCCTGATCTGCCACATCTGCTTCACGGATATATCCCGGCAGGAAATATCCGATTGCAATGCCATGCGGCACGCCAAGTTCATACGTGATCGCATAGCTTAAGCTATGCGGAATCGTCGTTCCTGTCTGTGCAATCGCCATACCTGCGAGTGTCGATGCCAACAGGAAATTGCTGTAATCCTCGTCTGTCATCTCCCTCATACCAAGCAGGGCATCCTTGCTTCTCGCCCATACCTTTAGGCCCTGATCAACGAACATCCGGCTGTAATCCGTCGCGGTCGTATTCAGATAACTCTCAATCATATGTCCAAGCGCATCAATCGCGGTCTGTCCAATGACTTTCTTCGATGCGGTCTTCAGATATTTTTGTGATAATTCTTTTGATTAATAATATTAAATTGAGCATTCTTATTCCTTAATCCTTAACTGAATGTTTTCAAGATATTATATGTTATTTTATAGAATTTAGCAATTACTTGCAAACAGCAGTTATTTTATGTAAAATGTGATACGTGTAATTATGCACAGTAAATATAGTGAGGCAGATATGGGAATAAGTGTTAAGCTTCAGGTGTTTGAAGGACCTTTAGATCTTCTTTTACATTTGATAGATAAGAATAAAGTTAATATATATGATATTCCGATTGCAATGATTACGGAACAGTATATGGAATATGTTGAGCAGCTAAAGAAGGAAGATCTTAATGTAGTAAGTGAGTTCCTTGTAATGGCGGCAACTCTTCTTGATATTAAGTCGAGAATGTTACTTCCTAAGGAAGTGGATGAGGAAGGCAATGAGGAAGATCCAAGAGCAGAGCTTGTTGAAAAGCTGTTAGAGTACAAGCTGTATAAGGCTATGGCACAGGAATTAAAGGACAAGCATACAGATGCAGAGAGAACCTATTATAAGAAGCAGAATATTCCAGAGGCGGTT
>ERZ779725.2086-NODE-2086-length-10118-cov-1.878664_pt1 | contig 10118 bp, 10 predicted proteins | sample MGYA00511890_ERZ779725 | MGnify/ENA primary metagenome ERZ779725 (study PRJEB29588, sample SAMEA2148549) | human gut metagenome | biome: human gut; feature: human-associated habitat; material: faeces | place: Denmark | collected 2008/2010 ...
CTTTTTTACTCATTTTATTAGCTTCTCCAGAGAAGAGAGCCATTTGTTTTTTCATCTCATCAAACCTGCCAACAATTTTATTAATATCTGCTGCAGTAGTGCCTGATCCTTTAGCAATTCTTTGCTTTCTAGAATTCTTTAATATTTCTGGATGTTTTCTTTCCTCTTTTGTCATGGAATTAATAATGACTTCAGTTTTCTTTAAAATACTTTCAACTTTGTTTGCATCATCATCAGATATTTTCGGCATATTAGGAATCATCTTTAATAAACCAGAGAACTTTCCTAACTTTTTCATTTGCTTTAAGATGGCAACCATATCATCCAAGTCAAACTTGCCTTCCATCATACGCTTGGCTGTTTTTTTAGTAACGTCTTCATCAATATTCTCTTGTGCTTTTTCAATTAAAGAGACAATATCGCCCATTCCTAAAATACGATCTGCCATTCTTTCAGGATAAAACACTTCCAAGTCTTCTAACTTTTCACCAGTACCAGCAAATTTAATTGGAACACCAGTTAAGTGCTTAATTGACAAAGCTGAACCACCACGAGAGTCACCATCAAGTTTACTCATGATTAAGCCTGTAAGTTTAAGTCTTTCGTTAAATGTTTTAGCAACATTAACAGCATCTTGACCTGACATAGCATCGACTAAAAGAATAGTTTCTGTAATAGGTACTTCTTTGCCTATATTTTCAAGTTCAGTCATTAAAGCATCATCAATTTGTAAACGACCAGCAGTATCTATTAATAAAACGTCATATTTTTCATCTAGCGCTTTGCGATAAGCGGCTTTTGCTATATCTGGTGGTAAAGTTCCACTTCTATCTGTATAAACTTCAGTATTTAATTTTTTACCTAGAGTCTCAAGTTGATCAATAGCAGCTGGTCTATAAATATCACATGCAGCCATCAACACTTTTTTACCATATTTCTTTTGGAATAATCTAGCAAGTTTTCCTGCTGAAGTAGTTTTACCTGTACCTTGTAAACCAACGAGCATAATAACAGTTGGTTTATTCATTTCAAATCTTATTTCAGTTTCACCAGATCCTAAGAGTTCTGTAATTTCATCCCTAACAATTTTGACAATCATTTGTCCTGGTGATAACTTTGTCAAAACTTTTTGACCAAGAGCTTTTTCTTTAACATTGCCAACAAACTCTTTAACAACTTTATAATTTACATCAGCTTCTAAAAGGGCAATTCTAATTTCACGAAGCATTTCATCCATGTTAGATTCTGTTAATTTAGCTTGTCCTTTGACTTTTTTCATTATTTTTTGAAGCTTATCTGAAAGTGATTCAAATGCCATATTCAATCTCCTTTTTTAACGTTTCTTTAATTTCATCAATACTTTTATCGTCTTCTAATAGTTTTTCTATTCTTTCTCTTCTTTCTAAAAGATGCAATTTACTTTCGTAATATTCTAATTCTTTTATAGCTTCTTTAATCGATAAGTGAACAGCGTTTCTTGAAACGCCATCTTCTTCAGCTATTTCACTTAAAGAAAGATCTAACGCAAAGTACGATTCAATTTTTTCTAGACGATTCTCAGTTAGTAAGTTTCCATATATAAACAATAATTTATTATATCTATCCTTCTTTTCTAATTCATCCATTATATTGCTCCTAACCAAATCATTATCATATCAAACAATAAAAATAAAGCTGCTGTATAGCCAAATGTAGTATAAAAAGCTGGATTTTTATAAAAATCTGATCTTTTTCCTCTTAAAAATATTATTGAATACACAAATGCTAAAAGAAGTGATGAAACCATCTGTAATAAATATGGATTAGAAATGAATAGAGACAAAACCATATCTATAGCAAAAGATAATAAGATGGCTATAAATAATCCACCAAATAGACTCATTCTTCTTCTCCAATCAATAAACCATATAAATAGTTATCCAAATCAAATTCTTTTAAGTCTTCCATCTTTTCGCCTAAGCCGATAAATCTAACAGGAACATTTAACTCATCACGTATAGATAAGATAATTCCACCCTTAGAAGTTCCATCCATTTTAGTAATTACAACACCCGTAAGGTTTGTACACTCTTTAAAGACTTTAGCTTGGATGACACCATTTTGACCTGTATTAGCATCTAATACTAAAAACACATCATCTGGTGCATCAGGAATAACTTTAGAAATTACTCTTTTCATTTTAGCAAGTTCAGCCATTAAATTGCTTTTATTTTGTAGTCTACCAGCTGGGTCGACAATTACTAGATCGTAATTACCTTCGACTGCTTTTTTTACGCCATCATAACAAACACTAGCTGGATCGCCATTTTCTGGTCCCATTACTATTTCAGTATTTAATCTATTAGCCCAAACAGCTAATTGTTCAACAGCACCTGCTCTAAATGTATCTGCTGCGACCAATAATACTTTCTTACCTCTATCGATATATCGCTTAGCTAATTTAGCTATAGTAGTAGTTTTCCCACCACCATTAACTCCAACCATCATTAAAACAGTTGGTCTGCCTTGGACAAAATCTAAATCAGTCTTAAAAGAGCCACCCTTATTGGCATAACCAATAAACATTTTATCGACTAAAATTTCATTGATTTTTTCTGGATCATCGATATTTTGTAATTTGCTTTCTTTTACAGTTTCATCAATTAACTCTAAAGTTAAATCGACACCGACATCAGCTTCGATAAGTATTTCTTCTAATTCGTCAAAATATGATGCATCTACTTTTTTAAACTTAGCAGATAGTTTTTTTAATTTTGAAGAAAATCCTTGTCTAGATTTTTCTAATCCAGCAACATATTTATCTTTATCTTGAATGTGTGAATCTTTTTTTGGTTGTTCACTAGATGATTCACCTTTTTTATCATCGTTCTTTTTAAATTTTTCTTTTAAATATTTAAATAGTCCCATTATTTTACCCTCTTTTCTAATGCGTTTCGTGCTGCATCTTGTTCAGCTTTCTTTTTAGAAGATCCCGATCCCATTCCAAGAATAATTCCATCTAAGACGCAAGACATTTCAAAATTCTTATCTTGAGCAGTACCTGATTCACTTGTTAAAACATATTGAATTTGAGATGTAGTTTCTTTTTGAATTTCTATTTGTAATCTACTCTTATAATCCATAAGTTCCGCTTCGTTAAATTTAATAATATCTTCTCCAAATATTTTCTTTATAAATTTAAATACAGCTTCATCACCGAAGTTCAAATAATACGCACCGATAAATGCTTCAAAAACATCTTCAAGTATTCTATCAATACTATGTGGAACGTCAACACTTCCTGACATTTTTATATAATTTTGAAAATTCATTTCTCTTGCTTTTGAACTTAAAGCAAGTCCTTTAACTAAGCTACTTCTCTTTTTAGTTAAACTACCACTATCTTTATTAGGATGTGCATCAAATAACAATCTAGCAACGACAAAGCCTAAAACAGCATCACCCATAAATTCCAATCTGTCATAATCAGAATAAGGATAATTAGAATGTTCATTTTTATAACTAATGTGCGTAAAAGCACTCTCAAATAAATCTATATTGAGAGGTTTAATTTTTAGTTCTTCTAATAGTTCTTTTACTTCTTTCACTTGCTAAATTCTTCCTTTATTTTATCAACAATTTTTGTACTAGCCATTTTATAAGCAACTTCTAAAGCGTATCTAAATGAATAAGCATCAGAATTACCGTGAGCTTTAACGACAACGCCATTAACTCCTAATAAAATAGCACCACCAGTTGCTTTATAATCCATAGTCTTTTTCATTTCATCAAATCCAGGTTTACTTAATAAATAACCTATTTTTGAAAATATGTTTCTTTTGAATGCTTTTTTTATCATTCCATTCATCATTGAGGCTATTCCTTCACTAGCTTTGAGGAATACATTACCAGCAAAACCTGATGCGACAACAACATCGTGCTTTCCATCGAGAGCATATCTTGATTCACAGTTACCTATAAATCCAGGGAAGTTTTCTTCCTTCATAATTTTATAAGCTTCTTTTATATAGTCTGGTCCTTTTCCTTCCTCAGCACCATTATTTAAAAGTGAGACATTAGGATTTTCTTCATTTAAAACGCATTGAGCGTAAAGTCTACCCATTTTAGCAAATCCGACTAAATCTTCTGGTCCGTTTTCGTTACTAGCACCTATATCTAATAAAACAGCTTGTTTTCCTAAAATTGGAGTTGGGAATGGAGCACATAAGCCAGCTCTATCTACACCTTCAATATTTCTTAATATAATTGTTGCGCCTGTTAAAAAGCCACCTGTAGATCCAGCTGAAACTACACCATCATATCCGTTTTCTTTTAAGTCTTTTATAGCTTTTACCATAGAAGAATCTTTCATTCGAAGTAATTTTAAAGCACTACATTCCATTGGAACAACTTCTCTACAATCAACGATTGTAGTTCTATCAACATTCTTTAGGGATACTTCTAATTCTTCTTTTTTTCCATAGCACATTAATTCTACATCATCGTGGTGGGATAAAAATTCTTTAACTCCTTTTGAAAGTTCTTCACTACCTAAATCTGAGCCCATTAAATCGACAGCTAATTTAAACATAATAATTACCTCACTTAAAAATCATTTTATATTTTAACATATTATTAGCAATTATAGTATTTATAGCATAGCTATAAATAATTTCTTTGCATTTTTTATATAAAATCTACATTTTTAGCACTATTTATTTAATTACGTTGAAAGATTATTTAATAAAATTTGCCAATGAAATTTTAATATGTTAGAATTGCGTCCGGTGATTATATGGACTTATTAAAATCAGACATTAAAAAAACATATTTAAGATACTTAATTACATCGTTTGGTAGTGCTATTATCACAAGTATTTATGGCTTAGTTGATATGGCAATGATTGGTCAATATTATGGACCTAAAGGTTCATCAGCCATGGCTGTCGTAGCTCCTGTTTGGAATCTTATTTATAGTTTAGGTTTATTAGTCGGAATTGGTGGTTCAATAGTTTACTCACATATTAAAGGATCTATTTGCGATACCAAGAAACAAAATTCCACTTTTACTATATCAATAATTTATGGACTAGTTTTAGGAGTGTTAGCTTTAATTTTAATGTGGACACTTGAAGAACCTCTACTATATTTATTTGGTGCTACCGATGATTTATTACCGCTAGCTAAAGAATATTTAACCACGGTTAAATATTGTGTCCCTGTATTTATATTTACACAAATACTTTCATCTTTTTTACGAAATGATTCTGACCCGCTTTTAGCAACTATATCTGTTGTTATCGGCGGAGTATTTAATATATTTGGCGATTGGTTCTTAATATTCTTTTTAGATTTAGGAGCCGTTGGTGCTGGAGCTGCCACAAGCATCGGTGCTATTGTATCTGTTTTAATAATGCTTACACACTTTTTAAAAAAATCTAACAATTTAAAATTAACAAAACCAGTCGATATTTTAAAAAATATAAAGCTTATTACAAGTTCTGGTTTTGCTTCTTTCTTTGTCGATATTTCAATGGGAATATTAACTTTAGTATTTAACCAACAAATTGGAAAATATTTAAATGACAACTGTTTAGCAGTTTATGGAATTGCAATTAACATATCTACTTTCGTTCAATGTTGTGCGTATGGTATCGGACAAGCTACACAACCGATATTGTCACAAAATTACGCAGCTAAAAAATATGATCGTATCAAAAAATTATTCAAATATAATTTAGTAACCGTATTTGTTCTTTCCGTGATTTGGACAACTTTAGCCATGGCTATACCAAATGGTTTCGTAAAAATTTTCATGAAGCCAACTCCAGAGGTGCTTAAGATTGCCCCTTCAATTATTAGAATTTATTCAATCGCATTTTTATTTATCCCTCTAAACGTCTATTCGACATACTTCTTCCAATCGGTATTAAAACCTAAAACGTCATTCGTTGCTTCGATTGCTCGTGGATTAGTTGTAAGTTGTGCTTTACTATATATTCTTCCTTTAATAGAAGCAAATACAATATGGTTTAGTATTCCTCTAACAGAAGTAATTGTTTCTATTTATGTAACAATTATGTTTATCAAAACTTTTAAAGATATAAAAGTGACAAAATAAATTGCTATTTCAATTCTGTTTTATAAATTTCTTTTCTAATTTTATTATAGTATACGTTAAATTCTAAGTTATCTAAATGCTCATATATGTATTTAGCATCATCGATTGCAGCTAAAAACATTTGTCTATCAGAAACAAAGTTGGCTACTTTTAAATCACTTTCACCTGTTTGATTTTCGCCAATATAACTTCCAGCGCCACGATTTTGTAAGTCGTATAAAGCTATATTGCTACCATCTTGATTATCTTTTAAGAAGTTAAGTCTCTCTAAAGCATTATCATCATCGCCGTCATAAAGTAGTATTGCATAAGCTTCATTACCATCGCGACCGATTCTTCCTCTAAGTTGGTGTAACGTTGCTAATCCAAAGTAATTTGCATCATAAACAATCATTAAGCCTGCTGTTGGAACATCAATACCTACTTCAATAACTGTTGTAGAAACTAAAACAGATATCTCTCCTTTTTTAAACTTGGCATATATCTCATCTTTATCTGTTTCTTTCATTTTACCATGCAATAATCCAACACTAGATTCACCAATCATATCGACATAAATATCATATACTTGTTTGACTGAGTATTTTCTTTTACCAAGCAAATCATCTTCGATTTTAGGAACCACAACAAAAATTTGTCTATTATTTCTAATAGCCCAACTAACAGCTTGTCTTACCTTCTCATCACTTGATTTCTTAACGATTGTTTTAACGCATCTTCTACCACTTGGAAATTCGTTTAAAGTTGATACTTCAATATCGTTAAACATTATCTTTGATAGTGTTCTAGGAATAGGAGTTGCACTCATCATTAATAAATCGGTACTTTCACCTTTTTTAGCTAAATTAGTTCTTTGCATGACTCCAAATCTATGTTGTTCATCAATAATAGCTAAGCCTAAATTATAAAAATTTAAAGTGCTAGTAATTAAAGAATGAGTTCCAATAATAATATCTATTTTTCCTTCTGATATTTCTAAAGCTAATTTATCTTTTTCTTTTTTGGGAAGGCTCGAATCATATAAAGCTATTTTTATTCCATATTTTTTAAAATTGTTACAAGCATTTTCATAGTGTTGTTTAGCTAACGTAATTGTCGGAGCCATAAAAGCGCCTTGAAAATTTCTTATATAATTAGCATATAGTGCTGCAAAGGCAACAGCTGTTTTACCTGTACCAACATCACCTTCAAGTAATCTATTCATCAAAACTTCTTTATTCATATCGTTTACTATTTCTCTAATAGCAACAACTTGATCATGAGTTAAAGTATAAGGTAAATCTTTAACATAACTATTAATTAAGTTAGTGTTGATTGGTTCACCTATTACTTTTTTTAAACTTTTGACATACTCTTTGGAACATAAAGAATTAAGAGCGTATTTTAATGCTTCTTCATACTTAAAAACTCTTAATCCAACTTTTAATGAATCGCTATTTACAGGCAAATGGACGTCAATAAAAGCTTGTTTGCGACTTTCAAGTCGATATTTATTTCTTTAATTTCTAAATTAGGATTAAATAATGTTTCTTTAATTAATTTATAATAATCAGCTTGTTTAACTTTCTTAGGTATCGAATATATTGGTTTTATTCCACGAATAGCAAACTCGTTATCACATCTAATAATAGAAGTAATAGAAAAAGCTTTTTGCTTAAGCGAATATCTACAAATAAATAGATATTGCATATCACGTTTTATTATGTTCTTATAAAAGTCTTGTCCAAAAATATACGCTTTATATGTGTAATTTTCACATTGTATTGAAAATCTTAACATTGAAACACTACGTATTCCTTGTATTGAGCTTGCAAGTTTTCCTTTTAAAATTACTTTTTCTTTATCGTTATATTCAGACTTCAAAGCGCTAGGCGTTAGAAATTCATAACGTCTAGGTAAAATACTTAATAACTCTTCTTCGCTATTAATATTTAATTCTTTGTATATTTCTAAATAATTCATCTTTTTAAACTTAAAAATAATTTATCAATTTCTTCTTTGGTGGCCAAATGATGTGAAAAAACTGTTGCTGAGCCTGCACATACACCATATTCAAGACTTTCTTTTAACGATTTATTATTAACGTAATATGATAAGAATCCAGCAACTAGTGAATCACCAGCACCAACTGTTGAAATTGCTTTTCCTTTTGGAGCTTCAACGAAAATTAATTCTTTATTTTCAGTACAGAGAAGAGCTCCTTTTTCACCTATTGAAACTATGGTGTTTTTTATTCCTTTATCATTTAGTTTATATAAAGTCTTTATTAACTCTTCTTCATTATTTATTTTATTACCAAATAATTCTTCTAATTCATCAATATTAGGCTTTATTAAAAATGGTTTACTTTTTATTCCTTCAATAAGTGTTTTGCCAGATGTATCAAGAATAACTTTAACATTTCTACTATTGAGATCCTCAATTATTTCTTTAAATAACTTTCCATCATGTATAGAATAAGGTACAGAACCACTTAAAACAACAATATCATTAGTGTTAGCTTTAAGTAATATCGATTTTAACTCTTGGATATTTTCTTCGCTTGGTATAGGGCCAGCTCCATTTATTGCGCTTTCTTCTTTAGAAAGTATTTTTACATTGATTCTACTTTCACCAGCTGTTTCAACAAAATAAGTTTTTAGTCCTTCATCATTAACCATGTTTTCTATCGTATTGCCTATAAAGCCAGCTTTAAAGCCCAAAACAATGCTTTCAACACCTAAATTTTTTAACACAAAAGAAACATTAATTCCTTTTCCACCAGGAACTAATAATTGTTTTGTTGATCTATTTATATTTCCGATTTCAAAGTTATCAACTACCATTTTGTAGTCTAAACACGGAGAAATAGTTACTGTGTAAATCATTAATCTTCCTTAGATGCATCGATCATCTTTAAGATATCTCGATAATCTTCACGAATACAATCAGTGATTAAAGTAGCTTCACTTAAATTTGCGAAGGTTACAGAAGCTACATTATTGAACTTTGACGAATCAGCTAAAATATACGATTTGTAAGTTCTTTCCATAGCTTTTCTTTTTATAGAAGCTTCAACAGGATCTGGAGTAGTAAAATTAGCTGTTCTATGAATACCATTTGTTCCAAACAAACCAATAGAAAAATTAAACTTGTTTAAAAATTCTATTGCAAAACCACCCGTATAAGCGTCAGTTGTTAATTTTAATTCTCCGCCAGTTACAAACACTTTAAAATTCTTCATAGCTAATTTTTTGGCTATCAAAGGACTATTTGTGACAAAGTAGGCATCTACTGGTTTTAAATAATCAATAACACTAGCAACAGAAGTAGAAGCATCAAGGTATACCGATGCTCCATCCTTAATTAAAGATGCAGCTTTTCTTGCTATTAATTCTTTCTTTTCTTTTTCCAAATTTTCTCTAAAGAAATAATCTTTATCAACCCTATCAAAAGTAATATTTCCAGCATAATTTGTAGCAGTTGCCCCACCGTGGACTTTAATTAGCTTGTTTTGTTTTGATAATTCAATTAAATCTCTTCTAATTGTAGATTCTGATATATTAAATAATTTTGCCAATTCATCTACCCTGACAGCGCCCTTTTGATCAACTAATTTTAAAATTTCATTTAGTCTTGAATCTTGTAACATAGCATTCACCTCAATTATAAGTTAACCATTTAATATAGGCATAGTCAAATAAAAACGTGCATAATATGTAAGTTTTGCACATTTATGCACAATTTTATTGCTAATATTATTTCAAATAGTAATCTTTAGTCTCTTTTATTATTGAGTTAAAATCATCAACTGTATTCATTGATATCAATTTATTTTTAATATATTTTGCGTTGTCAAATCCCTTAACATATAAAACTGATAAGCCTCTAAAGTATCTTACCCCGTTATATTCACCCATATAATTTATAATCATATCAAAATGTTTTTTCATCAAATTTATTTGTTTTTCTAATGTGTGTTCTATAAACGGTTTACCTTCTTCCAAATTAATAAGATCAGTAAATATTAGTGGGTTAC
>ERZ779725.2089-NODE-2089-length-10107-cov-1.646538_pt1 | contig 10107 bp, 10 predicted proteins | sample MGYA00511890_ERZ779725 | MGnify/ENA primary metagenome ERZ779725 (study PRJEB29588, sample SAMEA2148549) | human gut metagenome | biome: human gut; feature: human-associated habitat; material: faeces | place: Denmark | collected 2008/2010 ...
GCGGCGAATCATGGGAAAAAATAGCTAAGCGCTTGGAGGCAGACCCAGCATTTAAAGCCGAGTTCACCAAGACCTACCCCGACGGCTTCACACAAAAGAATATAACCGATGCAATCGCCGCTTTTGAACGCACGCTCATAACGCCCGACAGCCCGTTTGACCGCTATTTAAAAGGCGACAAGAACGCGATGTCGCCCGAGGCGATAAAAGGCTACGAGCTGTTCAAAAAGGCAAACTGCGCAGTATGCCATTCCGGCGAAAATCTCGGCGGGCAGACTTTTGAATATATGGGCCTAAAGCGCGACTATTTCAGGGATCGCGGAAACGTCGGTAAGATAAACGACAAAGGCCGCTTCTCCTTCACGAAAGACGAGCGCGATTTGCACAAATTTAAGACCCCCACCTTGCGCAACGTAGCTCTCACCGCTCCGTACTTCCACGACGGCTCCACGCAAAGCCTTCGCCAGGCGGTTGAAATAATGGCAAAGTACCAGCGCGACGTATCGCTCACAGACGAGGAAATCGACAACATCGTAAAATTCCTCGAAGCTCTGACAGGCGAATACAATGGCAAGAAACTCGAAGTAAAAAAATAAAACCGCTCAATTTAAAATCCCCGTTTGCACGGGGATTTTTTTTATAATATGAAGGAACATTCCACAAGCTATAAAGTAAGAGTCGCCGACGCGGGCGCGGACGGCAAATTGAAGCTTCCGTCCCTGCTGCAAATGCTTCAAGAGGCCGCCACGGAACACGCGGAAATACTCGGTGTGGACTTCCGCTCGCTAAGGGAAATCGGACTTGGCTGGGCGCTTTCAAAAATATATGTGGATATCAAAAAGCTCCCCGAATGGGGTGAGCGCGTTTGGATAAAGACATGGGCGTCCGACAGGGTAAAAATAGCAACATACAGGGAATTTGAAGCAAAAAGCCGCGACGGGGCCGAACTATTTACCGCGCGCTCGCAATGGCTGCTTTTTGATTTTGAAAAGCGACGGCTCGCCAGAATGGACAGGATTGAGGATTTCCCGAGGAATCCGGACGCGCATGCAAACTCTTACGACCTCTCTGAACACTTGAAATCCCCATCTGAAAACGCCCCGTACACAAGTGCGCGCGCGGCAGGCGTCTGCGATATCGACCTAAACGGGCACGTAAACAATTCTGTATATATGGCGTGGGCGCTCGACGCGCTTCCGGATATGCTAAATCTTGCCCCGCAATCGTTTTGCATCAATTTTTTGGAGGAAGTAAGGCCGCACGCCGAAGTACTGTCGGTATGCGAGATTGCAGACGAAACTTCGCTACACCGCATACTCTCCAAGCAGACGCAGCGGGAGTGCGCAAGGATAAATATTCAGTGGCAAGCTCTCAATAATCTTGATTCTTAGCAGAGCTCAGGCATTATCTTTTATCCGATGACACTATACCAGTCCACATATCTTTTTGCCGCGATTCTATTCGTTTGCGGGATTTTTTTCATTTTCCCAAAATTTAAGCCTCTTGTCACTGCCTTTCCCCGAAGCAAAGCAGCGGCAGTAGTGACATTTGGCGGCGGCGGGCTGTGGTTTTTATACATACTCTCAACTCTTGGCGAGGCCGATTTTGGAGACATAAAAATATACTTAATTGCAATTTTTGGTGTGGCCGGGCTTCTTGCCTTTAAATATCTCGACGACTTTCTCTCCGTAAGGGGGCTCGCAATCCTTGGACTCCTCCTGCCGCGCGAATTTCTCGATTCCGCCTTCATGCAAGAACCCGTTTCGAGGCTCACGCTCGTGTCGCTCTCGTACATAGTGGTCTTGGCGAGCCTATACTTGGGAGCGCTGCCGTATAGATTTAGGGATTTCCTCGAATTTTTATATTCTAAACCGCAAAGGGCTGTGTATTTTGGAGTTTTACTCGAAATTTTTGCGGTGTCGCTCGTAGTCTCCGCACTATTTTATTGATATGAAAAACACTGTAATGCTCATAATAAGCGGCCCGGCTGGCAGCGGTAAAAATACGGTCGCCGAAAGGCTTATGGCGGAATTTCCGCAGATTAGCAGGGTTGTCACGTCAACGTCTCGGCCTCCGCGCGGGAATGAAAAAGACGGCGTGGATTACCACTTCATGGCGCCCGCCGACTTCGAAAAGGCAATCGCCTCAGGAGAATTTTTTGAATACGCGAAAGTCCACGACAGGTATTACGGCACATCGAAAAAAGCAGTTTACGACGCCTTCAACGCCGGCAAAGACTTGATATTGATTATTGATGTCCAAGGGGCAAAAACCTGGCGCAAAATAGCCGCCTCAGAAAAAGGACTCGGCGAAAAGATATTTTTTGTATTCATTGCCCCCGCGTCCAAAGAAGAGTTGAAAAAGCGCCTCTTAGGACGCGGAACTGAATCGGACGCGGAAATAGAAAGACGCCTGCAAACGGCAGTTTCGGAATACGCCGCCGCAGACGAATTTGACTTTAAAATAGACTCAAAAACGCGAGACGAAGACTATTCCGCGCTAAAACAGATATATTTGAAAGCAAAATCTTACATCCCTACGGGGACACAAGCGTCTAAATAAAGTTTTTAGGCCGCGCGACGGCATTTAGGCAAAAAAAAACGCCCGAAAATAATTTCGGGCGTTTTTTATATTTAAATAAATTATTTCGTTTCCGTCTTTTCTTCGGAAGCTTCGCTTTTCACTTCGGACTGGGGCTTAGCCTCGACCTTTTTGGTCTCCTCTTCCCTCATTGCTTCGCGAATATTGTCTTCAACTTCGCTTGTCGCCTTTTTGAATTCGCGTATCGACTTTCCAAGCCCTCTGGCGAGCTCCGGAAGGCGCTTTGCCCCAAAGAGCAAAAGTACCACCAAAAGTATTACGAGCCATTCAGAACCGCCTGGCATGCCAAATGCTAAAATGTTTTCCATATATGTATTTTATTTGAGTTTTATAAGAAGCTAAGGGCGATAAACAGCAAGTCAAGCGTTTTTATCGATATTGGGGTTTTCATTAACGCCGCGCTCAATGGAATCCCGTTTCATAACTTATGCATCAATTTCCGGAAAGCATTTTTCTCGCCGTATCCGAGACTTTGTCCGCCTCGGCAAATTTTTCCGCGAAAGCCTTTGAAGCGTCGTCGAACTCATCTTTATCATCGTCAAGCGCCGCTTCAAAGACCCTTCCTAAATTTACGAGAGCCTCCGCGTAAAGCGGATTTATGCGCGGAAGCGCCACCTTTATCTCCATGAGCCTGCGTTCGATATTATAGCGCACAAGAGTGTTTTCGCGGTATTTCCAGGCATCGGCGGGATTGAGCCCGAGCGGCTCGCCCGACGTATCTTCAGCCTGTAAAAACGACAGCCTTACTATTTCCCCCCTCGACGCGCGCGTATTGTAAACGCCTCCTACGCGCGACCATATCTCGCCGCTAATAAAGCAGTTCCATACTATTTCAAAATTCTGCGGATTTAATTTTTCAATCTCAGCGTAGGATTTTTGCGGATCCATAGCAGAAAGCTTCATAAGCAACGGCCAAAATTTCCCGCTTCTGGAAGAGAGCCTCTCAAGAGTTTTTAAAGCCCAAAAACATTCGGCGGAATCGATTTCGGATAATATCGCGGTTTTTCCAAGAATTTCTCTCAAGGGCCTTGGAGGATTTTCCGCCGATATATCCGCAAATTCTCCGGTTAGTCCAAGCTTAACCCTGCATTGCAGATAGACCGAAAGCGCCTCGTCGAGCCACATGGGACATTCGCGGACGACTTTGCCGCTCCTTTCATATATCGCCTTGCGGAAAAGGGCGCCGGATACGAGCCTGCAAAAATGCGCAAAATCAAGCTTTTCATTCCAAAGGACAGTCAAAGTCACGCCTCCGTTTTTATCCATGGAATATTGGGCGGCATTTTTATATTTTTCGGCGTCGGTTACGATTTGTACGATGATTTTATCCCCGAGTTTTATGTCCCCGCCCTCTCCCGTCTCAAATTCGTAAAACATAGACGAGGCTCCTTCGAGTACTTTGCGCGCAAGTGATATGCAATCCCCGTCGTCGGTTATTAGGTAAAAAGCGCTGTTAGACCACGATAGTATCGGCTTTGAATTCTCCTCAGGCTGCGGCAACGGCGAGGGGTCTTTTATATAGTATCCATTTTTAAGCTTTGAGGTATCTACAACATATTTTGGCTTTACGGGGTTCACAGGAACTTCGTCCGGCAATACGACGCGCTTCCCTCCCGGTTGAGCATCGGGGGATTTTTCTGCCTCTTTATTTGTATCGCGCGCAATTTTATTGTCCGGTTCTTTCGCGATTTTCGCCCTGTCCTGCTCTTTAGCATCTACCAAAACTTTTTTTGAATCGGCGTCGCCCGATTTTTGGGGAATTTTTACAACTTTCACGTCAGAAGCAGTTGCGGGCGATGGTGCAGGTTGCGGCAAGTCCGGCTCGGGGGCGGTTTCCGGTTCAGAAGGCGCGGGGAGCGCGGTTTTATCGCTCTGGGCAATTTCGCTTCCATATTTTTCGAGCATCTTTGAAAAGTCGAAGCCGCCGTTTACAACAAGCCCGCTTTCCTCCTTTCCCGCGGCCGCCGCGTCCGCCATCTTTTTTGCGAGCGCAATCTTTTCCGCGAGCGAAATTTCTCCGCCCGCCGCAATGCAATACGCAATAACCGCAACCGCTGCCGCAATTTTTTTCATTTTTTGATATTTATAGTGGAATTCTCCAATTTTATTTCTTTTATATTTTCAAGGCCGATTTCATCAACTCTGTAAAGCGATTTCATATTATCGGCTATTTTTCTTGCGGCAAAAAGCGGTATTCTCGCCTTTCCGAGCCGCGCCCCGACCAATTTGGGGGCGGAGCCGTCAAAAGCGATGTCAAATTTCATTTCAGCCCCGGCGCTTTTTGCCAAAGACACTCTAACGCCCGCAGTCAACACACCTTCCGACAAATAAAACGTCGGAGGATTTGGAATGGCCAACGCAGTCTTGCGCGGATTTTTTTTCTGTTCCAAGTCTATTAGCAGTCCAAGAAATCCCTCTGTAAGCTCTTTGTCGGAAAGAGAAATCTCAGACGCGGAATCGTCAGACAAAAAATCCGATAGTGCGTCGGAATAGCCCGGATTGCGAGAAATATTGCCAAATTCAAAAGCTAGCGCGCAAAAGGCGCACAACGCGCCGAAAATCGCAAATATCGCGTACGACAGCCCCGCGCGGAGCACAGCAAAAAACAGCGCCGTAAGCCTTTTCATCAGTACTTTTCCGCAACCCTTTCTATACCCATTCTGCACGCTTGGGAGGCAGGGAAAATCTTTTGCGCCGCCAAATAATAATTAAGCGCCGCTGCAAATTCTTTTTTGTTCTCCGCATCCTTGGCGCGGTTTAGCGCTTTTACGTAGTCGGAAACCTCCGGCGCAAGTCGCGCAATGGCCCGCGCGAGAACAGGGTCCGCCGAATCTATCCGCGACGCGTTTTCTAAAATATCCCACGCGAAATACGGACTCTTTTGCCTTTCAAACTCCGCAGCTTGGGCAATCAGCGAATCAATCTGGGAAATTTTTACAACAATTTCCCTCAACTTTTTGGCTCTCTCGGAATCGTTTTTAAACGCGATTCCGTATTCGGGCGCCTCGTCCATAATATCCCTGAAATTGCCCCGCTCTACATTCTCGTCAAATTTCTTTACATATGTGGATATGCCTTTCGTGAGCCCGAGGAGCTCGTCGTTAAACGCCTGGATACCCGGGTTGAGCGGCCAAAGAAGCGCGGCCTTTTCCATATTCTTTTTAACGTCGTCGGCCGCTCCGAGCGCCGCAGACTGCTTTGCCGCAAGAAGCGCCATATTGCTCGCTGTCTGCGCGGTTTTTACCTTTGAAAGCACTTCGCGCGAAGGGAAATCGGCAGCGAGCTTGGAAATCTCATTTACAACTTCTTCGACCCCCCCCCAGTCCTTCGAGTCGGCAAGCTCTTTTATTGTAATGGCGTCTTTGTATATCTTGCGCAATACCTCGCGCTTTTCGGGCGAGAATACAGCCAAAGCGACGTCCTGCTCGCCAATTAAAAATGTTTCAAGCAGGCGCTCGAGAGCTGCGTATCTATCGCCCTTATCGTACAGGGTTTCGACCGCCGCCATGCCGTCTGCGATGTCCTTCCTTGCGTCTATTGCAATCATTTCGAGGGCGTCGGCTGTCGGGGTGAAATTGGAGACTTGAACGAGGTCTTTTATTTGTTCCCTACCTACCTGCAATTCCTGCGCATTGCCGCGGTATATGTGCCTATAAAACATTGCGGAAATTTGCGCCTGCTGGAATTTGCGCTCCAGAATAAACGCGAGAATTTGCGACTGAAACTGCCATACTGCTTTCGTTGCGACAGCCTCTTTCATTGCTTTTGCAGTGGCAAGCTCTGCGACTTGGCGCTGCAAATCCTGCAGCCTATACCCCAAATCGGCCGTTCCGACAGTCGGGTTTGACTGCGAATTTCGGGCCCGCCTTGAAGTAAGCCGCTTCATTTTGTCGGAGGCGTACTCCATAAATTCCGCTTTTTCCTTGGCGCGGAACTTGGCAGTTTTCACGTCGCGCTCCTTTTCGTTTTCGGCGGATTTAAAATTTTCATACTCGTCGCGCATGCGCCACGATAGATACACGAGGTTTGCTATCACCAGGGACGAATCGCCGTCTATCTGATATTCGGCGGCGTCGAACAGCCTGCTCCACGCGTATTTTATGTTTTCCAAGGTTAGATTGTCGTTATTGGCGGCAAGCTGCGCTTCTATTTCCGCGAGTATGGAGCGGTAGTTTTCGTAGTCGCCCAAATTGGCCGGCATGCTCAGATAGCGTTCAAACCGCGCGCGCACTATGCGGGAGTCTCCGACGGAAAATGTCTTGCCCTTCCAGCGCAAATTTCCGTTCGTGTCAATCGAGTCTGTCTTTACGTCGAATATTCTGTCGGCAAACCGCTCTGCGGTGGAGCTTTCAAAAATTCCTGTGTTGGGAGCTTGCGCAGTTTGCTGCGGCGCTGCTGGCGCGGCGGGAGCCGACACGCTTTGCACAGGCGCGGACACGGGGGAGGCAGGCTGGGCGGCTCCGGGAATGCCAGATACCATCAAATTCGCCTGCGCCGGGATTCCCGCCGCAATGAGGCATGTAGCGGCTGCGCCTTTTAAAAAGAAGCCGTGGCGCATAGTTGGAGATGTTTTTGACACGCGTATTTTCATTTAATATTTCTCCATTGATTCCACTATGATTTTTCCGCCCTCGCCGACGCGCACGACCATTTCGTAGCGCTGCTTTGCGGAGATGTTGACCCCGAGCTCATTCGGAACTAAAACCGCAATGGGCGCCCCGGAAACCCCTTCGCTCACGGAGATTACCCTTCCCTCGCCGGTTGTCGCAAGCTGAACGTCCATCTGGGCGTTTAGCGTGTATTTATTGCCCCGCAAGCCGTCGGGAGAAGATATGTATATCGAGTATGGGAACTCGTCGAGACCCGAGACGTTTTTCTTCTTAAAATATATAAGCGAAAGCCCACCCGCGACCGATACAATCGGTATAAGCAACGCCACAATTATCGGAGCCGTTTTAGATTTCATATAAATTAAGAGTATTGCTTTGCCGCCGCCTTCGCCAATGCGCAAGCGATGGCATCTTTACAAAACTAATTTTGCGCGTATGCCCGCTGTCTGCAAGCTTTTTTGCCCGCGAGCGAAGAATACTATTGCCATTTTCTCGCCTTGCAGCCGTAAAATACGAATAATGCGGCTATGATTGTTTGGATTGCCATTACGGCGATTGAAATTCCGGCGTCTGGAAGATACTCCCAGACTGCGCGGGTCTGGACATAAGCATCGTAAATGCGGGTATCGCGCATACTCGACATGTATCCAGCCCAGCCCCAATAGGTCGATATAAAAGGCCTGCAAACCCATTTTAAAGCCTCCGGCAGAGCTAAGACGACCCCAGAAAGCGGAAGCTGAAAGCCGACAAGATAAATCGACACTATATTCGCCTTTTCCGGTGTATTGAAAAGCGAACTGAACGCCAAGCATACGGCGGTCATCGTCACGCACGACATCGCCAAATCTGCGGCCTGTATTGGGAATCCCCCCGGAAATTTGCACACGAACTTTACGAAAGCGCACATCCAGATTCCTTGAAATACCGCAAGCGACGACGTAAAAATAAGCTTGGAAAGCGCGTACGCAGAGGGCTTCAAGCCCAATAGGCGCTCCTTCTCGTAGAGGGCTCTCTCGCCCGCTATTTCGCGCGCGGAATTGTTTGCGCCCATTAGCGCGAGCAATACCACCTGAAAGAGGATCAACCCTGTGACTATCGCCGAAGTGTTTGCGGCGCTTATTTGCATTTTAAGGCTTTCGCGCAATTCGTCGAGGGCGCCGAGGCTACGGTCGAGCGCGAGGCTCTCTATCTGCGGCAGCCCGCCTATCGCAAAAATGACAACCACTATCGGGAACCCAAAAGTAATCGCAAGGGTCAAGAGTAGATACGACGAATCTCTGAAAAAAAGCAAGTATCTGCGCCTAAGCAGCATCGCAAGCTGCCTCAAAAATCCCGTACCCGCGCGTTTCGGTAGCGAAGATGCGACACCGCTATCCACGCAGGCCTCATCCGCGCCAGATTCTTGTTCGTCGTCGCGGAGGGCGAGCCATTCAGACACGTCCAGTTCGTTTAGCCTGTCGTAAAGCGAAAGCGGGGAATCTATTCCGAAGTGCTTTTTGAGGTTTTCGGGCGTTCCGCTAAAAACCACCCTGCCCTTGTGTATGACAGTCACAGTATCGAAGTAGTCGAGCTTCGCAAGGTTGTGGATTATGCAGACGAAAGTTTTGCCGCGGCTGTCACAGAGGTTGCGGAGGAGATCGAGTATGGAATTTTCCGATAGGGGGTCGAGGCCCGAAGTGACCTCGTCGCAACACATCACGGCAGGATCTCCAGCAAGCTCAACACCAAGCCCTATGCGCCTAAGCTGTCCGCCTGAAAGCGACCCCACAAGTTTTTTAGCATGCTCCGCAAGCCCTATCGTTTCGAGTATCTCGCCGAGCCTTTCCTCTCTTTTTTCGGTGGGAACTCCCGCGATTTCAAGGGCTGATCCCACAGCCTCCTCCACCGTAAGCATCGGATGCGCGCAGGTAAACTGCGGCGCAAACCCGACTTTCCCGACAAGCTCGTCCGGGGATTTTATTTGTTCCCCGGCGAAAAACGATTTTCCTTCAGCCGGTATTATTTTTAACATGGCTTTTACGAGGGTCGTTTTTCCGCAGCCCGACGGCCCTATTACGGCGTTCATTGCGCCGCGCTTAAATGCGACGCTCGCAGAGTATAGAATGGGCTCGGGACTCTCTGATGGAGATACTGTCAGTTTCTGGCAACTTAACATGTACGGTAAAAAAATTAGTATTGATGTTCAGTATTTTTTTAAGCTAAATGGAGGCATGAGAAATTTCAAGGTTCTAATCGCGGCGGCGACATTTTCGGCAGCGAGCGCGTTTGCGGTTGAAATAGACAACGACGCCATAAAAAACAAGTCCAAGTTCGGGATACTTTTCCCCGACAACACGTCGTATTACGCCAACGCAGACGCGGTGGTATCGGTGTCGCGCCAGAGCTATTATGCCGGCCCCCTTCAAATTACGGAAGTTGTAATAGACATATTGGGCTCGCCGTCGCAAGTCAGGATATACAACGCGCAGATGGCGCAACCCTTAAACGAGGCGGAAAAGCTCGCCCAGTCGAAGCTCCCCGAGAACCTTAAACCTTACGCGAAGATGCCCGATTCCGTCAAGCAACGCCGCCCAGGCAACCTCCGCCCCGCAAATACAAAAAATGTTTCCCGCCACTACGAATTCAAAAACCATAGAGTTTATAGTGCCGTCGGTAGAGGAGCTAGAAGAGTTTTACACGATATTTTCAAACGACTTCATTGGCAACATAACCCCCGAAGACAATCTGTCGGAGGCTGCAAAAACTTCCCTAAAAAATTCCGCCCCGGGCATAAAAGGCAAACTCTACAAAATTTTGCCTCCGGAAAATATGAAAAATTTGTACGATATATTTAATAAAAAATCGAAAAAATGAGAATAAAGACACTATTTACAATTTTTGCGGCAATAGCCGCACT
>ERZ779725.2091-NODE-2091-length-10101-cov-1.860641_pt1 | contig 10101 bp, 5 predicted proteins | sample MGYA00511890_ERZ779725 | MGnify/ENA primary metagenome ERZ779725 (study PRJEB29588, sample SAMEA2148549) | human gut metagenome | biome: human gut; feature: human-associated habitat; material: faeces | place: Denmark | collected 2008/2010 ...
CAGCTTGGCATCCGGCCAATGAAGGCGGATGATATCATAGAGGTAGACAATTTCAGCGAACTCGTTGCACTGGATGCATCGTATGCGGATTACGCAGAAAGGGAAGAAAATGAACAGTAAAAATCAAACGAAGAAAAAAGAAATCGACTGGATGATCACCCTGGTGCCGCTGGCACTGATTATTGGGCTCTGCATCGTGTTTTTCTTTGCACCTGAGCAGTCAAATATGGTACTTGGCCAGATTCGGTTTCTGTTTGGAGATACCTTTGGAACGTATTACCTGGTGATTGGACTCGGCATTTTCTTTTTATCCCTGTTTCTGGCAGGTTCCAAATACGGAAATATTGTGCTCGGAAAACCGGATGAGAAACCGAAATATTCCTTCTTTGCCTGGGGATGCATGATGTTTACCTGCGGTCTGGCAGCAGATATTCTGTTTTATTCGTTCTCCGAGTGGATCCTGTACGCAACAGATCCCCATATCGCAGAACTTGGCAGCATTCAGGACTGGGCAGGCGTATTTCCACTGTTTCACTGGAGCTTTATCCCGTGGGGATTCTATCTGGTGCTGGCGGTTGCGTTTGGCTTTATGCTTCACGTAAGAAAACGAAACCGTCAGAAATACAGCGAGGCGTGCCGTCCGATTCTGGGAAAACAGACGGACGGAATCGGCGGACGTCTGATCGACCTGCTGGCTGTCTTTGCACTGCTTGCCGGAACGGCCACCACCTTCAGCGTGGCAACTCCGCTGATGGCAGAAATCATCGGTGAACTGTTCCATATGGAAGTCAGCAGAACCGTGATCAATATCATCATTCTTCTGATCACCTGCTGTGTCTATACGTATTCTCTGCTTCATGGATTTAAGGGAATCAGCATTCTGGCAAAGGTGTGCATTTATCTGTTTTTCGGACTGCTTGCTTTCGTTCTTCTGTTTGGCGGAGAGACGCGGTATATTATTGAAACTGGATTTTCTTCTCTTGGAAAAATGATCCAGAACTTTATCGGGTTATCAACGTATACGGATCCGATGCGTACGACAAGCTTCCCGCAGAACTGGACCATTTACTACTGGGCATACTGGATGGTATGGTGCGTGGCAGCACCGTTCTTCATTGGAAGTATCTCGCGCGGAAGAACCGTGCGCCAGACGATTCTCGGCGGATACGGTTTTGGTGTGGGATCCACGCTTGTCAGCTTTATTATTCTTGGAAATTATTCCATGGGAAAGCAGATTTCAGGTGCAATTGATTTCATTTCGCAGTATAATGAAAATGGAGACTTATATCATCTGATCGTGTCGATGATCAAAACCATGCCGTGTGCACCGCTGGTCATGGTGATCGTACTGATTACTATGGTTGCTTTTTATGCGACCTCGTTTGACTCCATTGCCCTGACGGCATCGTGCTACAGTTACCGGAAACTGGAAGACGGCGAAGAGCCGGCAAAAGGAATTCAGCTGATGTGGTGTATCCTGCTGATCCTGCTTCCGATTGCACTTCTTTTTGCAGAGAGTTCCATGAACAGTCTGCAGTCCGTCAGTATTGTAGCGGCATTTCCGATCGGCATTGTGATCGTGATGATTGCGGTCAGCTTCTTAAAAGATGCAAAACTGTATTTAGAAGAACTGCAGGGAGGAAAAGCGCATGGAGAGGAGAAAAAAGAGAATCGTTAAACTGACAGCATTTTTGTTTCTGCTTGCGGCATCCATTTTTGTGATGCCGCAAAAGGCGTTTGCGGACGAAAATGAGGATGTCACATTGCCGACAGGCGATATTAAACCCATGGAACCACAGCCGGATGAGTCCGGGATTGATACATACGGGATCGATGAAGGCGATGAGTTCAGCGGAACGGAGTATGAACTGTATACGGTTCTGGAGAATCGTGTGAAAGAAGCAATGCTGGAGGGAAATGAATGGGTATCCATTAAAGATTTAAAAATAAGAAGGGATACCTATGACTTAAGCTTTTATTATGGCTATTCGCCGTATTTTCCGAGTGATACGTATAATAGAATCATTGCCTGGTATGGTGATGCATACTATACAAGTTTGAGGATTACCAATACATTCGGAACACCGGAAGAAACCAAACAGATTTTTAATGCAGTGGATGAGAAACTGGCGTCCATCTATAAACTGGTGAATAATTCCATGACAGATGAGCAGAAGGCGCTTGTAATTCACGATTATCTGGTATCGCATGCAGAGTATGATCTGAATTATAAGAATTATACCAGTTATGGTGTGCTGATGGATGGAAGAGGTGTGTGTCAGTCGTATGCGTTGGCCTATATGTATATTCTGAATCATCTGGGAATCGAAACACATCTGGTTTCAAGCCGTTCTATGAATCATGCGTGGAATGCTGTAAAAATGGATGGCCAGTATTATAATGTGGATTGTACCTTTGACGATCCGATTTATGACCGTTTCGGGCAGGCAAGACATACATATTTCTTAAGAAGTACAGAAGAAATGGAAGAGCTGGGACATACCTTTGATAATAAACTGTATGAATGTACAAGTACAAAGTACAGCTCATCATTCTGGAGAGCTGCGAATTCCCCGGTGTACTTTCAGAATAAAAATGCTTATTACATAAAATGGGGAAGCCTGCGCCGTTGCAATCTGACTGACGGTACAGAAGAGACATTGAGTCAGACAGAGAGTTTCCGAGATACACTTGCACAAAAAGATAATGCTCTGTATTATTGCTCAAAGCAGAATATGAATATTCACTGGAAGACAATACTGAAACAGTTATTATAAATCTTGCAGATCAGTCGATCGCTGGAACGATCTCAGGTGTGCGGAAAGAAAAAAATGAGCTGGAATTTATGGTATACAATGCGGATGATGGTTCGTCAACGCTGTACAGTGCAGAGTTTGAAGATGAGCCGATTGCCGACGGCTGGTATCAGGATGACAACGGAAAATGGTTTTATTATAAAAATGGCACATATCTGACCGGCTGGCAGGGGATTGATAAAAACTGGGAGATGATGGTGTTAGGAAAACCGGCTGGCAGAAAATCGGTAATATCTGGTACTATCTGAATAAGAACGGAGCTATGCAGAAAGGCTGGCAGAAGATCAACGGAAACTGGTATTATATGAATGACAGCGGAGTAATGATGACCGGCTGGAAGAAAATCGATGGCAAATGGTACTATCTGAATACAAGCGGTGCCATGCAGGTTTCCCAGTTAATTGAAGATACTTACTATGTAAAGGAAAATGGAGCCATGGCTGTATCAGAATGGAAAAAGCTGGATGATGTCTGGCATTACTTTGGAAGTGACGGCAGTATGGTAAAAACTGGATGGAAATTCATAGATAACGAATGGTACTGCTTCAAAAACGGAAAAATGCAGGCAAACTGCTGGATCGGTGATTATTACGTGTTAAGCAGTGGTAAGATGGCGAAATCCCAATGGATCGGAAACTACTATGTAGGAGATGACGGAAAATGGGTTAGAGACCAGGTAAAAACAGCATAATCAAAAGAGAAGTCCCCTTGACCAGTAAAAACTGGAAGGGGGCTTTTTTCGTGTAAAGCTTATTTAATTTCTCATGGCTCCGTCTGCGCCGACATAATAATTGCCGATCCAGGTATTTGCAGCCATGGCGCCGGATTCGTACATGTAGTACCATTTTCCGTCTACTTTCTGCCAGCCGGTCAGCATATAGCCGGAGGCATTAAAGAGATAATATTTGCCGTTAATTTTTTCCCAGCCGCTCGTGGTGTAAGAACCATCCGCATGGCGGTACCACCATCCCTTACTGTCTTTCTGCCATGCCGGTTTATAGGAGACAGAGGTGACTTTACCGTTGGCAAAGGTGTAACGGTCATCGTTGATCAGATGAATGCCTTCAAAACCGATGCCTCTTGCATCAAAATAATATTTACCGGTGGAATCACTGTACCAGCGATCGCGGAGCAGGGCGCCACTTGCCGATGCACGGTAAGTATTGCCGGAAGCATCGGTGAAGATCTGATTGCTGTACATTTGGCCGTTGCTGTCAAAACCGTAATAGGAGCCGTTGATCAGAGCAACTGTGTTTTTCAGAAGTGTACCATTTTTTACATAATAGTAATGACCGGCGACCTGTTTCCATTTATTGTTTTCGAGGGCAAAGAGTGTTCCTATGTAATCAACAGCATACCAGTTTCCGTCGTTGTCGCAGAAAGCAGTATTTTTCTGCTGTTTACCGTTGATAAAGAACCAGGTAACACCGTTTACTTTATGATAGCCATTGTAGGCGGCACCGCCCGCACCATAATAGTAGACATCATTGTCTTTATGATAAGAATCATGGACGATCAGCCTTCCGTTTGCATCAGCGCGGTAGTAAGTATTGTTCTGAGCATAAAGATAATTGTTGGTGTAGTCGAATTTTGAAAATTCCTGGTTTTCATACATACGTCCGTTGCTGTCAAAAGCGTAAAGGCTGTATCCGATCTGGATAATGTTGCTTGTTACCGCATTTCCATCCATGAAGTAATACCAGTAATCATCAATCTTGGACCAGCCATCGGAAGTAATCTCTTTTAGCGTGCCGTTAGAAGCAACGATATAGGTTCTGCCGTTGACCGTTGCAGGGCGATTGGTTTTCAGAACAAAGTTGTAGAAGGTGTATTTCTTTTTATTGATGGTCTGGCGGCCATTGACAGCCTTTCCGTTGCCGTCAAAGTACATCCAGGATCCGTCCGCTGTCTGCATCCAGGCATTTTTTAAGACGATGCCGTTGTTATCTGCTGCTGAGCATTCTCCATTTGATGTCCACAAAATATCACTGGTCATCATTGCACCATCAGAGTTAAAAAGATAGGTGTTCTTTCCGACCGTGAAAGAGGTATTTTTAATAAGAGTTCCATTGGAAACAAAATACCAGTGTCCGTTTACTTCTGTCCAGCCGTTATAAGGAAGTGCAAGAACACGTCCGTCAGAACCGGAAACATAGTTGCCGTTCTGATACGTGAAAGCGCAGTCTTTCTGCATTTTGCCTTCTGCAAAGTAATACTTGATCTGGCCAATCGTTTTCATTCCAGTGTAAGATTTGCCGTTTTTATCCATACTGTATTTACCGTCAGAAAGATCCTGCATCTGGGTGAAGGTGACATGACCGTCCTTATCAGCAGTATAGGAGACTCCTTTCAGGGTAAATGTGGTGCCGGCATACATGTGGCCAGCTTCATCAAAGGCGTAATAGGAATTTCCGATCTGAGTAACGGTGTTAAGCAGTACAGAATGATTGGAAACGTAATACCAGAAACCGTCTACCTTGGTCCATGCATTATTCTTCAAACGGGTTGCGCGGCCGGCGGAATCGGATGCATAATTGACGGGATCATAAAAGGTGAGGGACGAAAAGCAAAATGCACGATTGCACAGCAACTGTCCATAAGTCTCATAAGAATGGTAAGAAAACAGGTACTTTACGCCGTTAATCGTAGTAACGCCGGATACGGGACTTCCATTCTCATCATAATAAACTTTAGCACCATTGACAGAACCCCATGTGTTTACTTTGAGACTGCCGTCGCTGTTTACAAAATATGGTACTCCATTGAAAAATATGGTGGAATTTGTCTGATACATGCTGCCGGATTCGGAAAAAAGATACCATTTATTGTTAATCTTAGCTTTGGTGTTTTTCAGGAGTTTGTTATTTCTGATATAATACCAGGAACCATTAGCGTCCACCCATTCCATACCAGGAAAAAGTTCCTGTATTTCTCCAGACGAGAGGGCGATGTAATTATGTCCGTCTACATCGAGGATGCAGGACTTTCTAAGAAAGCCTTTTTCATAATAATATTTTTTACCATCGATAGTCCGAATGCCAGTGTAAGCAATTCCCTCGCTGTCGAAGTAGTATGAAGTACCATCAATCGTTATGTTTTTATCGATGGCAAGCACGCCGCCTTTCTGGGCAAAATAAGTGCTGGAAACAGAATGGTCGTTCGGATCGGTAATGGTAAAACGGGTATTGTTATACATTTTACCATCGGATTGAAAACCATAATAATTTCCATCAATTTTGGCAACACAGTTTTTCAGAATCGTATGATCTTTGACGTAATACTGGTTATCTTCTGCAAATGTCCAGTCGTTGTCCTTTAATTCAACTACTGCGCCATCCTGGAGACAGAGATAATTTTTCTGATCAACGGTAACAGTGGTGTCGGTAATGAGACTTGGAGCATCCACCATGTTGTGTGATGCAAAATAGTAAAGTTTTCCGTCAATCGTCTGAAAACCACTGCAGGATTCAAAATTATCTCCAAAATAGAGAATCTGATTATAAAGATTTGGCTCCGTATTTCCTTTATCAAAAGTCAGCTCTCTGGAGCGGCTGAACCAGAAATTCTTTTTCAGATGTCCGTTTTCATCTGCATAATATGTTTTAGCAGAAGGATTCCAGATCGTGACAACACCATTAGTCTGCATCACACCATTGGAATCAAAACAATAATAGTAGGCTCCGATTTTTTCAATGCAGTCTTTCAGAATCTTACCATCTTTGACATAATGATAGCCTCTGCAGGAATCAGAGTCAATATAAGTCCAGTCATTATTCTTCAATTCGGTCAGCGTGTAATCATCGTTTGCCCAATAATATTTGCCATCGAAAGAAAAATCACTGTTCCGGCATGGAATGCCGTCAACAACAGCAATCTGGATTCCATTTCGCTCGATCAGGCCAGTATAGGCTGCAGCATCGGAACCGTAGTAGCATTCTTCACCATATTCTGTAGTAGACCAGCAGTCTACACAGAGTGCACCGCCAGGCAGGGCGCGGTAACGATAACTTTTCGTCTCTGTATCGCTGTAATTGTTGATCCAGAAGGCGCAGTCATCAAGCATATTGCCGTCGTTGTCAAAACCATAATAGACACCATGAATTTTCTTGACACAATAGTAGCACTTATGACCGTTTTCATCAAAATAGCTCTTATCGTACCAGCCATCAATCAGAAGAGAACCGTCTTCCTGTGCCCGGAATGTGTGAGAAGTGTAATCAGAAGTGTCATAACTGAATTCTGTATCTTTGACCAGATAACCATGTTCGTTGAAATAGTATTTTTTGCCGTCTATCTCGCGAATTTCATCCTGGTACCAGACACCGTTTTCATCTCTGTAACTTACATTACCGTCATCATCGGTATTCCAGCCGGGAGTAAAATCGTCCTGGGTTGAAACCTCAGATGCATCGGAAATGTCGTCAGAAGCAGTTTCTGCAGAAGCATTTTCAATCTCTGTGCTTTCCGAAAAAGCAGTTTCTGCAGTGTCTGTGTCAGAAGAGGCGGATGTTTCCGGTGATGGTTCGGCATCAGGGGTATCCGGAATGTTGGAATCCGTTTCGTCCGCAGCATCCTGCGATTCTGCAGTTTCTGTTTCGACGGCATCTTCAGAATCCGAAGAAACGGACTGCTCGAGTACCTGTGAGGATGACGATACGGCAGATGCGTCCATAGCGGAAGCCTGAGCCGTCGTCAGATCCATCAATGCGGCAGCGAGCACAACAGCGGCTACAGTTGAAGATTTTTGAAGTAATTCTTTTTTCTTCAAGTTTGTTTCCCTCCTTCATCGGTGTGAAAACTTATAAAAAGCTATGCCATTATTATACTGCGTACGAATGTAAAAAGCCATCGCAATATTGCAAAAAGAAATATTCCTGAAGAAAACCTGGAAAATGTAATGCAGAGGTAAAAGTAATTTGAAGTATAAAATTTTATGCATAGAAAGTCAGAGAAAGGATAGCTTTTCAGCACAGAAAGTAGTATGATGAAGATACCATATTATAAGGAAAAGGGTTGAATAGAGATGGAGGTGAATAAAATATTTTTAATGAAAAATTTGACCCTTTTAAAACAAGTACAAAAAATGAGGTAAGGGATATGCAGAAAATAAAAAAATATTTTCAAACGACTATCATTGCATTGATGGCACTTGTAATGATGGTGATTTTGACACCGCTTCAGGCGAAAGCAGGAACGGCGGGACACTCCGCAGATGATGCCATCAACTGGGTCAAATCCAAAGTGGGAACAGGACTGGATTATGACGGCGTCTATGGAAATCAGTGTGTTGATCTGATTTGTTATTATTATCAGTATCTTGGTCAGAGGTCCCCTGGCGGAAACGGATGCGATTACGCATGGAATGCCCTGCCGTCCGGATGGCAGAGAATTCAGGGTGCACAGCCGCAGAAAGGCGATATTCTGGTGTACTCCGGAAACTCGTCTAATCGGTACGGTCATGTAGCGATTTATGCAGCGGACAGAGAAACATATCATCAGAATTTTAACTCTCATCCATATGTAGAAAAAGTTACTTATAAATACAATGGATTAAGCAATTCCTACTGGGGGGTTATTCGACCGGATTTCAGTACACAGCCGTCGAATAATTTTACTTCGGTTAATGCGTCCGAGATCACTACATCCAGTGCAAAATTAACAGCAACAACAAGCCTGACATATGTCAGCGAGTGCGGATATTATATTGGAACAGATCCAAATGCGATGCACCTTGGGGAAAAAGAAAATCCAAATGCGAATACCTTAAATATCTGGTACACAGCAGGGAATTTAAAAGCAGGAACGACGTATTATTATCAGTTTTATTATATTTCCGGCGGAAATGTTCTCTGGAGTGAGAAAAAGTCATTTACTACACAGGGGATTAACTTAACTGGCTTAAATCTTAGTGCTACAGCCTTAGAACTGAAAGTGGGAGATACGGCCAAATTGACAGTGAGCTATAATCCTGCAAATGCAACAAATGTAAAGAGTGTGACTTTTAAATCAGAGAATGGGAAAATAGCAACTGTAGATGTGACAGGTGTGATTAAAGCGGTAGCAGCCGGTAAAACCAGAATTACTGTAACGGAGACAGCAACCGGCATCAGTGCAAGCTGTACAGTGAATGTAACTGCAAAAGAAGGCTGGAAGAAGGACAGCAAAGGCTGGTGGTATCAGAACGCGGATGGAAGCTATCCGAAGAATCAGTGGAAACAGATCGCAGGCAAATGGTATCACTTTGATGCAAAAGGTTATATGCAGACCGGCTGGATAAAAGTCGGAACGAAGTGGTATTATCTGAAATCCAGCGGAGAAATGGCAACTGGCTGGCTGCAGCTTGGAAACACCTGGTATTATTTAAAATCTTCCGGTGCAATGGCTGTCAATGAATGGGTTGACAATGGAAAGAGTTATGTAGATGTCAATGGAAAATACGTACCGGGTCAGAAGAAGTATACAGAAGGCTGGAAGAAAGACGGCAAAGGCTGGTGGTACCAGAATGCAGATGGAAGCTATCCAAAGAACCAGTGGAAACAGATCGCAGGAAGCTGGTATCATTTTGATGCAAAGGGTTATATGCAGACCGGCTGGTATGAGGAAGGTTACTATATATACTATTTAAAAGCTGACGGAAAAATGGCAGCAAATGAATGGGTAGAAAATGGTAAATATTATATTGATGCAAATGGACATTGGGCATAAAAAATAAAAAGCAGTGAGAATCCCCCATGGTTGAATGGAAGCGTTCAACCATGGGGGATTTTAATGGATGTTCCTCTTGCAGTCCCCCCCATTTTGTGTTAACATAAAACACGCAAATAACCAACAGCAAGGAGTTCTATTTTACATGAACATTACCTCAAAATACCGTTCTCTCTCCGTCCAGGCGAAGGCGGCGCTTTGGTTTACGATCTGCAGTTTCTTACAGAAGGGCATTTCGTTCATCACAGTTCCGATTTTCACGCGTCTGATGAGCACCGAGGAGTACGGAACCTATACGGTTTATCTGTCCTGGCTGCAGATTTTGACGATTTTGACGTCGCTGTACTTATTTAATGGTGTTTACGACAACGCGATGGCAAAGTACGAGAAGCAGCGGGATGAATATACATCTGCAATGCAGGGACTGACGCTTGTGATTACGGGTGCGGTTTTTGCATTGTATTGTTTTACATCGGGTTTCTGGGAGAAGATTTTAAATCTGCCGAAATCCATGATTCTGCTGATGTTTCTGGAAGCGCTGCTGAGTCCGGCGCTTTCTTACTGGTCGGGGCGGCAGCGG
>ERZ779725.2093-NODE-2093-length-10099-cov-3.575169_pt1 | contig 10099 bp, 7 predicted proteins | sample MGYA00511890_ERZ779725 | MGnify/ENA primary metagenome ERZ779725 (study PRJEB29588, sample SAMEA2148549) | human gut metagenome | biome: human gut; feature: human-associated habitat; material: faeces | place: Denmark | collected 2008/2010 ...
GCGCACTTGTAAAAGGGGAACGCATGTGATAAACTAATCCAGTTATGACGAAAATGAAGAAAACGGATAGATTTGGAGGGTGTCCCATGTAACAGCGGCGCTGCTTGGACTTAAAAAAACAGGATCTGGAGGAACATACATGGCATCCCTGAAAGAAGAAATCTCCCGGCGCAGGACGTTTGCGATCATCTCGCACCCGGACGCCGGTAAAACGACCCTGACCGAAAAACTACTGCTCTTCGGCGGCGCCATCCACGTCGCGGGAGCGGTCAAAAGCAATAAAATCAAGAAGGGAGCCACCTCCGACTTCATGGAGATCGAACGTCAGCGCGGTATTTCGGTCGCTACGTCCGTCATGGGCTTCGAATACCAGGGCCGCAAGATCAACATTCTCGATACCCCGGGCCACGAAGACTTCGCCGAAGATACCTACCGCACGCTGACGGCGGTGGACTCCGTAATCATCGTCATCGACGGCGCCAAAGGCGTCGAGTCCCAGACCCGCAAGCTGATGGACGTCTGCCGCATGCGGCAGACCCCGGTGATCGTCTTCGTCAACAAGCTCGACCGCCCCTGCAAGGATCCCTTCGACCTGCTGGACGAAATCGAGAAGGAACTCCGCATCCGGGTACGTCCCCTCTCATTCCCGATTTCGAGCGGCGACACCTTCAAGGGCGTTTACAACATCTACGAGAAGAACCTCACGCTCTTTACGAGCGACGAACGGCCGACGCCTCGACCGTAGAGATCAACGACCTCGCATCGCCTGAACTGGACGAATACATCACCGAACGCTACGCCAACCAACTGCGCGAAGACACCGAACTGGTCGAGGGCGTGTACGACGCTTTCGACCGCGAGGCTTACCTGCGGGCCGAACTGGCCCCGGTCTTCTTCGGTTCGGCGGTCAATAATTTCGGCGTGAAGGAGCTCTTGGAGTGTTTCATCCGCATCGCCCCCTCGCCGCGCCCCGCACCGACCGAAACCCGGATCGTAGAGCCTGCCGAGGCGAAAATGACAGGCTTCGTCTTCAAGATCCACGCCAACATGGACCCGAATCACCGGGACCGCATCGCCTTCCTGAAGATCTGCTCCGGCACGTTCGAACGCAACAAGAACTACCTGCACGTGCGCAGCGGCAAACAGATGAAATTCTCCTCGCCCACAGCTTTCATGGCCGAGAAAAAGTCGATCATCGACTTCGCCTACCCGGGCGACATCGTCGGCCTGCACGACACGGGCAACTTCAAGATCGGCGACACCTTCACCGAAGGCGAAAAGCTCAAATTCACAGGCATTCCCTCCTTCGCACCCGAACAGTTCCGTTATATCGAGAATGCCGATCCGCTGAAATTCAAGCAACTGGCCAAAGGCATCGATCAGCTCATGGACGAAGGCGTGGCGCAGCTCTTCACCTCGTCGCTCAACGGCCGCAAGATCATCGGCACGGTAGGCGCCCTGCAATTCGAAGTGATCGAATACCGCCTGGCGCACGAATACAACGCCGCCTGCCGCTGGGAGCCGATCTCCATCTACAAAGCCTGCTGGATCGAGAGCGACAACGCCGAGCAGCTGGCCGACTTCAAACGGCGCAAACATACGAACATGGCCGTCGACAAGCACGGCCGCGATGTATTTCTGGCCGACACCAGCTATGCCCTGGCCCTGGCACAGGAAAACTTCAAGGACATCAGGTTTTACTTCACCTCGGAGTTCTGATCCCGCCAGCGATCTAAAATATAAACGCCCCGTGCTACCATTGCACGGGTGGTTTTATTCATAAAAAAGCTCTGCCCTGACCGTATCTACGGCATACGGATAATTGAATCCGGATATTCCGATTCGTCGATGGAACCGAAATATCTGCATTTCATGATCAGAACGATACCTCGTAATCGTATTCCTTTCCGGAGAAAACAGATAAAGATTATGAAAAACGTAATTGCTATAATAAAAAACGCTTGGGGTGACAGTCCGCCACCGAAAGTCAAAACCGGCTTTATTCTCAATATCATTGGATTGACAGCTTTTTTATGCTTATCCGGCGCAACAGCCCATGCACAATCGGACAAACAGATTATCAACATGGATAACCCGGACTATCACATCGATGTGGAACGTTTTTGCTCTCCATTTATTGATTTCGATAATCCCGAAGAGTACAATAGCAAAGAAGTAAACTATCGCTATGTGAAATACACACAAAACATGAACGTTTCTTTTTCTGAGAGATATCCGATTTTAATACATTATATAAGTATGGACAGTCTCGTTACCAAGAAAGCAACTTTTTGTGATACCGGCTTCGGGAAACTGAATTTGATAACCAATGCACAAGGCAAATTAATATCGATGAACTGCGAAACGAAGATGGACAAAACAGGCTTCAAGGAACTGGTAAAGGCTGTCAGACAGAAATATGGCAAACCTGCCCTGAAGAAAGCAGAAACAGGTAAAGACGAACTTAAAAAGATTCTGATAAACTCGATGGTATCAAAGGGCAAAAACATACCCGTGTATCTTTGGAAGCAGGATGACGAATATATCGGACTGTTCATGGAAAGCGAGGATGTCGTAAATTTCTTCCGGGCAAAAAAAGAATTTGAAGATTTACTCATCAAAGTAAATGGTCCTTACATTGAGGCAACAATAGAGTTGCAAAAATGGAAGAAGAAAATATTCAAGAGATAAGAAACAGGCTATAATAAGCTACTTTTAAATCACATGAAAATAAAAAAATATTTAACATAAAAATACATGCAACGCTATAAACCGATGACTTTCCTCCCAACACAGGATAAGAAGGGGAGAGGGAAAAAGCCTGTCGCCACTCCGAAAGCGGCCCTCCACTGTTGCTGCACAAGGTCAGAAGGACAGCTGCGGCAAAAGCAGAATCAAACCTCGTAGCCCACACGCCCCCAACTGCATTCGATATTCACAAGGAAAGGGAACCTTTTTTCCCGCAATCTTTTATATCCGGAGTGAAAGATCAGAAACGGATTCCGGCGAAATCCGTCTTTCAACGGATCGTCGATACGGCATCGAACTCTTCGGGAGCGTAAGTCCGCAAGGCGAGTTTTTTAACCCAAACGACGAAGATCCCCGTGAGTACCAAGTTCAGCACGAGGGTCAGCACCGAAATAACCAGTGCCGGACCGCCCAAGCTATATCCCAGCGCAATGAAGATAACGCCCGCCCCTACCTCGCCGCGGGTAAACATACCGATCGAAAGGGCCAGACGTTCGCTCAACTTCCGATCACGATAAAAAAACATCGGGAAAAGTTTGCCCAGGTTGGACAGCAACGAGACGATCACCACATGGAATGCGATCACGCCCCACGACATCATGGGCTGCGAACCGGTCACGGAAGAAGCAGCTTCCCCAGTCGCAGCAGTCATACCGATAAACAACGGCATGCTCAATCCAACCAAAAACATGAACAAGAACGAAATGCCGGAAGCGGCCATCCGCTCCCCGCGAGATTCGACATGCCTGGTTTTCATCACCATACCCAATACGAAAGCGGGAAGCAGCACCTCGATATGAATACTGCCCTCCTCGCCGAAATAATATTTGGAAAGCAGGTAAACCAGTTGGGTAACACCGAAAACCACGACCGAATAGGTCAGAATCGCCCACCAATCCTGCCTCAACTCATACGTACTGAGTTTCTTCCACCCCAGCCACAACAGCAGAAAGACGATCACCACGACGACGAAAAGCTGCCAGCGCAGACCGATCATCAGGATTTGCAGAGGTATCATCAGCAGGATGGTATCCAGATCGTCGAAAATCGCCAGCACCTGAATTTTCCGATACATCCAGCTTCGCTTGAGCCGCAGGGCCGCGAGCATCGTGAACAGGATGCCGGCCGAAGTCGGAGCGGCAAAACGGCTCAACAACAGATTCTCTTTCCAGGCGTCGCCATTGCCCCAAAACTCGGGCGGCAACAACACGAAAACATAGTACAGAGCGATGAGCAGCCAAGGTACGGCTGCCGTAGCCATAGCGATGAAATAGTCCTCGGCATAGGAGCGCCAACGTTTTTTATCGATCTCGAATTCCCGGCCGACATTGATCATGATGAACGACAGACAGACATAAAGAAAGGTCGTCGCCCCGGCCCGAAATGCAGGATAGCTCTCTCCGAGCATCCCCGGAAGAATCTGGGAAGCCACGAGGCCAAGGATGAGAAGCAGGGAAAATGAGAAAATCTTTTTCATCGGAGGTTTTCAATAGAATGTTCGCGCAGTCGGCACAAGGATTTATGTCGGCTAAATCGCGGGTACCGCCCGGAATTTTGGTACAAAGAAAATCAAAATCCCGGAATTTCCCCGCATCGTCCGCCAAAAAAGCACCGACTGCGCACCTCAACGCCACTTTTTCGTGCGGAAGAACAAATAGGTCACGAATCCGATGACGATCATCACGCCCCAGGCCAGGATATAACCGTGCTCCCACTCCAGTTCGGGCATGTTACGGAAATTCATCCCCCATACTCCGACCAGAAAAGTCAGCGGAATGAAGATGGTCGATACGACAGTCAGCCGTTTCATAATATCGTTCATCCGCAAATCGTTGTTCGAGATATACAAATCCATCAGCGACGAAAGGGTTTCACGGCAGATGTCGATATTTTGCGCCACGTTGAGCAGGTGATCGTTCACATCGTTGAAGAAGGGCCGATTGACCCGGTGCAACAAACTCGAATCGGAACGAAATAGCCGCGAATATTGTTCCTTGAGCGGCAGAACCGTCCGCTTGAGCTGCATGTAATCCCGCCGGAGCTCCTGCATCTGTACTCCGATGTCCCGGTCTCCGGTATCGGCCAGCAATGCAGATTCCAGCTCCTCCAACCCGTCGCTGATCGCCGCTGCAACCGACATATAACCGGTTATCAAGCCATTGAGCAACACCGAAAACAGGTAGTCCGACTGTCGGGTACGGATTTTCAGTACATTGTTACGGATGGCACGCATCACATCGTCGAAAAAATCGTTGTCCCGCTCCTGAAACGTCAGCACGAAATCAGCGCCCTGCACCAGACTGACCTGCATCGCTTCGCCACCCATAATCTGCTTGGCAATAATCACATTGTACTGATCGTGCTCCTCGACCTTGCTGGCATGGTCGGTATTGAGAATGTCCTGCATGACCAGAAAATCGATCCCGAAATGCGTACAAACCGTCTGCACGGCATCCGTATCTTCCAGTCCGTGAATCTGCAGCCAAGTGATGCCATCGGGCTGAAAGCGGGATTTCATCTCCTCGAAATCATCTCCCGCAGCCTCTTCGACCCGATCCACAGTATAACTGCACAGATGCAGATGAGTCCGTGTTTTCGTATCCCCGTTGTAGGCGAGCTTGTCGCTGAGCAGGTTATTTTTCATGGCTGTACGATTAAAATTCGACCGTGACGCCCAACGTCGGCACCAACGTACCGCTCGCCTGGCGGATATACTTCATCTTATAACGCTGCTCCGAAGGCGGAGCCGAAGGATTCTCGATCACGCCGGTACTCATCAGCACGTCGGGCTGACGGAGCTTGCTGAAGGTCACGTTCTGCAAATCGACATAGATACCCAGCATGCATTTACGGAAATAAAACACCTTATCGACGCGCACGTCCAACTGGGCGAAAGCGTCGAGCCTGCCGGTATTATACTTCGAATAGTCGTAATAGGGGCGCCCCGAAGCGTTCCACGCCTCGACGAGCGACGATTTCTCGACGTCGTACGGCGTATAAGGCGTTCCGCCGATAGCGCTCAGCTTCGCCCCGACGCTCCACCCGCGAGAGAAATCATACGTACCGCTGATATTCGCCACGAAACGATTGTCCCAGGCAGAAGGAATATATTTCGCATCGTGCCGGCTGCGGTATTCGCTGCTGAAAACGGTCAGGGCGCCGACCAGATTGAAACGATCGGGAAGCTGCCAACGCACCATCAGCTCCAGACCGTAGGCACGTCCCTGGGCCGAAGAAACGAGCAATTCGTCGCCCGAGGTGCCGTAGTCGTTGCCTTTGCAGGTCAGCGGCACGTCGTCCGCCACCGAAAGCGGGATATCCGTATAATATTTGTAGAAACCTTCGAGCGAAACCACCAACCGGTCACGCAGACGCCAATTGACGCCGACGGCGCTTTGCAGGACCCGCATATACTCCAAGCCCCGATTGACCAACTCGCCCGTATTGTCCTTATAGCCGAGTGCCGTATAGGGCGGCAACTGGTAGAAAAGCCCTGCGCTACCGCTCACCGACCAACTGTCGCTCAAGGCATAGGAAGCCGACACACGGGGCGAAAGCTGCTTCCAGAAACGCTCCATCTCCGTCGAATAGTCGCATCCGTCGGCCCGCACGCCCATCGAAACCGTCAGCCGCTTGTCTGCGGAGGCATAGTCGGCCCCCACGAAAAAGCCCCAGCCGACAATCCCCAAATAAGTGCGATAGTCGAGCAGCTCGGCTTCCTGCTGATAAGTCCGCTGCAAAGTCTTGTTATGATAGGTAGAATAGTTCAATTCAGCACCTTCGCGCAGCGTCCACCGGCCCAGGTAGGAGCGATTTTCGAACCGCAGGGTCGTCTTCTGCTCCACGCCCCGCAAACGCAGGGTCAGATTATCCGGAGTCGATTCGTCGTTGTTGCGGTATTTGGTATTGCGGTTATTCAGGTAGTTGTGACTCAACGCCACCGACTGCACGTGCCGGCCGGCGAAATGGCGGTACACGGCACCCACAGTAAAGGTTTCCTGTTGGATACGAGGCAGGTAACTGAGCAGATATTCGTTCTCCTCGCCCTTCTCGTCGAGATTGAGCTTCATGTTGTCGATGCCCACCAGTCCGAGGAAAGTCAGCTCGTCCCGCTCCGAGAAACGGGTCTTGACCTTCAGTTGCCCGTCGATGTAATTGGGCAGGAAAGGAAGCCCCAGCAATTTGAAGAGGAACTGGAGATAGGATTGCCGCACGGAAAAGAGGTAAGTCGTCTTTTTGCCCACGTGTCCGCTGCCGCTGAGCGACACTTCGGAGGCACCGAGCGTCGCCTTGAAGGTCTGCCGTTCGAGATCGCCGTCCCGCAGCCGGAAATCCAACACCGAACTGAGCGCCCCGGCACGGTCGGCGGGAAACGAACCCGTATAGAAATTGATCTCGCGCACCAGATCGGAATTCACGATGCTTACGGGACCGCCCGTGGCACCCTGCGTGGCGAAATGGTTGATGTTGGGAATTTCGATCCCGTCCATGAAGAAGCGGTTTTCAGAAGGTCCGCCGCCCCGCACGATCAGGTCGTTGCGATAACCGATGGGCGAAAACGACACGCCTGGATAGGAACGAACGATACGCGACACGTCACGATTGGAGCCGGGACTCTTCTCGATCTCCCGCATCCCGATCACCTGCATACTGACCGGGCTCTCGATCGTACGGCGGAAAGGCGAGGGACGAACGACAACTTCATTCAGATGCTCCGGCTCCTCCTCCATCTCGATTTCGATGAAAGGCGTCCGGGCCGACACCTGGTATTCGGGGGTCACGACCGTTCTGTAACCGATGAACGACGCCGTCAGGCTGTAAATGCCGGGCTTCACCTGCAGGATCTCGAAACGTCCGAGCGAATCGGTCATGGCGCCCTTACCGGGCTGGCCGGTGATCGTAACGGCAGCGTAGGCGACCGGTTCCCGGGAAAGACGGTCGATAACCCTGCCCCGCACAGGATACCCCGCTGCGGCCCAAACAGAAGGAATGTACAATGCCAGCAAAACGATTGCTGCCAGTAAGTTCTTTCTCATAATTCACAAAATCAACCGTCCGCAAAACTAATAATTTTAGCGGCGTTTCGATCTTCCGGCCGTAAAGAATCGACCGAGGCAGACCGATTCGAGGCGAATCGGACGATTTACGGCATCGACACGATACCCCGAATCGCCCGCCGGCATAACCTAATAATCGAAAGAGATGCAAAAATCATGAAATCCGCCCCGGAAGGAATCGAAATTTATCCTATTTTTGTTTCCGATCAATCTCGACAATATATGCGTACACTGATCTCGATTCTCTGGATTTCGTTCTTTCCGCTTGCCGCAGCAGCGCAGGACGACGACCTGTCGTATCGGCTGAAAAAGGTGATAAAGGATAAAAAAGCCGAAATCGGTATTGCGGTCATCCTCGACGCACAAGATACGGTAACGGTCAATAACGACGACCGCTACCCCCTGATGAGCGTATTCAAATTCCACCAGGCCCTCGCCGTCGCAGATTACCTGGACCGAAACGGACTGACGCCCGACACGGAAATATTCATTCCGGAAGAAGAGCTCGTCCCCGACACGTACAGTCCCCTTCGGGAGGAATTTCCCGAAGGCGAAATCTCGCTTTCAGTCAGCCGTCTGTTGGAGTACAGCCTGCAGTTGAGCGACAACAACGCCTGCGACATCCTCTTCGAGCACACGGGCGGTCCGGCAGCGACAGACCGCTACGTCCGGTCGCTCGGACTGCACGATTTCGCGATCGCAGCAACGGAGCAGCAGATGCACGACGATCCGCAAACGTGCTACGAAAACTGGAGTACGCCGCTCGAAGCCGCCGCCCTGCTGGAACTGCTCGTAACGGAACAGATTCTCACTCCTACACTGCGGGAAATGATCCGGCAAAACCTGATAAGCTGTAAAACAGGTGCCGACCGTCTTCCGAAACCACTGTCGGGAACCGGCGCCGTCATCGGACACAAAACCGGCACGAGCGACCGCGACGAACGAGGCATCTTCGCCGGGACCAACGACCTGGGATTCGTCATCCTGCCGGACGGCACCCGCTATACCATCGCCGTCTTCATCAAAGATTCGGCGGAAAACCCGGAAACAAATGCCCGAATCATAGCGGATATCTCCGAAACTGTTTATCGATACGTTCACGACGAATACCGGGAAAACGACATCCGCCCCGGCAAAAAACACGTCGATAAAGGAGCCGGAATTGGATTCGAATCCGATTATTTTTATTAAATTTGGAAAGAAAACAGCGTAATTTGCACTGTTCTTGCACGGAATCAGAAAAACTTCAATACCCCAAGCATGAAAAAAATAGCGGCCTATCTCATTCCTGTTCTCGCCTGTTTCGCAGTAGGTATCTCGGCAAGTTTTTTCCAGGCTTCGTCCATCGCCGAATGGTATCCGACGCTGACCAAGCCGGCACTCACGCCGCCCAACATCGTATTTCCGATCGCCTGGAGCGTCCTGTACCTTTGCATGGGACTTTCGCTCGGGCGCCTCATCGTGCGTCGGCAGCACAAAGGAATCATCCGTCTGTGGATCTTGCAGCTCATCGCCAACTTCCTGTGGAGTATCCTGTTCTTCACGCTACGCAATCCGCTGGCCGGATTCATCGACATCGTACTGCTGAATATCCTCGTGGGACTCTACATCTTCGCTGCGAGCCGCAGGGACCGTGCTGCCGCCTGGCTCTTCGTACCTTACCTGCTCTGGACGCTCTTCGCCGCCTACCTCAACGGATATATCCTGCTGCACGGCACCCCGGCGGCGGCTCCGACGACAATTCAAACCGAATCTTTAACAATATCAAAACCTAAAACAGAAAGAATTATGGTTCACAAAATGCCCGAACTTCCGTATTCGACGGAAGCGCTCGCTCCGAAAATGAGCAAAGAAACTTTTGAATACCACTACGGCAAACACCTCCAGACCTACGTGGACAATCTCAACCGCCTGATTCCCGGCACGCCTTACGAGTCGATGTCCCTGCAGGAAATCGTCAAGAAAGCCGACGGTCCGATCTTCAACAATGCGGCCCAGGCCTGGAACCACACGTTCTTCTTCCTGATGCTGACCCCCGATCAGAAGCCGATGCCCCAAAAACTAGCGGATCGCATCGCCCGCGACTTCGGATCGGTCGAAGCCTTCAAGGAAGAGTTCTCCAAAGCCGCTACCAGACTTTTCGGCTCGGGCTGGACGTGGCTCGCAGCCGACAAGGACGGCAAATTGCAGATCATCTCGGAATCCAATGCCGGCAACCCCATGACCAAAGGCCTCAAGCCCGTCATGACGATCGACGTATGGGAACACGCCTACTATATCGACTACCGCAACCG